>OBAI01002130.1_pt1 | contig 13024 bp, 14 predicted proteins | sample 1517461 | NCBI WGS metagenome assembly OBAI01 (sample SAMN04571696, study PRJEB22368) | human gut metagenome | biome: human gut; material: stool | host: Homo sapiens | place: Luxembourg | collected 2012-06-29
CAGGGCGGCGTGGTGGCCGCCGTGGCGCTGGTCATGCTTTTCTGGGCCGTGATCCGGGTCTTCGGGTCGATCGAAAGCGCCTTCAACAACATCTGGGAGGTCAAGGTCGAGCGCAGCATCACCCGCCAGTGGACCGACTACATCGCCGTGGTGATGATCGTGCCGATCCTCTGGATCGTGGCCAACGCCGTGGGCAACTATGCCGAGCAGCTGCTCGGATTCGACGACAGCTGGTATTTCAACCTGCTGTCGCACCTTGCCTCGATGATCGTCATCTGGGTGATGTTCACCTTCCTTTACATCGTCATACCCAACGCCAGAGTGCGTTTCGGCAGCGCCCTGATGGCCGGCATCGTCGCCGGGACGATTTTCCTGCTCTTCCAGTGGGGCTACGTCTACGTGCAGCGGTGGATGACCTCGTACAACGCCATCTACGGCAGTTTCGCGGCCCTGCCGCTGCTGCTGATCTGGATGCAGACCTCGTGGGAGATACTCCTTTTCGGCGGCGAGCTGTCGTTCGCCTATCAGAATATCGCGCGTTTCGGCGAGGAGCGCGAATCGCTCCTGATCAGCTACGACCAGCGGCGCAAGGTGCTGCTCGCGGTGATGCTCACCGTCGTGCGGAATTTCCGCGACCGGGGCGGGGCGCTGCCTGCGGACGAGATCCGCGAACGCCTCGACCTGCCCACGCGCATCGTCAACGACGTGCTGTTCCAGCTCGTGCAGGCCGGGCAGCTGATCGCCGTGCGCAGCGGCGACGGCGAGCGGGAAACGGCCTTCACTCCGGCGCACGACATCGCGTCGATGACCGTCTACGGCGTGCTGGAGGCGGTCGAACGGTCGGGGCAGACCACTTTCGACCTCGGGCAGACGCCCGAACTGGCGCGCATCGACCGCGAACTGGAGACGCTCAAAGAGTCGGCCCGCCGGTCGCAGGACAACGTGCGGCTGACCGACCTGCTGTAATTATGAATTCTGAATTGAAAAAAACCGTCATCATCGGCAGCGGGAACCTCGCGGAAGCGCTGGCCCGCGCCGTCGCCAAGAGCGAACTGGAACTCGTGCAGATTTTCGCCCGCAACGCCGAGCGGGCGCGCGTCGTTGCGGAGCTGGCCGCGACCGGCTGGGAGACGCGCCCCGAAATGCTCCGCAAGGATGCCGACATCTACCTGATCGCCGTCAGCGATCGCGCCGTGGCGGAGGTGGCCGCAACGCTCCCGATTCCCGAAGAGGCTGCGGTGGCCCACACGGCCGGAAGCGTGCCGGTCACGGCCATCCCCGAACGATTCGCCCGGCGTGCCGTTTTCTATCCGATGCAGACCTTCACCAGAGGGCGCGAAGCGGACTTTTCCGTGATCCCCGTGTTTCTCGAAGCGCCGTCGCCCGAACTGCGTCCGGAGCTGGAGGTGTTCGCCCGGAAACTCTCCGGGACGGTCATCTGGGCCGACTCGGCACAGCGCTGCAAGGTGCATCTCGCGGCGGTTTTCGCCTGCAACTTCGCCAATCACATGTATGCCGTGGGCGAACGTATCGTCCGCGGTGCGGGGCTGGATTTCGACGTGCTGAAACCGCTGATCGCCGAAACCGCGGCCAAGGCCTGCGACGCCCGTTCGCCGCTCGACGTGCAGACGGGACCCGCCGTGCGCAACGATTTCGCCACGAAGGCCCGCCACGGCGACCTGCTGGCCTTCGACCTCCGACTGAAAAACATCTACTCAACGATAAGTCAAAGCATATGGGAAACTTCAAAGAAGATATAGCGCGCTGCGAAGCCTTCGTCTTCGACGTCGACGGCGTGATGACCGACGGTGGCATCATCCCCACGCCCGACGGCGACTTCATCCGCCGCTACAACGCCAAGGACGGCTATGCGCTGGCCTACGCGATCAAGATCGGCTACAAGGTCTGCATCATCACCGGCGGCCGGGGCCGGACGCTCGAAAACCGCCTTCGGATGCTCGGTATCGACCATTTCTACGTCGACTGCATGGACAAGATCACGGCCATCCGCGAATACATGGCGGGCCAGGGGCTCGATCCGGCCAACGTGATCTACATGGGCGACGACATCCCCGATCTGGATTGCATGCGCGAAGTGGGCCTTCCGGTCTGCCCGGCGGACGCGGCGGCGGAGGTGATCGAGGCGTCGCGTTACGTCTCGGAGTTCCGGGGTGGCGAAGGGGCCGTCCGCGACATCGTCGAGCAGGTGCTCCGCGCCCGCGGCGACTGGGCGCGCGACTCGCAGGGCGTCACGCCCTCGTCGCTCGCGGCGTCGCGGTAAGGCGTTCCGGAAGAGACGCGGTTCCCTTCCCGGCCGACGAAAAGGCGCGGCCGCCTTTCCCTTCTTTCTCTGAAAGAAGGGGAAACAATGCGGGGTTTCCGGCTAAAATTTGTATCTTTGCCGGGCTATAAGCCTCCGTCATGCTCGAAAAACTGGCCAAACAAACTGCCGTCTACGGCATCAGCACCATCGTCGTAAGGTTCCTGAGCTACCTGCTCACGCCTTACTACACCCGTGTGTTCGGGCAGGAGACCTACGGCGTCGTCACCGACATCTATGCCCTTATCCCGCTGGCGCTCACGCTGCTGACGATGGGCATGGAGTCGAGCTATTTCCGTTTTTCGGCCAAGGCCGAGGAGGCGGGCGGCGATGTGAAGGCGGTCAAGCGGCGGCTTTTCGCCACGACGTGGGGCGTCACGTCGCTCGCCGCGGCGGTGTTCTTCCTGGCGACGGCCTTTTTCCGCGACGGCATCGCCCGCATGATGGGCGAGGCGTATGTCGCGCATCCCGAATACGTCGTCTGGGTCGGCCTGATCATCCTTTTCGACGTCTGGGCCTGCATCCCCTTCTCGCGGCTGCGCGAACAGGGCCGGGCCATGACGTTCGTGGGGCTGAAAGCCATGAACGTCGTTCTGAACGTGGCGCTGGCCTTCGGGTTCGGCGCCGCCGGGCTGTTCGCCACCGACTTCGGCGTGGGATGGGTCTTCGTCGCCAACCTGATCGCCAGCGTCGTGACGTGGCTGGCGATCCTCGGGACCGCCGACCGCACCGTTCCGAAGATCAACTGGGCGCTGCTCGCCGCGATCTTCGCTTACTCGCTGCCGCTGCTGGTGGGCGGGCTTGCCGGTACGGCCAACGAGTTCATCGACCGGCAGCTGATCAAGTACCTCGTTCCCGAGGGGGCCATGGCCCAGCTGGGCATCTACGGGGCCATCACGAAGATCGCCGTGGTGATGATGCTCTTCTACCAGATGTACCGCCTGGCCGCCGAGCCGTTCTTCCTCTCGAACTTCAGGAAATCGGACTTCGTGGCGATGAACGCCGCGGCGCTGAAATACTACGTCATGGCTTCGATGCTGATTTTCCTCGGCATCGCGCTGTTCCGCGACGTGTTTGCGCTGATCGTGGGGCGCAGTTTCCGCGAGGGGATCTTCATCCTTCCGGTGGTGCTCGGGGCCAACGTGCTGACGGGCGTGTGGCTCAACCTCTCGTTCTGGTACAAGCGCGAGGAGCGCACTTCGCTGGCCATCGTCGTCACGGGTGCGGGACTGGTCGCCATCGTCGCTTTCGGGTTCTGGCTCATCCCGCTGTGGGGCTACTACGGGGCCGCGTGGGCGCGCCTGGCGAGCGAAACGGTGATGGTCGCCGTCAGCTGGTGGCTCAACCGCCGTTATTACCCGACGCCCTACGACTGGCGGCGCATCGGCGAATACGTCGCCGCGGCGCTCGCGGTTTTCGCCGTTTGCGAGGCTTTGACCGCCTCCGCGGACAATATGTTTGTAAGCTATGCGTTTAATATAGTGCTCTTTGCGTTGTATGCCGCCTACCTCGTCCGCCGCGAGCGGATCGACCTGGGGGCGATGCTGCGCGCATTCCTGCACAGGTAAAAAGTGAATCGGAGTATGCAGAAACGACTTTTCCCCAGAATCGCAGCCGCGGCTTCGGCCCTCCTGCTCCTCGCCGCCTGCGGCCAGTCCCGTCCGGAAGGCCCGGCCGAGGTGTTGCTGCATACCTCGGCGGGCGACATTCGCATCGAACTCGACGGGCGGACGCCCCTTCACCGGGACAATTTCCTGAAACTGACCCGCGAAGGGTTTTTCGATTCGGTGCTGTTCCACCGTGTGATTGCCGATTTTATGATCCAGGCGGGCGATCCCGCCTCGCGCCGCGCCCCGGCGGGCACGATGCTGGGCGAGTCCGATGCGGGCTACCTGATTCCCGCCGAGATCGTCTATCCGGCGCTGGCGCATACGCGCGGCGCGCTGGCCGCGGCCCGGACTTCCGACGAGGTGAACCCCGAACGGAAATCCTCCGGCAGCCAGTTCTACATCGTCTGGGGCAAGCCCTTCGACGGCGCGACGCTCGACCGGATTCAGCAGAGCGTGACCGCTGCGACGAACGGGGAGTTCGTGATCCCCGATTCCCTGCGGACGATCTATGAAACCACCGGCGGCACGCCGTTCCTCGACGGACAGTACACCGTTTTCGGCCGTGTGACCGAGGGGCTTGAGATCGTGGAGGCCATTCAGGGCGTGGCGACCGATTCGGTCGGCCGGCCGCTGGAGGACGTGCGGATCATCCGGGCCGAAGCGGTTCGAAAATAGACTGAACATGAAGAAGACGACCGGAAAAATCGCCGTGATGGGCGCCAGTTTCGCGCTTTTCCTCTGTGGGGCCGGGGCGCTCCAGCTGGAGCGCGGCACGGCGCGGACCGTGATCCTCGCGGTGGTTTTCGCGGGTTTGCTGACGATTGCCGGGGTGCAGACCTTCCGGCGGATGAAAAATAAGGAGTAAAATGCGTTTTGCGGACATTACAGGACAGGAGGATTTGAAACGGCATCTGACGCAGTCGGTCGATGCCGGTCGCGTGAGCCATGCCCAGCTCTTCACGGGTACGGCGGGTTCCGGGGCGCTGGCCGTGGCCGTGGCCTATGTCCAGTATCTCTGCTGCCGCCACCGCTCGGGCGGCGACTCGTGCGGCGAATGCCCCGATTGCCGACAGATCGCGGCGCTGGCGCACCCCGACCTGCATTTGGTTTTCCCGGTCAACAAACAGGGCAAGAAGTCGGGAGAGGTGATGCGCAGCGACGAGTTCCTGCCGCAGTTCCGCGCGCTGTTCGCCGAGCGCGGGGGCTACTTCTCGCCGCAGGACTGGTACGACCGCCTCGACCTGGGCAAGACGCTCAAAGGCATGATCGCGGCCCGCGAGGCCGACGAGATCATCCGCAAACTGTCGTTCAAGAGTTTCGAGGCCGATTATAAGACCATGCTGATCTGGCTTCCGGAGGCGATGAACGAGGAGGCCGCGAACAAGATCCTCAAGATTCTGGAGGAGCCGTGGGACCGCACGCTTTTCATCCTGGTCTGCGAACATCCCGACCGCCTGCTGCCGACGATCGTTTCGCGTACGCAGGAGGTCTGCGTGCCGCGCATCGCGCCCGACGTGCTGGAGCGGGTGGCGCAGCAGCGGGGCGTGGCCGATCCGCTGCAAGCCCGCAACATGGCGCGCCTGGCAGGCGGCGATTTGCTGGAACTGGGCCATCTGGTGGCGGGCGAGAGCGATGCGATGCGCAAGGAGCATTTCGACCTTTTTTGCAGCCTCATGCGTTTGAGCTACAATGACCGGCACCTCGAACTGGTCGCCTGGGCCGAAGATGCCGCGCAGCTCACCCGCGAGCAGCAGCGGACGTTTCTGCGCGATGCGGCGCGGCTTTTGCGCGAGAGCTTCATGCTCCATGCCGGTATCCGCGAGGTCAGCTATCTCTGGGGCGAGGAGCTGGCTTTCTGTTCGAAATTCGCCCCTTTCGTCGGCCCGCGGAATATCGAGCCGCTGATCGCCGAGATCGAGAGCGCCGCCGCGCAGATTGCGCAGAACGGCAATCCGACGATCGTATTCACCCATTTTGCCCTCTCGGTGAGCAAGATGATAAAACATTTGTGATTTATGGCACGTGTGGCACTTCTTTTAGGCGGTAATCAGGGCGATGTGAAACGGACCCTGCAAACGGCGCAGCAGCTTGTCAACTCCCGTGTGGGGGCCGTGCTGCGCTGCTCTCACCGTTATGAAAGCGAGCCGTGGGGATTCCCGGCCGCGGAGCGTTTTTCGAACCAGGCGCTGGAGGTCTCCACCGACCTCACGCCGCACGAGGTGCTCGACGCCTGCCAGCGGATCGAGCGGGAACTGGGCCGCAACCGCGCCGCCGAGGCGGTCGAGAAGGCCTCTTCCGGAGCCGTCTACTGCTCGCGGCCGATCGACATCGACATCATTTTCTACGACGACGAAGTGATCGGCGACGAACGCCTCACGGTTCCCCATCCGCTGCTCGCCGAGCGGGAATTCGCGCTGGTGCCGCTTTGCGAGATCATGCGCCAGCGGCGGCATCCCGTGACGGGAGCTACCGTCGGCGAGATGCTCGACGCGCTCCGAAACAAATAGAACGGGTATGAAGGCAAAACGAATATTACCGCTTCTGGCCGCCGCCGCGCTGCTCGCGGGGTGTTTCAAGGACGTGTCGTACAAGACGAACTACGTCCTCAAACCCCTTGCGCAGGCGCAGACGGTCGATCCTGTCGAGCCGTTCGAGGGGCTGAAGGCTTATGCTTTCGACGCCGATACGGCCTTTTACACCGTGGCTTCCTACGAGGATGCGCTCAACGGCGTCATTGCGCGGAAGGACGACCTTTCGGACCGGATCGCCTCCCCGGTCGCCGCGGCTGAACCCTGCGTGCGGGAGGGGACCGTGGGCTGGGTGCAGATGCCGCTTTCGGCCGAGACGCAGATGGTCGTGGCTGTCGACCCGGTAAACAGGGTCTATGCCTATACGCAGCAGGAATTGGACGTGAACCTTCCCAACCTCTACGTGTCGCTGATTTTCAAACCCTGGAAGGGTTTTTCCTACAAGGAGGGCAACTGGAGTTTCTACAACGAGTTCTATGCGCCTCCCGTCTACCTCGACTGCCTGATCGACCCCTCGGTCCAGCTTGCCGAGGGCGGCGAGACCTCGGAGATCGCCAACGTGAAGGCGTATGCCTATGCCGCCGACACCACGGCGTTCTACATCGCCTCGTACGACGATGCCGTGTCGGGCAAGCTCACGGCGAAAACCGCCGGCGTCACCCCGCCCGCCACGCCGTTCTCGGCCTACGAGGACAAGGAGACCGGGCTTTACAAGATGGAGGTCAGCTCCTCGACCCTGATGGTGGTCGTGGTCGACCGCACCAACCGCCTCTACGCCTATTCGAAACAGGTGGTCGACCTCGAAGGCGAGACCGTGACCCTGCCGGTGGTCTTCCGTCCGTGGCGTGCGACGTGGATTTACGTCGAGGACGGCTGGCGCTTCGTCGATGCGTCGCGCGCGCCTGAAACGAAACCCCAAACACAATCCCGACGCCGATGAACACTCCGCGACATATGCTTAACGTGCTGCGCCTTGCGGTGGCGCTGCTCTTCGCTTCGGCCCTTATGAGCCGCTGTGCGAGCATGATGACCCCCACGGGAGGTCCCCGCGACTCGCTGCCCCCCGTCATCGTGAACATGACGCCCGACAACTTCGCGACCGGCCGGCCGACGGTCGGCCACGGGAAGATCTACATCGAGTTCGATGAGTTCGTGCAGCTCAAGGACCAGCAGAAGGAGTTCTTCACCTCGCCGGCGATGAAGAAAAAGCCGCTCATCACCCTGCGCGGCCGGGGCATCGTCGTGCAGCTGCGCGACACGCTGGCCCCGAATACGACCTATGCGCTCAATTTCGGCAGCGCCATCCGCGACAACAACGAGGGCAACCCGCTCTATTCGATGCGCTACGTCTTCTCGACGGGTCCCGAGATCGACTCGATGGTCCTTTCGGGCTATACGGCCGACAGTTACAAGGCCGACTCCGTGTCGAAGAGCTTCATCTGGTTCTTCCCGGCCGACTCGGTCGAGCAGGTCGCCGGATACGACTCCACGATCTTCAAGTACAAACCCGCGGCCATCGCCCGTGCCGAGAACAACGGCATCTTCATCGCCCAGAACCTCAAGCCGATCCCCTACCGCGTCTATGCCGTTCAGGATAAGAACGACAATCAGATGTACGAGCCGGGCAGCGACCAGGTGGGTTTCCTCGAAGGGACCTACAACCCTGCCGAGATGCCCGATTTCGGCATGTGGTACGACTCGATCCGCCGGTACGTGACCGCCGAGCCGCAGCTCTATTTCCGCATGTTCACCGACAAGGCGTTCCGCCGCCAGGTGCTTTCGCAGACCGAGCGGCCGTTGCAGCACAAGGCGATGCTCTACTTCGCCGCGGCGCGTCCGAAGATCACCCGGCTCCGTTTCGACAGCATTCCGGCCGACCGGGTGATCGTCGATCCGCAGACCGTGGGCCGAGATACGATCGCCCTGTGGTTCAACGTCCCCTCGTCGTCGCTTCCCGATACGATCAAGGGCGAGATCACCTATTTCAAACACGACACCGTCAACCAGTTGCAGGAGGTCACCGAGCCGCTGAAGCTCGCCTGGCGTCTGATCGAGACCAAGGAGCAGGAGCGCGAACGCGAGAAACTTGAACGCGAACGCCGCAAGGCCGAGGCCGCGGGCGAGGAGTGGGTGGAACCCAAGAAGGAGAACCCCTTCGCCTTCAAGATGCCCACTTCGGGCGAGATCAACCCCGAGAACCACCTGACGGTCGATTTCGACTATCCGCTCGTGAAGCTCGATTCGGCCGAACTGCTGCTGACGCGCGTGCTCGAGGATAACTCGATCGAGGATATTCCGGTGCGCATGGTGCGCGATACGGGGATGCTGCGCCGCTGGCAGGTCCGCGCCCCGTGGAAGCTGGGCGGACAGTATACGCTGACCATCCCCGAGGGCGCCATTACCGACGTTGCGGGCCTCTCCAACGACTCGATCATCGGGAAGTACACGGTTCTCGACCCCGAGAAATTCGCCACGGTGCTCATCCACGTCAGGGGCCGCGACGACGGCACGAAGTATATCGTCCAGCTGCTCGACGGCAGCAACGCGCTCAAGCAGGAGAAGCGGGACGTGACGACCGGCGACATCCGGTTCAATTACGTTCCCGCCGGCGAGATCAAGTTCCGCGTCATCGAGGACCGCAACGGCAACGGCAAGTGGGATTCGGGCAATGTGGTCGAACGTCTCCAGCCCGAGCGGGCCGAGATCTACGCCAACGACCAGGGCGAGGACACCTTCGCCACGAAGACCAACTGGGAGATCGAATTCTCGATGGACATGAACCGGATCTTCGCGCCGGTCACGATGCAGTCGCTCTCGCGCCTGCTGGACGAACGCGAGTCGCAGCGTCTGCGCCGCGAGGCGGAGAAACGGGCCAAGGAGGGTCCGAAGCGCGATCAGGACCGCAACCGGCAGCAGAACGACAATAACAGCAACTTCAACGCTGCGGGCGGGATGTTCAATAATTTCAGATAAGATGACGATGCAACGACATATCCGGACGGCGCTCTTCGCCCTTGCGGCCCTCGCCGCATGGCAGGGGGCTTCGGCGCAGCATACGCTCGGCTTCACGGTGGGCTACGGCATGGGCAACGGCCGCTTCCAGCCCCAGCAGGAGATGCGGGCGATCTGGGGACTTTACAGCGGGGGCCTTTCGTGGCGCTACTACGGCAAGCAACGCTTCGTGGGGGGCTTCGGCATTGATCTGGAGTTCCAGCAGCAGGGCTTTTCGTTTGCGACCAACGCTTCGCAGGTCGAGGAGAAGAAGGATTATCTCTACTATACGCGGCATGTCAATTCCGTCGTGCTGCCGATCGTCTGGCAGCCGCACTTCTACATGCTGCGCAACCACGTCCGCATCTACCTCGAAGCGGCCGCGACCTTCTCCTACAACATCTCGTCCACCTACGAGAACGAGCAGGCCCGGGCCAACGGCTCCGCCGGCTGGAAAGGCGACTATCCCTTCAAGCTCGCGCGCGACAACCGCTGGGGCTACGGACTGGCGGGCGGCGGCGGCATCGCTTTCCTGATCCGCCGTTTCGAGCTGAATTTCCGGGTGCGCTACTCGTTCGGTTATTCGGACATCGTCCGCAACCGCAACAAATACTACGACAACAACAGCGACGGCGCGGAAAATCCCTTCTGGGCCACTCCGCTGCGTTCGCCGCTCGACAACCTTATGATCTCCGTGGGGTTGAACTACCGCTTCAACAAACAGGGCTTCGAGGCCTGGAAACCAAGACCCAAGAAGGAGAAGAACCGCGAGGTCTTCAAATTCGGGCTGTAAAAAACACAAATTATGGAAACTACCCGTCAGCAGAAAATCGCCAAGCAGATCCAGAAGGACGTTGCCGAAATCTTCCAGAAGGAGGGCGCCCCGATCGTGCGCGGCTCGCTCGTAACGGTCACCGCCGTACGCATATCCCCCGATTTCAGCTACGCCAAAATCTACGTCAGCATCTTCCCCTTTGAGCAGAGCGGCGAGGTGATGAAGCGGCTCGAACACCAGAACTGGTTCATCCGCCGCGCCCTGGGCCAGCGGCTCCGTAACCAGCTGAAGAACGTCCCCGAAATCCAGTTCCTGCTCGACGATTCGCTCGAATACATCGAGCATATAGAGCAGGCGTTGAAAGAAGATTGACAGTTATGCGCTTCTGCCGGTTGTTCCCGCTGCCTGCGGCGGCATTTGCAAGTCCGATCCGCCCCCGAACCTCTGCCGAGGCGGGGGCTTCGGGATTTACGCTCTAATCCGTCGCTGCCGCAGCTCTTCGCCCGTCGCTACCTCTTTTCGTCCCAGTCCCGGTCGGTGGTCAACCTGATCTCGGGATTGAGCGTCGCGGCCGTGGCGATGCCCGTTGCGGCCATGATCATCCTGCTGTCGGTCTTCAACGGTTTCGAATCGCTCGTCAAGTCGATGTATTCGGCTTTCGACGCCGATCTTACCGTCTCCCCGCGGCAGGGGCAGACCTTTGCGCAGCGGGATCTCGACACCGCGGCCCTCGCACGCATCCCGGGGGTCGGCGCGCTGTCGTTCACCCTGGAGCAGAGCGCCCTGCTCGAACACGGAGGGCGTCAGGCCACCGCCACGATCCGGGGTGTCGACGACGCCTACGGGGCTGTCTTTCAGCTCGGCGATGCCGTTTCCGCCGGGGAGTGGCGCGTGCGGCTGGGCGATCTGGAACGGCTGGTCGTCGGACAGTCGATGGCGTGGATGCTGGGCATCCGCTCGCTGGCCGATGCCGACGTCACGCTCTACGCCGTGCGGCGGGGATCGTTCTCCTCGCTGCTGCCGCTCGAAAACTACACGCGCCGCACGGAACCCGTGGGCGGCGTCTATACCCTCGACCTCGAAACCGAACGCACCTACGTGCTCGCCTCGCTGCGGCTGGCGCAGGAGCTGTTCGGCTATCCGGGCCGCGCCTCGGCGCTCGTCGTGTGCCTCGCTCCCGGGGCCGATGCCGCGGCGGTCCGCAAGGCCGTTGCGGAGGCTGCGGGCGACGGATTCCGCGTCCGCACGCGCGACGAACTGCGCGCTTCGTTCTACCGCATTATGACCTACGAGAAGTGGGGCATCTTCTTCATCGCCCTGCTGGTGCTCATCATCGCTTCGTTCTCGGTGGTGGGGGCATTGGCCATGCTGATCGTCGAAAAACGGGACGACATCTCCACGCTCCGCGCCCTGGGGGCCGACACGGGCCTCGTCCGCGCCGTGTTCCGCACCGAAGGGTTTCTGATATGCGGTCTGGGCGCTGTCGCCGGCATGACGCTGGGCGTTGCCGCGACTCTCGCGCAGCAATATTTCGGGCTGATCGAGATCCCGGCCGAGACCTTCCTCACGAAGAGCTATCCCGTCGAATTCCGACCGACCGATCTGGCGGTCGTCGCCGCGTCGTTCGCCGCCGTGGCCGCCCTCCTTTCGAACATCACCGTCCGCAGTATGATTAAAACCGACCGATTATGAAACGATTCCTCCGCATGGCGGCTTCCGCGGCCTTCGTGCTGCTGCTGTCCGCCTGCGCCCGCCACAAGATCATCCCCGACGACACGCTGGCGCAGATTTTCCACGATGCGTTCCTCACCAACGCCTACATCGGCAGCGAGGGCGTGAAGACCGACTCGCTGCGCATCTACGAGCCGATCTTCGCCCGCTACGGCTACACGACCGACGACGTGCACTACACCATCGGCAACTTCTCGAAGCGCAAGAGCGCCCGTCTGGGCGACGTGGTCGAGCTGGCGATCGAAATGCTCGAAGCCGAGGGCAAATATTACAACCGCGAAGTCGCCGTCCTCGACACGATCGACAACGTCGCCCGCCGGAGTTTCACCCGCACGGTCTATGCCGACTCGCTGATCCGCGTCGGCTCGCTGCGCGATACGGCCCGTTTGAGCTTTACGCTCGATGTCGAGCCGGGCGAATACAGCCTTTCGCTCAAATACCTCGTCGATTCGCTGGACCGCAACCAGCGGGGGCTGAAAGGCTCCGTGTGGCTCGAACGGCGCGACAGCTCGCGCACCAACGTCTACACCGCGACCGGCGCAACCGCGAGGAGAGCTTCTCGCGCCGGTTTACGACCGACACGACGCACCGCCGCCTGCGCATCGACTTCCTGACCTTCAACGCCAGGCCCGAGCGGCCTTCGGTGACGGTCACCGACCTCAAGGTGGAGTACATTCCCCCGACCCGCACGGCCGTCGAAAAACTCTACGAACAGCAGCTCGACATTCGGATTTTCGCCGATGACTTCCTCCGCGCCGCGGCCATCCCGAAGGATAGCCTCTAACCTGTTGTGGACGCCGCAGGGCCTTGTCCGGCATCCGCTCCTGACACTCGGGGCGGACGGCCGCGTGCTCTCTGCGGAGAGTTGTCCCGATCCGGACCGCCTCGCCGCCACGGAGTTCTATGCGGGGCTGCTGGTCCCGGATTTCCCGGCCGACTACCGCGCCGCGTTCGACGGCATGCGCGCCGCCGCATTGCCGCTTTCCGAACTGCTGCCGCGAATCGTGACGCCCGGCGGGGCGCTGGTCGTCATCTCGGGACTCGACTACGACTCGCTGCGGCTCACGCC
>OBAI01002134.1_pt1 | contig 12987 bp, 6 predicted proteins | sample 1517461 | NCBI WGS metagenome assembly OBAI01 (sample SAMN04571696, study PRJEB22368) | human gut metagenome | biome: human gut; material: stool | host: Homo sapiens | place: Luxembourg | collected 2012-06-29
AACGGGATTTTTACCCGCCATGATCAGGGCCACGTTTTCGTTGTAGATCTGCATGTTCTTGATCTCCTGCTCCAGCGAGTCGAGGCGAATGATGTTCTCAATCAGCATGGTCCGCGACTTATTGCCCGGATAGCCCGGTATAAAGTCCAAAATCGGCGTATAGGCGACCGTCGTGGTGACGATAATAAAAAGAATCAGCACCAAAGCCAACAGTCCTGCCAGCAGATTGAGCGGGCTGATGTACATGTACCACACCTCATCGTCGGTGTGTTGGTTATGGATGCTGAGGCGATGCTTCTCACGCAGGTGGTGAATAAAATAGCTCCACCCCTTTTTGAATTTGATCTTCACGGTTCTCGTTTTGGCGGATTGCTCCGTAGAAGTTTTGGTTCGCGGTCCGTGCACACGACACTCACACGGACAGATTCGTACAAAGGTAATAAATTCCTCCGGCTAAATCCATCCCCGATCTGCTCGCAGATGAATTATTTAACCCGAAAACAGTTTGAATGTACGTTATAAAATGTAAATTTGCGTTAACTTTATATCAATTTAACGCTTCGCAGGACAAAATTATTTCTTTTTGTTATAGTGGAGCTCACAAATGGATTCGTTATGGTTAAACCTACTCTTTTAGTTTTGGCGGCCGGTATGGGGTCGCGTTATGGTTCACTCAAACAGATGGACGGTGTCGGCCCCAGCGGCGAGGCTATTATCGACTATTCGATCTACGATGCTATTCGTGCCGGATTCGGCAAGGTCGTATTTGTTATCCGTCACCTTTTTGAAAAGGAATTTCGTGAAATTTTTACTCCCGAACGTTTTGGCGGTAAGGTTGAGGTAGATTTTGTATTCCAGGAGTTGGACAAACTTCCGGAAGGCTTTACCGTTCCGGCTGATCGTGTAAAACCCTGGGGAACCAACCATGCGGTGATGATGGCTGCCGACGTTATCGACGGTCCCTTCGCGGTGATTAATGCCGATGACTTCTATGGTCGGGAGGCTTACCAGACCATTGGCGACTATTTGCGCTCGGTGGCAGGCCAGACCAACCACTACTGTATGGTCGGATACGAGGTACAGAAGACGCTGTCGGATTACGGTGCTGTCTCTCGTGCGGTTTGTGAAGTGGATGCCAATGACAACCTCACCTCGATGGTTGAGCGTACCTCGATCGAACGTATCGATGGGGTAATCAAATACAAGGATGAGAAGGGCGAACTCTGCCCGTTGGCCGATACGGCTCCTGTATCGATGAACATGTTCGGTTTTACGCCCGATTACTTCGCTCATTCGAAAGACTATTTCACCTCTTATCTCAAAGAGAATATCAACAACCCCAAATCGGAGTTCTACATCCCGACCTTGGTTAACAAACTGGTTGGAGAGGGTACTGCTCAGATGCGCGTACTGCATTGCCCGGCACAGTGGTTCGGCGTCACCTACAAGGAGGACCGTCCGGCTGTGGTAGCTCGCATCCGCAAATTGGTAGATGAGGGGCTCTATCCCGAGAAGTTGTGGAAGTAGGCCTAAAATCCTGAACCTAAAACCGTAAAACATGAACAGTATCGAACAACAGATCTGGGGATTTACTCCAGAGGGGGAGGCGATTGTGCGTTACACGATGACCAATGCCGCAGGTGCTTCAGTGGTGTTGAGCAACATTGGCGCCGGCATTGTGGAAGTCAATGTGCCTGATCGTGAAGGTAAATTGGCCGATGTGGCGCTCGGATACGACCGTTTTGAAAGCTACTTTGGGGATGGCCCTTATATGGGTAAGACCCCGGGCCGTTTTGCCAACCGTATCGGTGAAGGACGTTTCACGCTCGACGGCAAGGAGTACCGCTTGGCTCAAAACGCGGGAGGACAGCATCTGCATGGCGGGTTGAAAGGCTTCGCCAACAAGGTCTGGACCGGCCGCGTGGAGACCGATCGGGTGGTCTTTTCTCTGGTCAGCCCTGATGGCGATGATAAATATCCCGGCGAGGTGACCGTGCTACGATTGGAACGACGACTGTGAACTGGAGATCACCTATTATGCCAAAACCGATGCTCCGACCATTATCAATCTGACCAACCACTCCTACTTCAACCTCAAGGGCGAGAGTGTCGGTCGGGCCATGGAGCAGGAGTTGCAGCTCAATGCGTCGAAGTTCCTTTGGTATGACAAGAACTGCATCCCGACCGGTGAATTGGTCGATGTGAAGGGGACACCGATGGACTTTACCACGGCTAAACCGTTGGGACGGGACATCGATGCCGATTATGAGCCGCTGAACATCGGTCATGGTTACGACCAGAGTTGGGCGATCGATGGTTACCAGAAGGGGAAGCTAAGCGAAGCGGGCCTGCTTTCCGATCCGGAAACCGGACGTCGTATGCGAATCTTTACAACGCAACCCTCTGCTCATGTCTATACGGGTAATTTTTTACAGGGGTGTCCAACCAGTATCAGTGGACATGAATATGCGAATCGGGATGGGGTAGCTATTGAGTGTCAAGCCTATCCCAACAGCCCGAATCGCCCCAATTTCCCTTCTACTGTATTGCGTCCTGATGAGCTTTACAATGAGAAAATCATCTTCCGTTTTGAAACGGATAACAAATAGTTACAGCAATCATTCAACCTAAAACTTAGCAAATGGAATCTGAAAAACACAAAAATTATGCGTTACCGATCATTGTCATGATCTTCTTGTTCGGTATGATTTCGTTCGTGACGAACTTGGCTTCGCCAATGGGCGATATCCTGAAATATCAGTTTCAGGTACCGAACTGGATGGGAACGCTGGGTGTATTTGCAAACTTCATCGCCTATGCCATCATGGGTTACCCGGCCGGCAACATGTTGCAGAAACTGGGCTATAAAAAGACCGCTTTGATCGCTATCGCCGTTGGTTTTATCGGTGTCGGGATTCAGACCCTGTCCGGTACGGCTCAGAGCTTCGGAGTCTATCTGTTGGGTGCCTTCATCGCCGGTTTCTCGATGTGTCTGCTCAATACGGTTGTCAACCCGATGCTGAATAAATTGGGCGGCGGCGGAAATAAAGGTAACCAGTTGATTCAGGCCGGTGGTTCATTCAACTCGTTGTGCGGAACCGCCGTGATCATCTTGACCGGTCTGTTGATCCCCGAAGGAATCAAAAACGCTCAGATCAGCAACGTGTTCCCGCTGATGTATGCTGCGTTGGCCATCTTTGCTTTCGCATTCATTGTGATCGCATTGACGAAAATTCCGGAGAATGAACCTGCCCCGGAGAAGAAAGTCAAAGAGACTTCGAAGTATGGTCCCCTCTCATTCCGTCACTTTGTCCTGGGTTCTATCGCCATCTTCGTTTATGTGGGTGTTGAGGTAGGTATCCCCAATATCTTGCAAAAATGGCTGCAGAACCCCGATCTGAATGTGTTGGGCGATGGTGTGAATGTGGAGGCGATCGCCGGTTCAGTTGCCGCAACCTATTGGCTGTTGATGCTGGTGGGCCGTCTGCTCGGAGCACTGGTCGGCAGCAAAGTATCGGCTCGCAATATGCTGACTGTCGTTTCAACGGTCGGTTTGTTGCTGACATTGACCGCCATGTTTATTCCTGAGACTCCGGTCAACATGCCGGTATTTAACGGAGCTGAAGGCTTCGCTTTGGTTAGCGTACCGGTAAATGCCGCTTTGCTGGTGTTGGTAGGTCTGTGTACTTCGGTGATGTGGGGCGGTATCTTCAACCTCGCAGTCGAAGGTCTTGGCAAATATACCGAAAAGGCTTCCGGTATCTTTATGGCTCTTGTTTGCGGTGGTGGTATCCTGCCGTTGCTGCAAAACGGTATCGTTGACCTGGCAGGTGGTGTCGGTTATCTGACCAGCTACTGGGTAATTGTCGTAGGTGCGGCTTATATCCTCTTCTACGCAATGGTCGGCTCCAAGAATGTTAACAAAGATATTCCGGTTGACTAATTATACTGCTTGATGTCGGTCAGTTTGCCATTGTGTAGGCACCACGACAATTAGGCCTCAGTTCAGCCTGTTGTATCAATAAAAGCGCTTCGGAAACCCGGAGCGCTTTTATTGTTTGGGTGCGGATTGCGGAGTTTAGTTAGAGTAGATGTAAGGGGTATTGGATGTCATTGTGCTTATTCGGATAAAATCGTTGTCGCAGAAGTTCCCTATGTTGGTTGAAATGGTTGGGAAACTTGGAAGGTTTCGCAACATAGCAATGTTGTCACGCAGTGAGATGAGACACCGTGATGTGTTCAAACAGTTTGATGAAAAGTTGTGAAGATTCATAGCAAATCTTGTAAATTTATGGAAGTCAGAGTATCCCGATGTTTTTTGTATGATATTTTGACGTAAATGTCTAATTTATAGACAAATTTAGGTTTTGTTGTTTTGATAAAATCTTGAAAATTAACATGATATGTAAATGGTATATTTGTTGATTTTATCTATTGGGAAGTTATGCACATTTGAATAACCTTGCTCATGATTCGTTCGCTCAAAATCTCGTTGAACATTTTACGACGTTTTAAGTCAGCAACAATCCTCAATCTGTTGGGATTGACGTTGGCCTTTACGGCTTTTGGTATTATCATCGTCTATGCCTGGAATGAGTACCATTACGATGATTACCATCCGAACAAAGAGCACATCTTTAAAGTCGAATTTTTAAGAGACAATAATGTTTGGGAGGATGGATATTCGCGTCCTCTGTTCGATCAACTCTTTGCAGAATCTCCGCAAGTGAGGGCTTATGGGATCTTCAAAGACTATGCATTTGGTCCTGGCGTGCCGATGTCACCCGGAACATCCCCAGGTGAGATCGTATTTTATGAGAAGGTTGAACGAATTACTCCCGGATTTACTGATGTTATCCATTTTGAGATGTTGGAGGGGAGTGCAAAGTCCATTGCTGCTCCAAATCAGGTTTTGATCTCAGAGAGTGTTGCCCGAAAATTTTTTGGACATGAAAGTGCTTTGGGGAAACCGATTGTCCTGTTGGATGCACTGAGTGCAGGTGGTAAAATCAGGGTGTCACCCGATCAAGAACTGGATGGAACGTTGGATGTTGGAGGAGTTTATCGGGATTTTCCGGAAAATTCCAGAATTCGTAATATAATTTATTCAGGCATTCCTCCGCAAGAGATGGTGCACGAATGGTTCACGGGAGGATATCGGGCCTATGTGTGGTTAGAAGATCCCTCTCAAGCGGATATCTTGGCCCAATCTCTCGCAGCGCAGAATAGCGAACTGCTCTCCAAAATGGTTATTCACAAGATTCGTTTCCGCCCCTTGACGGAGCTCTATTTTGCTGAAAAAGCCAAAGGGGATGTGGCTCCCGGAGGAGATAAACAGATGACAGATCTGCTGTTGTTGGTGGCTGTCTTGATTTTGGCTGTTGCAGCGGTCAATTATATTAACTTTTCTGTGGCGCTGACTCCCGCAAGGATCCGAGGCATCAATACACAAAAAGTATTGGGGTGTTCAGTCGGTATGTTGCGTCGAAATATTATTGTTGAAGCAGTTGTCATGACGGTGGCAGCCTATCTGTTGGCTCTGTTGCTCATCTCTCTGATCTTTAAATACGGATGGCTGAATCATCTGCTTGGCCATGAGCTCTCGCTTTCTGATCGCTGGTCTTTGATGGGATTGAACTTTTTGATCGCTTTGTTGTTGGGAATAGCGGCCGGACTCTATCCCGCATGGCATATGACTGCCTATCCTCCGGCACTGGTGTTAAGTGGTTCTGTTGCTGTCACCGGGACTGCACGGTTGGTGCGAAAAGGGTTGATCGGCTTTCAGTATGTTGTGTCCATTGCGCTGATTATTTGCGCGCTGGCCATCCAGTATCAACATTGTTATATCAGTCAGACCGATGTCGGTTTTGACAAAGAGCATGTCGTGCAGGTACGTCTGTCCCCCGGAGTTGGCGAAAAATGTGATCTGTTTCGACAAAAGTTGATTCGACAGGCCGGAATTGTCGATGTGGCATTTGCCGAGCATGAATTTGTCCGTGATGAAGGGAAGGCCCATATTGCATATTATTATCAGAATGAGCGGCTGACACAGTATTGGATCGGTGTATCGCATAATTTCCTTTCAGTAATGGGGATTCCTATTGTTGCCGGACGGAATCTTCTACCAGGTGATAGCTCACCTGCATCCAAACAGGTGGTGTGTTTAGTCAATGAGACGGCAGCTAAAGAGATGGCTTTGGTTTCATCTGCACAGTCGGACACGGATTATCGAGCCGTTGTCGGGAAAACATTCAAAGATGACGCTATTCCGGTACAGGTGGCTGGCATATTTAAGGATATTCATTTTGAGTCCTTTTATCGCCCGATAGAGCCTCTTGGATTATGGGTCGCATCACCTGGCCATTATCGGTTTGATCAGCCGTATGGATGTGCTTATGTAAAGATCTCGGGCAATACTTTGGTTGCCGTTAATCATATTCGCACAGTATTAAAAGAGTTGGATCCGCTCTATCCTCCTCAAATCGATTTTCTGGACGAGGCAATGGGCAATTTGTACCAAAAGACCCGTAACCAAGGTCTCTTAGTGGCATTGTTTAGCCTGATTACGGTGCTGCTTGCTGTGATGGGGGTATTTGGTCTCGTCTTATTTGAAGCGCAGGGCCGACGTAAAGAGATTGCTGTTCGGCGCGTTTTTGGTGCAACAATCCCGCAGGTGATGGTACTGTTTAATTCCGGTTTTGTCAGGATTGTTCTTATCTGTTTTATCCTGTCGGTTCCGTTGGCTTGGTATGGTATTCATAAATGGATGGAGAGCTTTGCTTATCGAGCTTCAATTCCGTTATGGGTTTATATTGTGCCTTTGATGATTGTACTGCTCCTGACTATCTTGACTGTAACCTGCCAGAGCTACCGGGTCGCTACGACCAATGCTGTCAAAGCATTGAAAGGCTACTGATTGAGACAATAACCGTTATGGATACTTTGAGGTGATCTATTGCGTATATGTATAATAAACGTGTTATGATTGACTGATCCGTTTTATTTTATGTCCTAATCAGTCTCTATTTATGTTTTTTTGTAGACGATGCTCCCTCGTCTATGTCTCCTGTTTATTGGCCTCTGTCGGTTGTTTTATGCTTGTTTTTTGTTCTTATTCTTGCTCTTGTTCGCTTCAGGACTCAGTTTAACTTAATTTCCATTGCACTCCTTCCTTGCCCTCTTATTTTCTGTACATTTTGCGTCAGTCAATCCGTTTAAGCCTGTTTTGGCCCTAAATCTCCTGTATAATCGACGATCACAGCAATGACATATAAAATTCCTATTATTAATCTAAGCGCCTATTTAGAGTCTGTTTTGGCCTTCCATGTTGACAAAAGGCTCGAGAAGTATACTATTTCCCTTCTTTTTATTTCAAGGTGTGTGGGTGACTTAATTGAATTGGCACCATGCTGTTAAACAAAAGGCGGGGCCGTATGGCCCCGCCCTTGTTGGTTGTATATAGCCTAGAAATTATTCCTGAGGCTGTGCTGTGGTCGTCGACGTTGAGTTTGTACCAACCATTGCGTTGTAGTCGTCCATCGATCCAACCAGAATGCTTTGGAACTCGCGTTCGCCGGTACCGGCCGGAATCAAGTGACCACAAATGACGTTCTCCTTCAGGTTTTCCAGAGGATCGGTCTTGCCGAGGATAGCCGCCTCGTTCAACACTTTGGTGGTCTCCTGGAAGGATGCGGCTGACATGAAGCTGCTGGTCTGCAATGCTGCACGGGTGATACCCTGCAGAATCTGGTTCGACGTTGCCGGAACTACTTCACGAACCTGTACCAATTTCTGATCCTTACGTTTCAGCGTTGAGTTCTCATCACGCAACTTCCGCACGGAGATGATCATACCCGGACGCATGGTGGTCGAGTCTCCCGGATCGGTTACAACAACCTTGTCGTACAGATCGTCGTTGACCTCCATAAACTCCCATTTGTCCACAATCTGTTCGGGCAGGAAGCGGGTATCTCCCGGATCTTCGATCTGCACCTTGTTCATCATCTGACGGACGATCACCTCGAAGTGTTTGTCATTGATCTTCACACCCTGCATACGGTACACCTCCTGAACCTCGTTGACAATGTACTCCTGAACCTTGGTCGGTCCCTGAATTGCCAAGATGTCGCTCGGGGTGATAGCACCGTCTGACAGCGGCGTGCCGGCACGGACGTAGTCGTTCTCCTGAACCAGGATCTGACGTGACAGCGGTACCAGGTAACGTTTTACGTCGCCCATCTTCGAGGTAACCACAATTTCACGGTTACCACGTTTGATCTTACCGAAGCTGATCTCACCATCGATCTCTGATACTATGGCAGGATTGGACGGGTTACGTGCCTCAAACAGCTCGGTAACACGGGGCAGACCACCGGTGATATCGCCTGCTTTGCCGACTGCACGCGGAATCTTGATCAGAATCTCGCCTGCTTTGACAGCATCGTCCTCTTTAACAGCAATGTGAGCACCCACAGGCAAGTTGTACTGTTTCTGCTCTTCACCCTGTTTGTTGAGGATCTTGATAACCGGGTTCTTGGTCTTATCCTTCGACTCGATGATCACCTTCTCACGGAAACCGGTCTGCTCATCGAACTCGTCACGGTAGGTAACGTTTTCGATGACATTTTCGAAGGCAACTTTACCATCGTATTCCGAAATGATAACGGCGTTGTATGGATCCCATTCGCAGATCAGGTCGCCCTTCTTGACGATATCGCCGTCGTGCATATAAAGGGTAGAACCGTACTGTAGGTTGTGGGTATAGAGAACGATATCGGTGTTGACATCGACGATACGCATCTCGGAGCTGATAACCATCTCGACCTCTTTGCCTGCATCGTTCTTGCTCTTAACCGTACGCAGATCGTCGATTTCGAGGCGACCTTCGTAGCGTGAAACAACGCTGTTATCGGTTGCCACACCACCGGCCACACCACCGACGTGGAACGTACGCAGCGTCAGCTGAGTACCCGGCTCACCGATGGACTGTGCCGCGATGACACCGACAACCTCACCTTTCTGTACCATGCGGGCTGTAGCCAGGTTACGGCCGTAGCACTTCGCACATACACCGTTGCGTGATTCGCAGGTCAATACCGAACGGATGTCAACCGATTCGATGCCGGCAGCCTCAATAGCTGCTGCAATGTTTTCGGTGATCTCCTCGCCGGCAGCAACAATCAGTTCGCCGGTATGCGGATTGTATACATCGTGAACCGTTGTACGTCCCAAGATACGTTCATACAGAGTCTGTACGACATCCTCGTTACGTTTGATGGCTGTAGCGGTCAGACCACGCAATGTGCCGCAATCCTCTTCGGTGATGACCACATCCTGAGCTACATCGACCAAACGACGGGTCAAATAACCGGCATCGGCCGTCTTCAGTGCGGTATCGGCCAGACCCTTACGGGCACCGTGGGTAGAGATGAAGTACTCCAACACGGACAGACCCTCCTTGAAGTTCGAAAGAATCGGGTTTTCGATGACCTGTCCACCTTCTGCGCCAGATTTCTGCGGTTTGGCCATCAAACCACGCATACCGGACAGCTGACGGATCTGCTCTTTAGAACCACGGGCTCCGGAATCCAACATCATGTAAACCGGGTTGAAGCCCTGCATATCTGACGTCAGGTGATCGAGCACCGTCTTGGTCAGCTTCATGTTGATGTTGGTCCAGATATCGATAATCTGGTTGTAACGTTCGTTATTGGTGATAAGACCCATGTTATAGCTCTCCATCACCTCATCGACACGGTCATAACCCTCCTGTACCAATTTCTCCTTCTCTTCGGGGATGATCACGGCATCGAGGTTAAATGACAAACCGCCCTTGAAGGCCATCTTGTAACCGAGGTTCTTGATATCGTCCAGGAAGTTGGCTGCTTTGTCTGCACCGGCCTTTTTCATTACCAGCGCGATGATGTCACGCAGTGAACGTTTGGTCAATACCTCGTTGATGTAGCCGACCTCTTTGGGGACAACCTGGTTGAACAGGATACGTCCAATGGTCGTATCGATGATCTTTTTGACCGGTTGATCGTTTTCGTCGATCGTGTCGGTCAGCACTTTTACTTTGGCATGCAGGTCTGCACGGCCCTCATTGTAGGCGATGATTGCCTCTTCCGGGCCGTAGAAGGCGAGACCCTCACCCAGTGAACCGGCGCGCTCTTTGGTGATGTAGTACAGACCGAGGACCATATCCTGTGAAGGCACGGTGATCGGGGCACCATTGGCCGGGTTCAAGATGTTGTGTGATCCGAGCATCAGCAGCTGTGCCTCCAGAATGGCGGCATTACCCAGCGGCAAGTGCACGGCCATCTGGTCACCATCGAAGTCGGCGTTGAATGCGGTACAAGCCAGCGGGTGCAACTGCAGTGCCTTACCTTCGATCAGCTTGGGCTGGAAGGCCTGGATACCCAGACGGTGCAGGGTCGGGGCACGGTTCATCAATACTGGGTGTCCCTTGATCACATTTTCAAGAATATCCCAAATCACCGGATCCTTGCGGTCGATGATCTTTTTGGCAGATTTAACGGTCTTGACGATACCACGTTCGATGAGTTTGCGGATCACGAAGGGTTTGTACAGCTCGGCTGCCATATCCTTCGGAATACCCATCTCGTGCATCTTCAGCTCAGGACCTACGACGATAACCGAACGTGCCGAGTAGTCCACACGTTTACCGAGCAGGTTCTGACGGAAACGTCCCTGTTTACCTTTCAAGCTATCCGACAGAGATTTCAGCGGACGGTTCGATTCGGTCTTAACGGCGTTGCTCTTACGAGAGTTGTCGAACAGTGAATCGACAGCCTCCTGCAACATACGTTTCTCGTTACGCAGGATCACATCCGGAGCCTTGATCTCGATGAGTCGTTTCAGACGGTTGTTACGGATGATCACACGACGATAGAGGTCGTTCAGATCGGAGGTGGCGAAACGGCCGCCATCCAGTGGAACGAGCGGACGCAATTCGGGCGGAATCACCGGAATCACCTTCAAGATCATCCATTCGGGTTTGTTCACCTCACGCGATTCACGGAAAGCCTCTACCACGTGCAGACGTTTCAGTGCTTCGGCTTTACGCTGCTGAGAGGTCTCGGTGCTGGCTTTGTGACGCAGCGAGTAGGAGAGCTCGTCGAGATCCACACGCTGCAGCAGCGTATAGATCGCTTCGGCACCCATCTGTGCGATGAACTTGTTGGGATCCGAGTCGTCGAGTTGCTGATTGCCTTTGGGCAGTGCATTCAGAATATCGAGATACTCCTTCTCGGCCAGCAGATCGAGTTCAGCTACGCCGTTGGTTGCAGCCACACCCGGCTGAATAACTACGTAACGTTCGTAATAGATGATTGCCTCGAGCTTTTTAGTCGGGATACCCAGCAGATAGCCGATTTTCGAAGGAAGCGAACGGAAGTACCAGATGTGTGCAACGGGAACAACCAATGAGATGTGACCCATACGTTCACGACGCACTTTCTTTTCGGTTACCTCCACACCGCATCGGTCACAGACAATACCTTTGTAACGGATACGTTTGTATTTACCGCAGTGGCACTCGTAGTCCTTCACAGGACCGAAGATGCGCTCGCAGAAAAGACCGTCACGCTCCGGTTTGTAGGTACGGTAGTTTATCGTCTCAGGCTTGAGGACCTCTCCGCTCGAATTTTCCAGAATCTCCTCGGGAGATGCCAGTCCAATCGAAATCTTCGAGAATCCGGTCTGTGCCTTGTTGTCTTTCTTCAATGACATATATCTTTTTCTTTTATTTATTCATCAAATTTCGTCAGCCGCGTGCTCGTTTTTGGGTATGTGCAGTGAGTCTTTCAACTCTTAGCAGTTAACAGAATGGTCGAGCCGACGGCCAAAGCACTTTACTCCAACTTGACGCTGATCGCAAGACCCCGCAACTCATGCAACAATACGTTGAGTGATTCGGGGATACCTGCTGGCGGCAGGTTGTCGCCTTTGACAATAGCTTCGTAAGCCTTAGCACGGCCCATCACGTCATCAGACTTGATGGTCAAGATCTCCTGCAGGATGTTGGCTGCACCGAATGCCTCGAGTGCCCAAACCTCCATCTCTCCGAAACGCTGACCACCGAATTGGGCTTTACCACCCAGAGGCTGCTGCGTAATGAGTGAGTACGGACCGATTGAACGGGCGTGCATTTTGTCGTCAACCATGTGGCCCAGTTTCAGCATGTAGATTACGCCGACTGTCGCCGGTTGGTCGAAACGCTCACCGGTTCCACCGTCATACAGCTTTAGCAGTGTATTCATTGATCTGTTCGAGGCTTGCACCATCGAAGATCGGGGTAGCAAACTTCAATCCCAGTTCACGACCTGCCCAACCCAATACGGTTTCGTAGATCTGTCCCAAGTTCATACGCGAAGGCACACCCAGCGGGTTCAGTACGATATCGACGATCGAACCATCTTCGAGGAACGGCATATCTTCGTCACGAACGACTTTGGCAACGATACCCTTGTTACCGTGACGACCTGCCATCTTATCACCTACGCGGAGTTTACGTTTCTTAGCGATGTAAACCTTAGCCAGCTGAATAATACCGGCAGGCAGTTCATCACCATTGGTGAGGTTGTATTTGTCGCGCTTGAGCACGGCATCAGCCTCTTTGTATTTGATGATATAGTTGTTGATGGTCTTTTCAACCAAGAGATTCAGGTGAGCGTCACCGCACCACTTGTCAGCAGCTACGTTCAAGAAGTCGATCTCGTTGAGCAACTTCTGTGTGAAGCGTGTTCCTTTGGCAACCACCTCTACACCAAAGTAGTCGTGGATACCTGCGGTGGTTTTGTCCTTCAGCAGGATGCTCAGCTTCTCGATCAGCAGGTTACGCAACTGAGCTACCTGTTCGTTGAAGGCTGCATCGAGTTTCTCGAGCTGAGCCTTTTCGGCAGCTTTGCTCTTCTTGTCGTGGTTGGCACGGCTGAAGAGTCGTTTGTCGATCACGACGCCATAGAG
>OBAI01002144.1_pt1 | contig 12953 bp, 12 predicted proteins | sample 1517461 | NCBI WGS metagenome assembly OBAI01 (sample SAMN04571696, study PRJEB22368) | human gut metagenome | biome: human gut; material: stool | host: Homo sapiens | place: Luxembourg | collected 2012-06-29
TGGAGAATGGCCAGATCGTCGATGTCAAGGTGGAGTACAACGAAGGGTACATAGACCAAATGTTACGCTATTCGAAAGATTACTCGTTCCTCCCCTCCGTCAACTAACCCCTGGCTCCGGGCCGCTGCCCGACGGACTGCACAAGACTTTTCCCCTCCCCCCGATACAAGGGGTAAGAAGGACGCAGAGATATAGCGTTGCTGAAGGTGCGGGAATACTATGCAGTGTTAACGGCACGTTGATATTGGAGGGATACGATCCAAGTGGGCGTCGCGTGTGCCAATCGTGTGTATCAATAAAGAGGGATAGGATTCGTCTCCAATGGTTCACCCCAGGCAGAGCAACCGTAGCAGGAGGAAAACCGCGGCAAAAGGGACGCCGTTGGAGGAGGGCCAGCCGTTGCGAGAGCGAAAGGGAACAAATAAAAGCAGCGGCAACTGGAGATGGGCGACTGGCGGTGGGCAACTGGGAACTGGAGACGTGACAGTGGGAACGTGGAACTGGCGACATGAAACTGGGAACTGCACACCGCAAACTATGACGGATGAAGGCAGGTCGTGGCAGATGCCGCCACGAGGTGACTCCATCAGGTAACCCCACGGAGTCGCACAAGGAGTAATACAGCGCAGCAAAGGGTGCGTTTACCCCCACGACAAAGGCAAAAAGTGCAAAATAACACTGTGCTCACACCGATTTTCCAACTCGGAAGCCCCATACAAAACAAAACTTGCAGAAAAAGTTTCCTTTAACCAAGAAAACAATAACAAAAGGCTGCTAAACTTTTTATTATCTTTGCAGCGTGATTCAATAACAGTGGTACGAAAACACCCTACACTCAGTTTACACAACGAGTCAATGAAGCAATAACTGATTGATAACCATTTGTTATGAACGATTACCGTTTTGAATCACTGTAGTTCGTGTCGGTAGCTTACCTTCGTCTGCCCTCCGGCAACAGAACGCAATGCGTGGAGCGATACTGCGCTCCCCAACGAAACTGAAACCATACGGACATAATAGACAAGCAAGTTGTTATGTTTCATTAAAATAACTGAGTATCATGAAATTTCTGACTGAAGACAAACTGACCATCGTCGGCGCAGCCGGTATGATCGGTTCAAACATGGCCCAGACTGCCATGATGATGCATCTTACCCCGAACATCTGCCTCTACGATCCCTTCGCTCCGGCACTGGAGGGCGTAGCTGAAGAGCTCTTCCACTGTGGCTTCGAAGATGTTAACCTCACCTTCACCTCAGATGTAGCAACCGCATTTAAAGATGCTAAATACATCGTCTCTTCAGGTGGTGCCGCTCGTAAAGCCGGTATGACCCGCGAAGATCTGCTCAAAGGCAACGCTCAGATCGCAGAACAACTCGGCAAAGACATCAAAACCTATTGCCCCGATGTAAAACATGTTGTCGTAATCTTCAACCCGGCCGATATTACCGGTCTGATTACTCTGCTCTATTCAGGTCTGAAACCTTCACAGGTAACGACTTTGGCCGCTTTGGACAGCACCCGTCTGAGAAGCGAACTGGCCAAATACCTCAAACTGCCTGCTTCAGAGATCAAAAACTGCCGTACCTATGGCGGTCACGGCGAGCAGATGGCCGTATTCGGATCAACCACCGTAATCAACGGTAAGAAACTTTCCGACATGATCGGTACTACCATTCCTGTTGCTGATTGGGACGCACTGCGTCAGCGCGTTATCCAGGGCGGTAAACACATCATCGACCTGCGTGGCCGCTCTTCATTCCAGAGCCCTTCATACCTGTCAATCGAGATGATCGCCGCTGCAATGGGTGGTCCTGCTTTCCGCTGGCCAGCCGGTGTATATGTTAACACCGAAGGTTTCGACCACATCATGATGGCTATGGAGTCCTCTATCACCAAAGATGGTGTGAAATACCACAACGTAAAAGGTACTGCCGAGGAGATGAAGACTCTCGAAGAGAGCTACAAACACCTCTGCGCACTGCGTGACGAAGTGATCTCATTGGGCGTTCTGCCTCCGATCGATCAGTGGCACGCACTCAACCCGAACATCGACTAAGGTTCAAAAAACAGATTGGCTGTTTTTGTTAAACAGCCAATCCAACCCAGGTGAATCCTGGTCATAAAATAAGAGAGGGAGTCAATTGACTCCCTCTCTTATTTTATATTTCTATATCAAGACAAAAACTCCCCATGATCTATTTAGTTGAAAAAATTCTGCTCCTCAAGCCAAAAAACTATGGACGCAATATCCTGGTTGCTCTTTATATTCCGTCCTGTTTGTCACCGGAGATCTCAGGGTGTATAATGGTCAATCAACAAAAAACCATAACCCAACAAAAACCGTCATCCTACAATGCTCCCCTGTCTATTGATGCGATCAAAACCGGCTGTGCGAAGTAAGCAACACTATTACAACAGCCTTCTCTTCAGACAGCAGATTACGGGCAGAATAAACATCGCCATACACACCGAAAAGATTTTCCTGAATCAGGAATTGTACGTTTACCTTACCACTCATTGACAGCATAAAGTACGGCACATCGGAGTTGCTGTAATAACTCATTGGATACCTGTTCGTACTGTTCTCTCTGCCCCAACTTGTCAGCAATCCCTGCAGGTGAATCGTTCCACGATCCCATTCCTCCGAAAAGATCCGCTACACCGGCTGCTTCGAACATGCGCCGGTTATGCTCCGGTAATGGCAGTGCGGGTTCAGACGTAACGGTAACTTCACCATCCAAAACGGACAGGGCACGATGAAAGATCTCAGCAAATTCCCCACATCCAATCTGCCGGGAGAAGGCTTCAATCCGAATCAATGCCTCTCTGAAACGTTCAGCATTGTTCTCCCACTGCAATTTCCGTTTGAATATTTCGGGAACGTGACTCTCCTCGTAAACGACATCCCATCCATCCGATTGGGAATCGGACAGCCATACGGATCCCCAAAGTCTTACCCGACCATGACGAAAAAAACAGACCAAAAAATTCGGAGATGAATTGGCAAATGCAAGCGAATCCCGATTATCAGACTTTGTTGACGTAAGATATTGCAAATCGACCAATCCTTGTGTCCGGCATCGCTCAAACCATTCCGAAACACTTCCGACCGAGTATGTTTTGGTTCTCCCAAACCATTTTCGCTCCCGAAAACGAAAGGACGTGCTATTCACATACAGCTGTGGATCATACGCCAATGATGTTCCCGCCCGTAGGGCTTGTCGAGCTGCCACCAATATAGAACAGGCTTGCGCCATATCCCCTCTCATACACACTCCTCCTTATCCTTGCTATATTCAATCTATCGAACCTTTAAATAAAAATCGGACGGCTTGAAGGCCGTCCGAAATCACTCAGCAACTATTTCGTTGTTTCGGAAGATTGCCCTGTTGAAGGATTCTTCACATATTTATCGAGCCAACCGAAGAACTCACGCTGCCATACCAGCGAATTCTGCGGTTTAAACACCTGATGCGCCTCATTTTCGAAAGCGACTAACCGCGCAGGAACTCCCATCAACTGAGCCGCTGTATAGGCCTGCAGATTCTCCGTATAAGGGATCCGGAAATCATTCAACCCAGAGAAGATCAAAATCGGGGTATCCCAGTTCTTCACGAATTTGTGTGGTGAGTTGGCATATGAACGTTTAGCCACCGGACTGTCGCTCCAATAAGGACCTCCCAAATCGTTATTCGGGAACCACAACTCCTCCGTCCCGCAGTACATGCTCTCGAAGTTAAACATTCCGCAGTGGGCGATAAAGGCTTTGAAACGCTTGTTATGATTGCCGGCCAAGAAGTAAACCGAATAGCCACCATAACTTGCTCCAACGCAACCCATGCGGTTCTCATCGGCCCACGGCTCACGAGCCACATCATCAATTGCACTGAGGTAATCGCGGATATTCTGTCCACTGTAGTCGCCCGAAATCTGATCGAGCCACTCCTGACCGAACGACGGCAAACCGCGACGGTTCGGAGCTACAACAATATACCCTTGAGCTGCCATCAACTGATAGTTCCAACGGTAGCTCCAACGCTGGCTAACCACACTCTGCGGCCCGCCCTGACAATAGAGCAATACCGGATAAGATTTGGTCGAATCGAAGTCGGGAGGCAAGATCACCCAAGTCAACATCTCCTTGTTGTCGGTGGTCTTCACCATCCGCTCGCGAACCTCACCCATCTTGATATTATCATAGATCTCGGCATTGGTATTGGTCAGCTGAGTCAAGGTGCCATCCGACAGATTCACGGCATACAACTCGGTCGGTGAACTCAACGTCGTACGTTCGGCCACCAACTTGCCACCACCCATCGTGAAGGCATTCAGATCATGTGCACCGCGAGTGACTACCTCAACCGGCGAGCCGTCGAGACCCACCCTGCAAAGCTGATAAGTAGCCCGAATCGGAGTCAGGAAGTAGAGTTTGTCATTGCCATCCCAAACCACGTTTCCGGCATTGTAATCAAAATCTTTGGTCAGATACAGTTTCTCACCGGTAGCCAGCTTCGTCACAAAGAGACGATCCTTGTCCGACTCGTTGCCGTCACGCTCCATGCTGGTGAAGGCCACCATGCTGTCATCGGGCGAGAAGCGAGGATACTTGTCATAGCCCATCATCCCTTCGGTGATGTTGGTCGTCTTGCCGCTGGCCAGATCATACAGATAAATATCCGAATTGGTGCTCAAAGCGTACTGTTTGCCCTTCATCTTTTTGCAGGTATAGGCCAACTGCGTACCGGCATTGTTCCAGGAGATCTCTGCCGCATCGAAATAGGGCGCCATCGGTGCATCCCACGGCTCTCCCGCCATGATGTCCACCCCTTCGGCCACCTTACCGTTCTGCAGATCGGCCACAAACAGATGCAGGTAGCTGCCATCATCCCAATAATTCCAGTGACGGGCCATCAGATCATCATAGATCATCGCCTTTGAATCGGGAAGATCAGGGAAGATCTCCGATGAACGGCGTTTCTCGACCTGAACCCGCTTGATATAATAGAGCTTGTCCCCTTTCGGTGACACGCCAAAGCCTTCGATGCCTCCTTCGATCGCCGACAACTGACGCATATCACTGCCATCGGGTTTGGAACTCCACAACTGCACATCTCCGCTCCGGGTCGAAAGGAAGTAGATCCGACTGCCATCCGCACTCCACTGAATCGAAGCCTCCTTGCCGGCTCCATCCGTAATCTGGACCGCTTCACCGCCATCGGTCGGTACCGACCAGATGTGCGTGGAACTTTTATCATCCTTCATGCTGTAATAGCTCACCGTATAGAGAACGGTCTTGCCATCGGGCGATACGGTCGAACCTCCTACACGCCCCATCTTCCACATCACCTCAGGGGTCAGAATCCCGGCACTCTTCTCAGCCTCGGTCAATGAATTGTCAATCTTCATCGGGTCTGTCTTTTTGCCTGTGCCGTCACTGCAGGCAACCGTCAAGGCCGCTACTGCTCCTGCCAGCAACAGAGTCGTCGATCTCTTCATCTTGTTTATCTATTTTGTTTCATCATTTATGGATTGGGTCAGGGGAAAGAGTACGATACCACCCCTCCCCTTAAAAATCAACACGCCATCCGTAAAATTGCCTACGATCAGCCCTCTCCAATACAGAGCCTCCTGCAGGCACCGCCTGGGCTATTTCACATAACCGCCCGCGGTCAATACGTCACGAATGGTGAAATAGGTGTTTTCCAATTTTGCAGCCAGTTCCGCCTGAGGCACCCAAACAGCTTGTGTAATGCCTTCGACAGTTTGGGGTGCAGGCATCTCTTTGCCATCATAGCTCATCCGATACCAGGAGGTCTGCTTCAACACCCACTCGCCATGCAGCTGATAACAGTGGTAAGTATGGGTAATAAAATCGCCCCGCTGCAACCCGGTGAGGCCGCACTCTTCGCTCACCTCACGAACCGCACACTCCTCGATCCGTTCTCCCGGTTCCAGTTTTCCTTTGGGCAGGTCCCACCGACCGTTGCGGAAAATCAACAACAGACGCCCCTCGGGATCGGAAGTGACACCACCTCCTGCCTGAATAAAACGTTGCGAGGCGCGGAATTGAGCGAAAACCTGCTCAATATCATCCGAAATCACTGCAAGATGCTTGCTATTCTGAACTTTTTGCAACAACTTTGCTATTGAAAGCGGCTCGCCTGCTGCGGGCCGGAAAGTGACATACGAAGCGTCGTCCGGCTGTTGAGCCGTGAAGAGTACGACGTTGTTTTCGATATAAACCTTATACATAAAGCACGAAAATGAACGATTCCGCCAAACAGATTGCCGGAAGCTTGTTGCAAATTAAGGCAATTAAATTAAATCCGACAAATCATTTTACATGGGCTTCAGGCTGGTACTCGCCGATTTACTGCGACAACCGCAAGATACTCTCCTACCCCGCTGTCCGCAAACAGGTCTATGAGGCCTTTGCCGACCTGATCGCCGAAAAATATCCCGATGCCGAAGTGCTGGCCGGCGTAGCTACCGGGGCCATCGCACACGGTGTATTGGTTGCCGAAAAGATGGGCAAGCCCTTTATTTATGTACGCAGTGCTCCGAAATCACACGGATTGACCAATCAGGTCGAAGGCGAGGTTAAACCTGGTGCCAAAGTGGTCGTGATCGAAGATCTCGTCTCCACCGGAGGCAGCAGCCTGAGCGCTGTCGAAGCGCTGAAAAAGGCAGGCTGCGACGTACTCGGCATGGTAGCGATCTTTACCTACGGATTCCCGACAGCCGAAGAAAACTTCGCTAAAGCCGGTGTTAAACTCGATACGCTGAGCAACTACAACACGATGATCGAGATGGCCATCGAACAGGGATATGTTCACCCGGATGAGCTGGAAACCCTCAAAGAGTGGCGCCGCGATCCCGCTTCGTGGAAAAAGTAATTTGACAACACATCCCGGTTCTCTCGAGGCGTAATGCTTCGAGAGAACCATTTTCATTTTTGATTGTACACCACAACCGTATGTCCTCCGGATGGTTTTCTTGGATTGAGTCGCACAGAGCAGCGGGTTGTAATCTCTCCGCAAGTCCAAACGCAACGAAAGGGGCTCTCGTGACAAGCCATCAGTTTCAGATTTTCCCGGATTCTGGGATCAGTGGATGGAAAACCTTAAGAACATATCCAAACGGCATACCCCAATAAGCAGATCAACCTTATGGAAAGATACGAAAGCAAACATGTTCAAATCCTGCAACCGGCCTCGATGATTTACGGCGTTCTCTCCGATTTCAGCCATCTGACGCCGGTCCTCGGCGACAAAGTCGAAGGGTGGAGCGCAACAGCCGACACCTGCTCGTTCAAGGTGCAGGGATTTCAGGTCAACCTGCAAATGGTCGAAAAGGTTGAGCCCAAACTGATCAAGGTGACCGGTGCAGAGGGCTCCCCCATGGATTTCACCTTCTGGTTGCAGCTGGTGAGCGTCAGCGATACGGATACCCGCATGCGCCTGGTACTCGATGTCAAGCTGTCGATGATGATGAAGATGATGGTCGGTAAGAAACTGGCTGGTGCTGTGGACCAGATCGCCGACCAGATCGCCGAAGCCTTTAACCGCATTCCGGCCGGTGCCACCATGCCCGGACAGTTTTAGAAGAGAAAGCGTCCTTCTGACCCTAAAGTATCCTCCTGATTCCAATGGCACATTGCAGGTGCACCCCGTGAGGACACAAATCGGCTGCTCGAAATAATCTAAGTGCGCTCTTGAAAATCCATTCCACACGCCCTGCTGGATCGGAATCAAGTCTCATTGGGTCAGGATAGAATGCTGCAAAAAACAACGAGCCATCAAGTTCTCTTGCTTTCAATACACAAACGCCGATGAATTTTTATTGATTCGTCGGCGTTTTTTTTATTTCTACAGCTATACAACCTTACTGCCCACCTTTTGTTCCCGCTGCAGCACTGCTCTCTCTTGGCCACGCAACGCACTCACGATCTTTGATTTCAGTCAGACCAAAAGCCTTTTCGCAAAAAAGGTGGATGCCTCCTTGGCATTTAACAATACCATACACACCTCTTTAGCGCCCAAATCAGATCATTCGGGATCGGCTCCATCCATGTTGGTAGGAATGACCCATTCGTGTCGGTGAGGTCAGCAACATTCTTCTGATGGATTACGGCTCTGCGGGTCCAATTCTATGCAACAAATGCAGCCCCGCCCCCAAGCAATCATCCGTCCCTCCTCAACCAGCGCCTTGCTCCGATGTCCGCCTTGGGAACGGTCTCCTTCACGTTTCAAGGGCTGCACATACACCGACCCGATAAAACAAAAAAAACGTCTGACAAACATTAGTTTATCAGACGTTCGTTGACCCACCAGGATTCGAACCTGGAATGACAGAACCAAAATCTGCAGTGTTGCCATTACACCATGGGTCAAACAGACCGTTCATGTGAACAGGCTTGCAAAGATACGCATAATTTTCATTTATGCAACGCTATAACCTGCTTTTCAATATATCAACCGCCTCGGAAACCGCTCACTTCCCGATGGCAGCCATGATCTGTTCGGTTGCTCCCTTGTGTGACCGGACATAATCGGCACATGCCGCACTGCTGCGCCGCCATGCCTCCTCATCGGTCAACAAGCCGGAAAACCACTGCTCCAACTCCTCGTAATTCAAAATGCTGCGAGCTCCGCCCGCAGCGATCAAATCACACGCCTCCTGGAACCGAGCATAGTTCGGGCCAAAAGCCAACGGCAAACCAAACGTCGCCGCCTCTAACGTATTGTGGATACCGACGCCGAAGCCGCCTCCAATATAACCCCACTTTCCGTAACGATACACCGACGACAAAATGCCGATCGTATCGATAAACAGCACCCCGGCACCGGCCAGATCACTCTGCGGAGTCAACTGCGTATAGCGCAGTGCTGGACGCTCAATGCGGGCAATCATCCGTTCGATACGGGCCGGATCAATTTCGTGAGCGGCCACAATAAACTTGACATCGGGATGGGCATTGATCAGTTGCAACAACAACTGCTCGTCGGGCGGCCAGGTACTACCGGCCACAAACACCTTCGCCCCCCTGGCAAACTCTTCAACCTCCGGCAGCTGTTTAGCAGCCTGGGCAATGGCATAGACCCGATCGAAGCGGGTATCTCCGGCCACCTCGACCCGATTGATCCCAATACCGGCCAACAACTGCAAAGACTCCTGATTCTGGACAAATAGACGGTCAAACGTTCCAAGCACCCGCCGGAACATGCCTCCCCACGGTCGGAAAAAGGATTGTCCCTCGCGGAAAATTCCCGAAATCAGGTAACTTTTCGCTCCGCAGCGTTGCAGAGCAAACAGGTAGTTGGCCCAGAACTCATATTTGACAAAAACGGCGATTTTCGGGCGGAATATAGCCATAAATCGGCGCACGTTGCGCGGTGTATCGGCCGGCAGATAAAAGATAAAATCTGCCCCCGTATAGCTCTTTCGCACCTCATACCCCGACGGCGAGAAGAAGGTCAACAAAATTTTCCAATCGGGATGGGCAGCACGAAACGCCTCGATAACCGGTCGTCCCTGCTCAAACTCGCCCAATGATGCACAATGAAACCAGATCAGCTGACGCTCCGCAGAAGAATCGGATCCACCGCTCTCCGTACCTGCTACCTGCTCAATTGCCTCACTCGTTTGCTTTGACAGCTTTCCCTGTAAATCACCTTGCGCAGCATCCGGCGTCGCACTCTTTCGGTCGATATCGCTCTGCTGAACAGCCTCGGCCATACGGCGAAAGATTCCTCGACGCCCACGACTCCACAAACGGGCCTTTTCGTTGAACAGCCCGGCAAAATGCAACCCGGCATCCAGCATATAGATGCCGGCATTATAGAACAATCGCATGCCTACTATTTGAGAATATCACGCAAACCTTGTGGATTCAACACCTCGATGCTCTTCTCGTCGCAACGGATCAGCCGTTTTTTGGCCATCTCGTCGAGCACCGTCCGCAACGCACTGCGCGTCGCGTCGAAACAGGAGGCAATCATCGTAATATCCGGCATGGGCAGCGACGTCTTGTTGGCATGGATATGCTCCAACAGATAGCTGGCCACCTTCTCCTGCAACGAGCGGAAAGAGAGATAATAGATCTTACGCGACCAAACATTGGCCCGATTCGACAATATATCGACAAAATTCGAGAGAATCACCACGTTGTTCTGCATCAACTCGAAAAGGAAACCTCGATGGATCGTCATGATCGTCACATCTCCGTCTGCAATCACGTCAATCGGCAAACGGTTGTATCCCCCAAACAAAAATGCCGGTGCAATCAGTTGCGGCGCCTCGATCGGCTCAATCTCAGCACTGCGACCCGATGCATAGGTCATCTTGCCATGTACCGTACCCTTCAGAATAATCATCAACCCCGAATAGGCCGTATCGCGCCGTGCTATCAGATCACCGTCATGATACTCACTCAAGGTATAGTCCTCGCTGTTGGCAAAAAGATTCTTGATCTGTTCCTCCGTCAGTCCCCTAAACAGAGGGCACTCTTTCAATGTCGCATACATAAGCCCAAAATTATGGTTTAGGTAAAGATAATCTTTTTGCTCCAATATTCCAAAGCCAATATCCGTACTCACTCCGTAAAACAAAGAGGGCCATCCCCTTTGGGATAGCCCTCTTCATCTTATAACCGTCCGAATCAGACGATTAATAATATTTCACACGGTAATCTTTCACATTAGCACCCTCAACAAGTACCTGCGAAACACGTTCCGAAAGATATGACTGTGCCATCGACTCCAAACGGGCACGTTCACTTTCGGGAGTCACGTTATCCGCAGCCCGACGATCCGTCACATCGAACAGATAGACACCGGCAAAACCTTTAACCGGTTTGGAGAGTTTGCCAGGTGCTACGGCACTCACTGCACCGATCAAAGCAGGTTCTGCACCGACACCATCATTTACGAAGAAGCTGTTAAAATCAATGTCCGTCGCTGTTTTCACCTCAGCACCGCACTTCTGTGCCACAGCCTCCAGTGAACTACCTCCCGAAAGCGTATCAGACAACATCTGAGCTTTGATCTGTTGACGCAACAGCGATGCAATCGACTGAGATACAGTCTCAATCGGAGCAATGCCATCTTCATTGATTCCGGTCAACAAAGCGACAACATAATTACCACTAACCTCGGTTACCGGGGAAACTTCACCCTTTTTCTCTGCATTGAAGGCCCAACGAACTACCTCACGCGAATTCTCCATGCCGTTAATATTCCGCTCCGTATTGTAGATACGTGCCGTACGTTTCGACAGCGCATTGTCCGCAACAGCCTTCTCAAAATTCTCTGCTGAACCGTTCGCTGCAGCGATGAACTGACTCACCTTGCCGTAAACAGTCTGCTGCGTAGCTTCACTCGGCTCAACCTTTTGGGTAATCACAGCCAACAACACCTTCTTGACCGGCGTGCTCTTCGAGGTAACCTGTGCAATGTGGATACCGAAACGAGTCTTAACCTCAAAGTAGTCACCTACATTATTGTCGATCACAGCCTGTGAGAACTCCTCAACCATCTGCTCGGGCTGGAAAATTCCCAGATCACCGCCATTCTGTTTGGCCTGCTGATCGATCGAATATTTGTCAGAGAGTTCAGCAAATGATGCTCCACCCTTCAACGCGTTCAAAATACTATCGGCCGTCGCCTGTTTGTCGGCAGGAACCAAAATATGACGAGCGCCAACCGAATCAGGAATCATCTTCACATCAGCCACACGAGCCATCGTCCAAACATCGTTATCGAGTTTGGGACCGTACATCGTCTTGCTGTCCGGGCCGAATGCGTAAGCTGCCATCTCACCGTTCAACTGATTCTCGCTCAAATACCGATTGAGCGGCTGGGTCTGCGAGTTCAACGAAGCAAACTGGAAAGGATTCTCCGCGGCTGCAAACTCGGTCGCAATCTCATTGACCTGCTTCTCTACCGCAGCATAATCCTCTTTCGAAGGCAATACGTCGAATACCACATACTCAATCTCGCGTGAAGCCGTCTGGCGGAAAGCCCGTTTATGATCGTTGTAGTATTTGCGAACCTCAGATTCCGAAACCGTTACTGTCGAATCGGGAATCGATGCGTAATCCTTGACAATGTAGGCAATGTTGCTCAGGTTGTTGGCGTTCTGTACACCCTGCTCCACCTCAAGCGAAGTGATATACATACCCTTGCTCACCAGATTGACATACTTGGCAAAAACACGCTGTTTAACCATCTGAGCCTTCATGTAATTCCATACCTGGCTCGCTTTGCCGGTAGCATCCTGATCCAAATTGGATACGAATGCCCGCAACATCTGCGGATCATAAACGCCCGTATTGGGGTTGACAAAGGTGCTGGTTACCACCGGAGAAAGGTAGGTGCCATCCACCATATCCGTCTGCTCGGCATCAGAAATAATCAGACCCGCATCCTCAAAACCGGGTTCCAGCACATATTTGTTGAGCAAATTGTCCCAAGCAAAATTCTGAACCTGCTGCTGCTCCTCATCACTGAGTGCCTCACGACCCGTCATCATCTGCTGAACCTGGGTCAAATAATCCACCTGCTCGGCGTACTCCAACTGTCCGATCTTATTGCCGTCAATCTCGCCCACACGCATCTTGCGGCTCTGCATCATGTTGCCAGCCGATGAAAAATCGCCCAAGAGGAAGGCCAACAACGCAATACCGATCACAATCGATACAATCACGCCGCCACGCGTCCTTAAAGTGTTGAGTGTTACCATATTTTTAAAAAATCGATTTGTTTTGTTGCTCTTTGCGCAAACCCTCTTCCGAGAATCCGCCCTTTAATGAAGTTCAAAGATAATAAAATTCCAATAAGCCCGATCGCTAACGCGACTATTTTTTTAATTCTGAGCACTCTTCGTCACCGTCGGCGAAGTCAACGTAATCCGCAACAACTCCACTTTGGAGGATTCGGTCCGCAAAACCC
>OBAI01002145.1_pt1 | contig 12945 bp, 8 predicted proteins | sample 1517461 | NCBI WGS metagenome assembly OBAI01 (sample SAMN04571696, study PRJEB22368) | human gut metagenome | biome: human gut; material: stool | host: Homo sapiens | place: Luxembourg | collected 2012-06-29
GGTGTACCGATCGCCGCTGCGACCGCGGAGTCCCGCCGTGCGTGCACGGCCGCGGCGCGCTTCGCCGCCGACCCGTTCGACGCGCCTCGCCCCACCACCGACGCCGTCGCCCATGGCGTGGTCATGCCCGGTATGGATATCACGCTGAAATCGCTGAAGAATCCGTTCCTGTTCCGCCTCGCGGACGGACGATTCGCCATCGCCGCGACCCGTACCGCCCGCGGCGGTGAACCGGACGGTTCCGAACGGTCGGCATTCCTGCTCGCCATCAGCGATGATCTGACGGCGTTCGACCAGCGGGGGCTGGTGCTGTTGCGCACCACCGGCGGGGTCAATTGCCCGTCCGTCTCTTTCGACGCCGCGGACGCGTGCTACGTCGTCTCCTGGACCGGTGACGATGGCAAGGCACGCACCGCGCGGACGGCCGATATCGTAGCCGCCGCCGGTTCGGGCAGGCCGCTTGATGTCGTGGAATCGGCGTCGTCGCAGCCGTTGCGTCAGACCGGGGGTTGCGGCATTCCGAACGCCGTCGTCGGCAACAGCATCGCCATCAGTGAGCCGGAGGCCGAGCGCCTGATCGAGCGCTTCGGCCGCATCCGCAATACCGGAACGTCCGTGCCCGCCCAGCGAATCGATGCGGGCCTGCATGGTGAGGATGCCCGGAATGCGGTTCTGGCCTTGGCCGCAACCCGTGCGGAACTGTCATACAGCGACGGTTCGCAGGCCACGCGCGCAGTGGATTGGAACATGGCCCAGCTTGAGGCCATCGGCCAGGAGGCCTCCGAGGGAACGTTCAAGGCCGGCCAGACCCGTACCGTCGAAGGTGTGATCCGCCAGAGCGTCTATCCGGTGCCGTTCGCGGTGGAACGCGCCGATCCATCGGTGTTCGCGTGGGATTTCAATGGCAAGCCGATGTTCATGTTCATCGCCACCGATGACACCGACGGTAATTGCGTGGATCCGAACGACGGTAGAACCCATATGCCGCTGCGCATCGCCGACTCCATCGAAGCGCTTTCCGACGCCGCGGGTGGACGGGCCAGGGAGATCGATCTGCTCGCATGCGGCGATCTCAATAGCGAAGATCGTCCGATGACCGGCTGCTTCTGGGCGCCGGAACTGCATGTGATCGGCGGCAAGCTGTCGGTCCTGTTCATGCCTTGCTTCGATGGGCCGCGCGTCAATCCCGACGGCACCCCCAACGATCGTGCCGGCAAACCGGACATGTGGACCGGCAGCTGCCACATCATGCAGCTCAAGCAGCATTCCGACGGCACGGATTTCGATCCGCGCGAGCCGGAGAACTGGACGGTGCCCGAACCCATCCTCGACCCGGATGGTGAGACGCTCAATCCGATCCAGCGCATTTCGCTTGACATGACCGTGTTGTGCGATTCAGGCCGCTGGTACTACGCATGGCAGCAGGTCGGCAGCATCTGGATCGCCAGCTTCGACCCAGGTCGTCCGGCGAGGCTCACCAGCAAGCCGAAGCAGATTGTCGTGCCGGAATTCGCATGGGACAACATGATCGCCGAAGGGCCGAACGCCATCGTGCATGACGGAACGATTTTCCTGATCTACTCGGGCTCGCTGGTCGGCATCGACTACACGACCGGCTTGGTCACCGCCCCGGCTGGACAGGGGGCCGATCTGACCGACGCCAGCGTATGGACGAAGCTCGATTACCCGCTGCAGAAGTCCGGCGTATACAACGGGCGGTGGCAGCTTGGCACCGGTCACGGCATGTGGTCGCATGACGAGGACGGCAACCTCATCTACGTGTTCCACAACGCCGAATACGAGCACGGCCGCTATGGTGGCCGCGACGCCCAGGTGCGCCGCGTGCATTGGTCCAAGGAGGGCATGCCCATTCTGGATATGCAAACGGCGGAGGAGCTTGACCCCGACTATGCTGGTGTAACGATGGAGGTTGGTTTCTTCGATGCCGACTGAGTCCGCTGAATGACAAAAGGGGTATATATGCCGAAGCGAACGGGGGGAAACGGCGAGCATGTCGTGACCATGCGTGAGGTGGCCAAGGCGGCCGGTGTGTCGATCAAAACCGTCTCCAACGTGGTCAACGACTACGAATTCGTCTCGCGGGCCACGCGCGACAAGGTCAACAAAGCCATCGCGGAACTGGGATACACGGTGAACGTGTCGGCACGCAACCTGCGCCGAGGGCAGACCGGCATCATCGGCTTGGCCATTCCCGATCTGCAGATGCCGTATTTCGCGCAGCTGTCATCGCTGGTCATCGAAGAAGCGAAGAAAGTCGGTCTGCGCGTGATCGTGGAGCCGACGCAATATTCGCGCGATGGCGAGTTGGAAGCGCTGCACGGGTCCCAGCAGACGATGATCGACGGCCTGATCTACAGCCCATTGGAGCTTGGGCAGGATGACGTCGAGCAGCTGAAGGTCGATTATCCGCTTGTGCTGGTTGGCGAACGCATCTTCACCGACCAGGTGGATCACATCGCCACCGAGAACGTGGAAGGCGCGAAGCGGGCCACGCAGTATCTGCTGACGACCGGTTGCCGCCGCGTGGCCGTGGTCGGTGTGCACCCGGGGGAGAAAGTCGGTTCCGCCGCGCTGCGCTACCAAGGGTATCTTGAGGCACTGGAGGAGGCCGGCGTCGAATTCGACGATCGGCTGGTCGTCGAATCGGGCATGTGGCATCGTAGTGACGGCGTGAGGGCCATGAACGCGTTGTTGGATTCCGGCGTCGAAGTCGATGGCGTCGTCGCGCTGAACGACATGCTGGCTTCCGGCGTGATGCACGCGATTCAGATGCACGGCTTGCACATTCCCGACGACATCTCCGTGGTTGGTTTCGACAATTCCGACGATTCACAGTACCTGTCGCCGGCGCTGACGTCGATCGCGCCGGGACTTGAGGCGGTAGCCCGTCTGTCGGTTAAGGTGCTCAAGGAGCGTATCGACGGCCGTGACCCGAATGCCGGCAAACCGGGGGGGAAGGTCTTCCGCAAGGTCGCATCGTCGCTGGTCGTGCGCCAATCCACCAAACTCCCCATCGATTCCCTCGTCCTCTGAGCTTTCGCTTGCCTTCCGGCAAGTTTCTCCCAGCGTGCGTACCCATTGAGTCGGCTCTTCCCCCAAGGTGCCGCCGCCGGGCATGGGCGCTCGGCCGTAAGCTTGGCCGAACGGCCTTGAGTGTGTCGAGCACCCATGACCGACGGCGGCACCGACATTGGCCTGAATGGCGCAAACGATGGGCGCCCATGCCCAGCGGCAGCACCGCATCCAAGCATCTTCCGACAATGACGCGCCCAAGTTGTTACAACGATGTAAGAATGATATATTCAACGTTGTAAATACTGGAACAACGGATTGAGAAGGACTAAACATGGTTGTTTACAACAATCCGATCGTGCTTCAGCGCGCAGACCCCTGGGTGCTCAAGGTTGACGGCGAGTATTATTTCACCGCCTCCGATCCGGAATACAACTGCATCGCCATTCGTCACGCGTCGAATATCAACGATCTGCAGAAGGCTCCCGAGACGGTGGTGTGGCGCAAGCACGAATCCGGCCCGGCGAGCATCTACATCTGGGCCCCTGAACTACATCGCATCAATGGCGCATGGTATATCTATTTCGCAGGCGCCGCAACGGATTTCGAAGCATCCGGCCTGCCGACGCACCGCATGTTCGTGCTGGAGAACACCGACGACGATCCGACTTCCGACAACTGGGTGGAGAGGGGCCAGATCATCACCCCGATTGACTCCTTCGCACTTGACGCCACCACCGAAGTGATCGATGGCGTGCAGTACTTGGTATGGGCGCAGAAGGATCCCGCCATCGAAGGCAACTCCAATCTGTATATCGCCAAGATGGCCAATCCGTGGACGCTGGGCAGCGAGCCCGTCATGCTGACCAAGCCGGAATACGACTGGGAATGCATCGACTTCCTGGTCAACGAAGGACCGGCCTTCCTGTTCCATGAGAACAAGATCTACATCACGTATTCCGCCTCCGGCACCGGCGTTCCGTACGCCGTGGGACTGTTGACCGCCGAGCGCGGCAGCGATCTGCTGGACAAGGCCTCCTGGACTAAGAGCCCGGTGCCGGTGTTCAAGACCTGCGCCGAGAACGGTCAGTATGGTCCGGGCCACAATTCATTCACCAAGTCCGAGGACGGCACCGAGGACCTGATGATTTACCACTGCCGCAACTACACGGAAATTAAGGGCGATCCGCTGTTCGACCCGAATCGCCACGCGCGCGTCGGTGTGGTCAAGTGGACCGCCGACGGTCCGGATTTCGGCGTGCCGGAACCTGATAATCTGTGGACCCCCACTACCACGGACGTGTTGCCCGCTGATGGTGGCCCGCTTGCGGGAACTCCGGCCGTAGGCCACTGAGGGGCGTGGCCGGAGGGGTCGCCCCGTCTATAACCCCATCCATAAAGCTGGCTGTTGTCGTCGGCGTGTTACCGTTTGTACAACGATGAAAATAGCTGTATAATCAAAATTACAACGTTGCAAATGAGCAGGGAGGCTCAATCGAAAAGGATTCTTCCCATTCGGATTGCAACGAGGAGCGGTCCAGCGATGGTCCGTTGAGGAAAAGGAAGGAAACAATGTCTACATCCAGGCATCTTACCGGGTTGCGGCGCTTTGCCAAGGCTGCCGTAGCCGTGTGTGCGTCACTTGGACTTGTGCTTGCCGCCGGAGGCTGTGGTGCCTCTTCGGGTGAAAGCAAGACCATTTACTTCTGGAACAATCTGGTGGGCGATGACGGTCCTGCAATGCAGCGCATCGTCAAGGAATACAACGCCCAGAGCGATTACAAGGTCGTTTTCCAGCCGATGAACGGCGGCGATCTGACCACGAAGATTTATTCCGTGATGCAGACCGGCAAGAACATCCCCGACATCATCATCGGCGACCAGTTCCAGACCGCCGTTCTGCAGTCCCAAGGTCTGCTCGACACCATGGACGATTGGCAGAAGGTCGCCCCGGACCTCAAGGAGAGCAGCTTCCTGCCCGCCACTTGGAAGGGCGTCACCGTCAATGGCAAGGCCTACGGCATTCCGCTGTATCTGTACCAGATGGCCATCTACTACAACAAGGACCTGGTCAAGAAGTACAACCTGCAGTACATCCTCGACGACGGGTTCGTCACCATCGACGAGATCAAGGACCTCAAGGGCAAGCTGCCCAAGGGCACCTACGCGCTGACTTACGGCAATCTGCCGTGGGCCTTCATGTCCCTGCTGTACGGCGCGGGCGGCACGCTTGAGAACGATATGGACGACCTGACCAAGGACGTGTGGCGCAAGCCCATGGAGAAGCTCAAGGAAGCGTACGACGCCGGTGTGGTCGCCCCGATGGACGTCGACGGCGAGCAGGCGTTCGGTTCCGGCAAGGCCGTGTTCGCGCAGCTTGGCACGTGGGCGCAGGGCAATATGTCCAACACCTTGGGCGCCGACAAGATCGCGGAAGCCAACACCCTGCAGTACAGCGCCGACAATCCGGTGAACTTCTTCTACCAGTGCAACTGGATGCAGTTGAAGGATCCGCACCGCTCCGCGGCGAAATCCGCAGCCGCCGCCGACTTCGTCAAGTACGTGTACGAGCACTGGATGGATTGGTCTGAGGTCGGTTCCATCTCGCCGGCATACCGCGATCTGAACAACCCGGAGTACCAGAAGCTGATCCAGGCGTCCTTCACCAACGGCAAGAAGGAACGCGACTACATCAAGACCTCCAACTACCTCTACGGAGGCTATGCGACCGCTGGTTGGGGCACATACAACGACATCGTCTACGGCAATGTTGGTCTTGAAGAAGGTCTGAAGACCCTCGACCTCATGGCCCAGGGCCAAATCGAGATTCAGGAGGAATCGTGATGAGCAAGACATCTACGATCGGATCCGCAAAATCATCCATGAAGCGCAAGAACTCCATCTGGCACGCGCTGCCGTACATCGCTCCGCACTTCATCATCTTCGCCGTCTTCGGCATCATCCCGATTATCTTCGGCATTGGACTGGCGTTCACCCGCTGGAACATGGTCGGTGCGCCGAAGTTCGTCGGCCTGCAGAACTTCGCGAAGATCTTCGACCCCAGCACCTATTTCTACTCGATCTTCTGGCGTGATCTCGGCCACACTCTGCTCTTCGTGCTGGTCAGCGTGCCGCTGACCATCATCGTGCCGCTGCTGCTCGCCGTGGCGCTCAGCAAGAAGGGACTCAAGGGCGCTGGTCTGTTCCAGGCGATCTTCTACATCCCAGGTCTGATCTCCATCGCCGCCGGTGCACTGGTCTGGCGTATGGTCTTCAACTCCCAGTTCGGTCTGCTGAACACCACCTTCCACACCGACATCAACTGGCTCGGCAAGAACCCGTACGCATGGATCACCATCTTCGTACTCGTGCTGTGGGCCGGTATCGGCGGCAACCTCGTCATCTACCGTTCCGCGCTCTCCGGCGTGGACGAGAGCCTCTACGAAGGTCGACGGAGCCGGTCCGGTCAGGATCTTCTTCTCCATCACCCTGCCGGAAATCAAGCTGCCGTTGTTCTACACCACCATCATGACCACCACGGGCGCCTTCAACGTGTGGGGCCAGCCGGTCATGCTGACCAACGGCGGACCGAACTACCAGACCCAGGTGCTGCTGATGGATATCAGGAACCTCGCGTTCCCCGCCGGCCCTGCGGCCGCCGGCATGGCTTCCGCAATGGCATTGCTGCTGGGCATCATCCTGATGGCCATCGCCGCGATCCAGCTGATCTTCATGAATAAGGAGGACTGAAGATGTCCGCTGCAACCACAGTCAATGTCGCAAGCGCGGCAATTCCTGAAAACAAAACCAAAAAGGTCTCCCCGTCGCTGATCGCCGTCTATGTGGTGCTCGTCGTGCTGGCAGTCGTCTGGCTGCTTCCGGTGATCTACACCGTGACGACTTCGTTCAAGTCGGTGGCCGAATTCACCTCCAACGCGTTCAACTTCCTGCCCGCGAAGTGGGTGCTTGACAACTACATGACGCTGATCGAGGCATCCGCCAGCTACCCGGTCCTGAACTGGCTGGGCAACTCGCTGATTATCTCGACCGTGTTCGCAGTGCTGTCCGTGTGCATCGTCGCGCTCGCAGGCTTCGGCTATTCCCGTCTGAACTTCAAGTACCGCGATACGCTGTTCTTCGTCCTGCTGCTCATCTCGATGTTCCCTGCCGTGGTCAACATGATCCCGCAGTACCGCATCATCGCCTCCCTCGGCTGGGTCAACACCTACTGGGCCTGCATCATCCCTGGCCTGGGCAACGTGGCGAACATCTTCCTGGTGCGCAACTTCATGAAGGGCATCCCGAAGGAACTGGACGAGGCGGCCGAAATCGACGGCGCCACTGATTTCCAGATCTTCACCCGCATCATGCTGCCGGCCATCCGCCCGATTCTGATCGTCATCTTCCTGTTCAGCTTCACCGGCGCTTGGAACGACTTCCTGTGGCCGACCTTGGTGTTCAACGACATCAACAAGATGCCGGTCACCGCTGGTCTGCAGCTGCTGAGCAACCAGATGGGCCAGTACAACCAGATGGGCTCCCTGATGGCGGCAACCTGCATGGCCATCATCCCGACCCTGCTGCTGTTCCTGTTCGCGCAGAAGTACTTCCTGCAGTCCCTGAACATCACCTCCGGCCTCAAGGGCTGATACCGGCCGAGTGAGATAATGCACAGGTCCGTCCCCAAACGGACGGGCCTGTGATTTTATCTTTCCCGAGCTGCGCATCGCACATCGGATGAGGCCACACCACGGAAAGGACCGATATGAATCCGCAAGGCAACACCATGCAGCCGCCGGCACCATTGGCTCGCAAGGCGGAACGAGTGCTGATGACCATCGCCGCCGCCTACAACGTGATCATGGCGTCCATCACACTGTTCATGTTCACCAGCTGGTTCAAAGGCCAAGCCTACGATCTGCTGGAACATAACGGTTTGCTGAAAACGGACTATTCCGCGGTGGACAACGCCTCGACGGTGGTGGGCATCTACGCGCTGCTGGTGCTGATTATCGGCATCGTCAGCTTCATCATGTCCATGCGGTGTCTCGCTCCCGGCACCACCAGCCGGTGGGTGATCATCTGGCTGGCAATCGTGGTGGTCTTCTCCCTGGGCACGATGGACCTCATCGGCCTTGCACTGTATTCCATCACCTTGGTCATCTATCTGGCCCGCAACAAGGCCATCGCGGCGCAGCAGGATGCGATCCGCACATGGGCCCGCACGCATCAGGGCTAATCCTCCTTCCCGAAGAAAGCTGTCGCTCTCGTGGCGGCGGCTTTCTTCGTATCCGCGCATGTTGACGCGGTACGTTATCGAACACGCAATTCACTTATCCAATTCATTCATTCACAACCACAAGGTGGGACCATGACCGACACAACCGACGACTACGGTTACCTGCTCGTCCACTTCATCGAGGATCCGGACGGCTACGCCGAGAAGATTTACATGGATATATCCGACGGTGACAATCCGCACCGTTGGGTGCCGCTCAACGATGGAAAGCCTGTGCTGGCTTCGCATCTCGGTACCACAGGCGTGCGCGATCCGCATATCATCCGCAATCCCGACACCGGCACGTGGTATATCATCGCCACCGATCTGCGTGTGTTCGGAGGCGACGGTGGCGGCTGGTACGAGTGGAGCCACCACGCCAGCACGAATCTCATCATCTGGGAATCCGACGATCTGCTCCATTGGAGCGAGCCGCGCATGCTCGACGTGTCCCGCAAGCCGGACGGCTCCCATCTGGAGCTCGGCATGGCCTGGGCCTGCGAATGCCTTTGGGTGCCGGACTACTATCCGCAAGGCCATCATGGCGGTCGCGGCGCATTCGTCATGTACTGGTCCAGCACCGTGTTCGACGACGAGGATAGGACGCACGACGACAAGAACGTCTACTGCACCGTGCTGTGGGGCGCCACCACCGATTTCACGCAGGACACATTCGAATATGGCGGCATATTCATCGACAACCACGGCGACGCCATCGACACCACGATGATCCAACGTCCGTTGCCGGACGGCAGTGTACGCACGTACCGCATCACCAAGGACAACGCGCATGGCACCGGCATCTGGATGGACCGCACCGACGCGAAGCGCTGGTGGGAGCCGGGGACGGTCTGGACCAAGGTGCAGGACCGGATTGGCGCAGGCTACGTGCCGGACGGCAACCCCGGCGGCGTGGAAGGTCCTGCGGTGTTCGCCAACCACCATAACAGCGGTGGACCGGACGACGAATGGTACTTGTTCGTGGACGTGATTCCGTCGATTGGATACCGGCCGATGGTCAGCCGCGATCTCGATCAGGGCTGGGTGCCGTTGCAGGCGGACGATTACTTCCTCACCGCGCATACGAAGCACGGTGGCGTCGCCTCGCTGACGCGCGCCGAATACGACCGTCTCGCCCAGCATGTGCATGCATTCTGACAAACGACGCTGACGACCGTGCGCCCGCGTGTGCACGCGGCAAAACCAAGGGGGCTTCCCGGAATAACCGGGAAGCCCCCTTTGCGTGTTCGCTGACCGCGACGGCAATCGCAGTCAGCGACTGCTATTGCTGCGATGTATCGCCATTGGCGCCGTTATTACCGGGATTATCGCCACTGGTTCCTCCGCCATTGCCACCGTTGGTGTCGTTACCGTCGCCGTTAGCGGGATTATCGCCACTATTACCGCCGTCGCCACCGCCCTGACCGGTATTCTGCGTTTCCTCGGTCTGATTCGGCGTGGTCTGTTGGGTGTTCTCCTCGGTGCGCGGAGTCACGGTGGTCTGCTGCTTTCTAGTCCAGCTCTTCTGCGCGCCGGTGCCCCACGTACCGTCCGGTCCGCCGACCTTGCCGTTATCGGTGGCGTCGGGGAACGTTTCGTTCGGAGTGTCGGCAAGGGCCTGCTTCATGTATTCGGTGAACAGATGCACGGGGTAGTCGCTGCCGCCGGTCCATCGGCCGAACGAAGGGATCTGCTGCGGATTGCCGTTGGCGTCCGGATACCACATCGCCACAGAAGTCAGCATGGACGGCGTGTAGCCGATGAAGCTCGCTGCGTTGGAATCGTTTGCGGTGCCTGACTTGCCGGCAATGGTGTGCCCAGTGGCACGCGCCTCGGTGGCGGTGCCTCGCTGGACCACGCCGGTAAGCGCCTTCGTCACGAGATTCGCGTTGTTCGCTTCGAACGTCTGCTCCGCCGAGGTCGGCGCGTTGTACAGGTCGGTGCCGTTCGCCGTCTGCACTTGGGCAACGATATGCAGCGTCGGCTTGTTGCCTTGGTTGGCCAGTGTGGCGTATCCCTGCGTCATGTCCTTGAGGGTCAGGCCGTTGTTGCCGAGCACGGTGAACGGGTTGGAACCATCCAAAGACGAATCGTCAACGCCGGCCTGCCGTGCGGTTTCGGCGATTTTCTGCGCGCCGAGCTTGGTTTGCAGATCCATGTACACGGTGTTCGAGGATTGTTCCGTCGCCGTGTACAGGTTCACGTATCCCAGATTCTCGCCGCCGTAGTTGCTCACCGTTTCGGTGATGCCCGGGAACGTCCGGTACGAGTTGCCGTTGAAGTACGTGTTGAGGCTGACGCCTTCGTTGACGGCGGCCAGCAATGCGAACGGCTTCATGGTGGAGCCGACTTCGTACGTTGCCTGGGTGACGTTGTTGAGCTGCTTGGTCAGGTAGTCGTCTCCTGCGTACAGCGAGATGATGGAACCGTCCTTGGGGTTCACCGACAGCGCGCCGAACTGCATGCCGTCGGGCACGATGCCTTGCATGCCGTTTTGGGAGGGACTGATGGTGGAGAACATCAGGTCCTGCTTCGATTTGTCAATGGTGGTGACGATTTTGTAGCCGCCGGTTTCCAGGTCCTGCTTGCTGAACGCCTTGGTGTTGACGAGTTCGTTCTGCACCATCGTCAGCAGGTATCCGTTCGGTCCGGACATCTGGTTGTTCTGTTGGATTTCGATGGTTTGCGGGAATTTCGCGGCTTTCTTCTCGTCCGGCGTGATGTAGCCGTCTTCGTCCATGATGTTCAGCACGCGCTTGTAACGTTTTTCAGCTTGCTTGGGATTCACGTCGGGGGTCCATACGCTCGGCGCGGGAATGATGCCGGCAAGCATGGCCGCTTCGGAGAGCGTCAGATCCTTCGCGTCCTTGCCGAAGTACGCTTTGGCCGCTGCCTGGATGCCGTATGCGCCACGGCCGAGATAGATGGTGTTCATGTAGTTGCACAACACCTGGCTCTTGTCCTGTGCTTGGGCGATTTTGACCGCCAGGAACGCCTCACGCAGTTTGCCTACGTACGAGGTGGTTTCGCCCAGATAATAGCGTTCCGCATACTGCTGGGTGATGGTGGAACCGCCCTGCCTGCTGCCGGTGGTCAGGTTGTTGTAGAACGCGCGTGCGATGCCGATCGGATCGATGCCCTTATTGGTGTAGAAGGAGCGGTCTTCCGATGCCACGATCGCGTTGCCGACGTAGTCGGGCAGGTCTGCGCAGCTGATGATTTCGCGGTTCTGTTCCGCATAGCTGCCGATCGGCGTGGTGCCGTCGTTGTAGTACACGGTCGTCTTTTCGGCCAGCGCGAACTTTTCCGGCTGCGGGATTTCCGTGGTGGTGTACATGTAGGCGAACAGGCCGATGCCTGCCGCGATGAGCGCCGCGAAGATGCCGAGCACCCATTTGAGTACGAGATGCTTGTGTTTTCTGGTCTTTTTGGGTGCGCGATGCGAAGTGTGCTTCGGCCCCTGGGGCGGCTTGCTCAGCACTTCTCCATGGACCCCGTAGGTGGTGCCCACCCGTGGCGTCGTGGACGTTGCGCTGCCGCTGCGGGCGCTTTTTGAGCGTGAGCTGACACTTCGTGTTCGTGAAACCATGGTTTCCACCGTAGCCGAACGACCTGAAAAACAAGGGTGTAGATAGTGCTGTCCGACTGGAAAAACATGTTTTTGCGCAGCTTTTTTACAAATCGACAATCTGTTGACGACTGCCGTAATATGGCCGTTTTTCAGTGATTTTTCAGTTTACAATGCGGTTTGTGGGTATGCTTGGGGATTGGTATACCTGCGAAACGCATAACAGAGGAGTCGTTTTCAGATGAGCATTCGAGTGGCTATCGCCGGCGTGGGCAATTGCGCCTCGTCGCTGGTGCAGGGCGTTGAGTATTACAAGGACACCAAGGACGAGGATAAGATTCCCGGCCTGATGCACAACAATTTCGGTGGCTACCGCGTGCGTGACATCGAATTCGTCACCGCGTTCGACGTGGATGCGCTGAAGGTGGGCAAGGACCTGTCCGAGGCGATTGGAGCCTCCCAGAACAACACCATCAAATTCGCGGACGTGCCGAATCTGGGCGTGGAGGTGCTGCGTGGTCCGACTAACGACGGCTTGGGCGAATACTACCGCCAGATGATCGAAGAGTCGGACGCCGAACCGGTGGACGTGGCCCAGGTGCTGCGTGACAAGAAGGTCGACGTGCTGGTTTCCTACCTGCCGGTTGGTTCCGAGAAGGCGGACAAGGCTTACGCTCAGGCCGCTATGGACGCTGGCTGCGCGTTCGTGAACTGCCTGCCGGTGTTCATCGCCTCCGATCCGGAGTGGGCGCAGAAGTTCCGTGACGCTGGTGTGCCGATTGTCGGCGACGATATCAAGTCGCAGGTCGGCGCCACCATCACGCACCGCGTGCTGGCCCGTCTGTTCGAGGATCGCGGCGTGCGTCTGGATCGTACGTACCAGCTTAACGTCGGCGGCAACATGGACTTCATGAACATGCTGCAGCGTTCCCGCCTGGAATCCAAGAAGATCTCCAAGACCCGCGCCGTCACTTCCGTGGTGCCGCACGAGATGGATCCGCACAACGTGCATATCGGCCCGTCCGATTACGTGGCTTGGCTTGACGACCGCAAGTTCGCCTTCGTG
>OBAI01002152.1_pt1 | contig 12925 bp, 13 predicted proteins | sample 1517461 | NCBI WGS metagenome assembly OBAI01 (sample SAMN04571696, study PRJEB22368) | human gut metagenome | biome: human gut; material: stool | host: Homo sapiens | place: Luxembourg | collected 2012-06-29
CCATAGTGCGCGTGACACTCAGCAGTATATGTACCAGTGATCTGCATGTCAAGCATGGTAGTGTGCCGCGTGCAGTCCCCGGTATTACGGTGGGGCATGAGATGGTAGGGGTTGTAGAGCAGGTAGGAATCGATGTCCATACCGTTAAGCCGGGGGATCGTGTGACGGTGAATGTCGAGACCTTTTGTGGAAGCTGCTTCTTTTGTCAGCATGGCTATGTCAACAATTGCACCGACCCCAATGGCGGTTGGGCCTTGGGATGTCGCATCGATGGCGGACAGACCGAGTATGTTCGTGTCCCTTTTGCGGACCAGGGATTGAATCGTATTCCGGATCGAGTCAGTGACGAACAGGCCCTGTTTGTCGGAGATATCCTCGCCACAGGGTTTTGGGCTGCCCGCATCTCTGAAATCCAAACGGAGGATACAGTCCTGATTATCGGAGCTGGTCCGACCGGAATCTGTACGCTGCTCTGCGTAATGTTGCACCGACCAAGTCAGATTATTGTGTGTGAAAAATCGCCTGAACGAATCCGTTTTGTCCAGGAACACTATCCGGAAGTGACGGTGGTCACTCCCGAGGAGTGTGTTACGGCTGTGCGCAGTTGTTGTGAACGCGGTGGTGCTGATGTGGTACTCGAGGTTGCCGGAGCGGATGATACGTTCCGATTGGCGTGGGAGTGCGCACGACCCAATGCCATTGTCACAATCGTTGCCCTGTATGATAAGCCGCAGGTGCTTCCCTTACCGGATATGTATGGCAAAAATCTGACCTTCAAAACCGGCGGGGTAGATGGTTACGATTGTGCAGAGATTTTGCGTCTGATTGAACAGGGACAACTCGATACAACCCCTTTGATTACCCACCGCTATCCGCTGGCCGATATTGCCGCCGCTTACGATCTGTTTGAACATAAACGGGACGGCGTGATCAAAGTGGCCATAACCAGTTAGGTCTTCAGGGATTGAGGCCCATCGGAGCCTGTACCGTTGTTTAGGCATGTTTGTAAGGGGGCTGTAAGGCCCCCTTTTATTTTGGTGAGATGGGGAGGAGAATTGCTCCATTATCGAAGACCATCTGCTGCGATGTATTGGGCTTTGTTTTATGAAGTGGGGAGGGATAGATTGAAAATGAGTTTGAAACTATTTTTGAGTTCGTATTCTTTTCCAGAACAGGCAGGCGACATACAACATCCCCATATAGATACATACCGCAAGAAAAGAAAACAAAAGGCCTAAAACAGGTGCGTCGAAATAGGTTGGTAAATATCCTAACCAATATTCCATATATTTTGATGCTTCAAACAGAAGAAATAGCGACATTCCACTCCACAAGGTGGTCCGGACCATTCTATCCGATTGCAATATGTAGCGGCCCATACCCCAAGACAGCCCCATTAATAAGGCAATCTTCAGGAGAATTTCCCCGTTGCTGTATGAGATGAAGATACGTTCTGCTTTGGGGCCACTAATGCAGCGCGTGTGAAAAATCGACGTGAGGCCAAAGCGCAAAACAAAGTAGAGTAGTTGTAGGATCACAATACGGGTTTGCATCGTCAGGTGGTGTATATGGGCAAGTTTTGCCAATTTATGTGAAATATCGTTGGTAGGGTGTGTACCGTACAGAATGGTCTCGTTGTTAGTAAAACAGGCCTTTGCCGGGTAGGGAACGATTACTATTCGGGGGGGTAGCTTTGAGTCCCTATGGTTGGGAGTATAGCTCAGCATCGTCCGGATAGGTTACCCTGAAGTTTGCCTGTTCCATTTCCTTGAATGTTCGGAATCTACGTGATCCCAAGCAAATTTCTTTATTGTGCTCGATCAGTTTTTCCAGTGTATTCAGTGAATCGACCTTTTTTGCATCCAAAAAAAAGATTATAAAATAGTCTCTGCTTACAAACGTTCCAAATCTATGTTCGTAACATATCTGTTCGTCATATATGATTCTATTTGTAGCTTCCCCGGGTGCAAGCATATAATGTATCCTTGTGGTCGGATCTGCAAGATGTTTTAAAGCAAATCCTGAAGGATATGTTGGTCCTAAACTAACATTGATGTCATCAATAACATATATTGGTGTTTCTGACGCATTTTTTGTTGAAATTCTTTTGTGGCAATCCGCTCCCTCATCTTTTGTGCATGTGAGAGAGAGAATTAACATCACGAATGGTACCACCAAAAAATAGAGAATCGCTTTTTTCATAGTCTTGGATTTTTAACGGGGTTCTTAATAATATGGTGTTGCGAATAGGTTCTCAGAAACATCAATGATGCCGGTTGGCCCACTACATGATGGGAGGATCCCTCCACGAGCTATGACCCTCAAGTCAAAATATACCGCTGCGCTATAAATATAAGAAACTTGTTGATTCTCTGCAATAAAGTATTATGGCTTGTTCATATATTGTGGATTGCCTAAAAGACAGAACCAGAAATATAATTATATTTCTGGTTCTGTCTATATTCTTTATGGATATTCAAAAACAGTCGGTGGATCTAAATATTTAGGAGGAAGACACTGAATATGTTTTAAAAACATATTTTTTTCTTTTATCTCTTGCCACGTGTACTGTTTGAATATCTTAGGATCATAGACAAATACATGCATTTGTTCGTAAACATCCATTGTTGAGTCAGCTAAGTGCCTATCTTGTTGTACCCATGAGCTCAGACTTACACAATACTCATTGGTGTCGTGAGGAGGAACCAATCTGTATGCGTCTTCTGTCGGACTTCTTAAGGCCGCTTTATGGGGATTTTTCGTCATGTCATAATAATAGGTAGCTACGTAAACAGAATCATCGGAATTGTTTACAAAAATTTGATATGTGCGTTTAGGATCATATAATCGATGGTCACTGAGCAAGTAGTTTTTGGATGGGTCTTTGGGATCGAGATATGCACTTACTGCAAGACGTTTGTTTTCAGGTACAGTGGAGTGAACGACAAGGGTGTCATTGTCCAGCATGGTGTACATTTCATAGTCGTAGAAGCGCTCTTCAGCGGCAGAATAGGCCTTCACTAACTTGGGGCGAGTGAACGGTAGATCTCTCATATTTAACGCCTCAAGGGCCTTCCAAATGTTATGATATGCCGCATTTTCCATTTCTGCGGGGGTGCGTGGAATAGCCATGTTGATCTGATAAGCGATGTACAAACAGACAAATATGCCCAATACAATGCGCCATATGATACGTTTGCGCCGTTTCTTTTTAGCAGGATCCATCATAACCTAATATAATTAGCGTGTTATTTGTACTTTATCTGTGAACTTAATCGTGACGGTTTATCTTCATCCCGTGGCCGTCCACCGAATCTATTGCCTTGCTCCGAAGTTGTATTGGCTGAGGATAGTTCCCCCGATTGAAGCATCCTGCAATTCTTTCCCGCTGAACAGTTGATTTTGCCTGACGTGTTATAAAGATAGGAAAAAATGGTGTTCAGCGGTGAAATCTATGAAAATAAAACATCATTTTCTCTGAGAAAACAAATAGTTTCTCAGAGAAAATGATGTAATAGATGATTGAACTATTATTGAATTCGTACAAAAATAGTCTGATTGATACGAAGAGTATCCTTGTTCAAAATTTCGATCTTGTGATCAAGGAATTGAGGATTACGATATCCTATTGATAATCGTTGAATCATGTCTTCCTTCCAAGCGAGAGGAATGTATGTTAATTCAACAATATCCTTTTGGACAAACCTCCATGTCCCTGTAAATCTGCCAGTATATTCTGCGTCTATAAACGTACCGCTTTTATTTAATATTAAGATAAAGCAATTATTGGGAACCAATTTTTGCGTTGTTGCCTCATATCGAAGACTTTGATATACTCCAGACGTTTTTGCCATTCTTTGAGTGACTCCACAAGAACTGACTGTCAATAACAGTATGATCATAAACGTTATCTTTTTCATGGCCTTGAGATATAACTTAGTGGGTTAAATGAATTGGTATTCGCTTCAGAATCAGAATTATTAATGTTACATTACTGGAAAGTGATGCAATACATTAATTTGCTGGGTGAATCTGACTCCCTATTGTTGCATGCACAAGTAGGTGAGAGGTCATTTTATTCGCACAAAAGGAATACCGCCGATACGAATACTGTCTCTATTAATGATTTCGGCCTCTTGATCAAGGTAGTTAGGAGTACTCGTATATGGAATCCACGTTTTTTTTATAGAGCTCGGGATGTGTTTTAGCTCAATGATATTTTTTTTTGTGAACTTCCATGTTCCTGTAAATCTACCATCATATTCGATATCCAATAATGTGCCGTCTTTATTTAATATTACAATAAGGCCATTATTAAGGTCATTTCTCCCAGATCCAGGAAAATATACGCTTTGATACACTCCAGCTACTTTCGCCATTTTATGGGTTGTTCCGCAGGAGCTGACAGTAAGTAACAGTGTGATAATCAGAATTATATTTTTCATTTTGTGATAGATTTATGTTTGTAATATGTGTTAAAGAAATCAAATAAATTTGCATTTAGATCTGCATCAGGTGCATAGTGGTATCCTTGATTTGGATATGCTGGAACAAGGTCTTTTAATGTAGAGTTTCTATCTAAAGGTATTACAGCTACATTTGCATATCCTCCCGGTTTATACGGTTGCTCGTCGTTAATGTCATATAGGCCCTGAACCCATTCGGCGGTTATACCCTTTTCAACTGTAAAAGGACCATGTGCATTTCGTAAGCCTGTAACCGAAGAGGGGTTATATGCCACGCTGCGCTATAAATATAGGAAACTCGTTGAATATCTGCAAGATTGATACGAACAAGTAGCGTATAGTGTTCGATGGCCAATTTTATGGTTGGTTGGTGCCATATCCTGTGAGTGAATCGTGCTTAAGTGTGCTAAACAGACAGAACAAACGTGCTTTTGAAGGCGTTAGACGATAGAAGATCTTGCTGGCTTAATTGTAACCTGAGAGATCCTTGTCCCTGTTTTTTACTAATTTTGCAACCGTTTTATAAATACTGATCCCAGTAAAAATGAAAGCACTTAGTAAAAATGCTATCATTGGCTACCCGGCAGGAATCATCACCGGCATCACGTATGGTCTGAATCCGCTGTTCGCTCTCCCTCTGATCAAGCAAGGAGCCCATATCGAATCTATTCTTTTCTTCCGTTACATCATTGCCGTTTTGCTATTGGGTGGATTTCTCTTCCTGCGGAAACAGAGTTTCAAAATCAATTGGAAACAAGCCGGTGTCTTATGTGTGCTTGGACTGCTTTATACCTCAAGCAGCATATTCTTGTTTGAAGCGTTCAAGTATATTGCATCAGGACTGGCTACGGCGCTGGTGTTCCTTTATCCGGTTTTGGTGGCCATCATTATGGTCTTTCTGAAAGTAATTCCTTCGTGGCCGGTATGGCTATCCATATTTCTGACATTTGCCGGGGTAGCCATTATGACCAAAAATGACCCTACACAATCCATTAGCCTGTTAGGCGTATTACTCTCTTTGGGATCGGCGTTGGTTTACGCTATGTTTATTGTCATCATCAACCGTAGCAAAACCATCAAAAACATTTCAAACAGTCTGCTGACATTCTATGCTTTGGGGGTAGGAGCCATTGTATTTTTCATCAAACTCCTAACCTCCGATGCGGACATTACTACCGGCTTGGACCAAAATATGGCCTGGTTGAATCTTGTGGGATTGGCTGTTTTACCGACCATCGTCTCCACCTCTACGTTAGCTGTTGCCACCCGAAATATCGGTGCAACCAAGGCATCTGTTCTCGGTGTATTCGAACCGATAACCGCTATTCTCATCGGGACGTTTGTTTTTGGCGAGGCCTTAACGACAAATATCATTGTAGGCATCTTCATCTCAATGGCTGCCGTGATATTTATGATTGCCAAGACCAAAAGGTGAATCAAACATACGTTCCCAACTCAGTTAACATGATTGCTCGATTATCGGAACCGAATTGATTATAACACCTTGTGTAGATTTTGACCATAGTGGAAAAGGAGGGCTCAATAGGGTAGTGCGATGGTCGGGATCATCCATTGATTTACCTGCTTTATGCCATAATTGAATTGTTGTTGATATGATTGTGGCGTTAATCCTTGTCGAACTGTTCGATCATTAGAATGCAGTTGTATTATGTGAAAGTGACAAGGCAAATCTTTGCCTTGTCACTCAGTTGCTTAAAAGAATATCAGGTTTAGAATGTTTTTTAACTTTTCGGGAGTGTAGCGATTCAGATACTCTTGTGGCTGGCAGAATTGCTTGTTGATTAAATCATAGATAAGAATACTATCATCCTGCAAAACCAGCCACACTACTCCACCAAGACCACGAATGTGGAAAAGTGATTTTGGATTCATGCTACGAATATCAATTGCCGCTTTTTCGAAAATTTTACCATGTCTCGTGTGGGCAAGACTATCCCCCGTAATGCCGGGAGAAGTCAAAAAATAGGTATCTTGTGATCCTCCCATATAACGGTCTCCACTAAAATAGAACGTATATGCTATACTGCCATGTCGACGGTTGACTGGTTTCCGAACGGGTTTTACAGAAGCGATAAAATTTTGCAATCGAGTAAAATCACGGTCTGGAAACTTACGTGTATCCACTTTAAAGCGCGGAATATACATGATTTCAATCGTGTCTAATATCGCTCGACTGTACTGTTCATCATAATGAAAAGACCCTCTGCAACTCCTAATAAACTGTTGTTGTGCTTCCTTTTGATATAAAGCATCCTTTTCTTTTAATTTTAATATGCTATTCGGCAGTATTACCTTTTCTTGAGCCGTTAAGATAATCGGTGTCCATAAACTAACGATGAAAATGATGATTCGCTTCATAGTTGTCTTATTTATTGGATGATTGCCTTAAATTTGTAATTATTCAGATCTTGTAGCCTAATGATACGTTTAGAGCCATAATCCGGATCCATAATTTGGAACCTATAGTTTTCTCCTCTTTAATATATTCTTTGAATAGCAACAGCATGTTGTCGAGCCAGTCCCATAGGTTGATATTGCAAAGCAACAGGTTGATCGCTTTTTATCGTATTGATGAGAACATCATGTTGGTCTTCAAGAATTGTCAGCAAATCAAGACCTAATTGCTCTGCATAAGTGTCAATATCACTTCCTACAGGTTTAATTTCTATATTTTTATACTTTTCGATTCCTAAATATTGGAGAATACTCTTCCATGTGGCATGTACGCATCCGCCCATGGTCCCATCTTCCATTGGTTTGCCAGAGTAATTGGGCAGCTTTCCTTCTAAACGTGCTACCTCGTGCCAAGCTGCATGATTGAGTCCGGTAATAATCATTCCTTGTCCCATCTCTTGCCAGAAGTCTTCGTTAGGGACTGTCTTACCTGATTGATATAAATACGGACAGGTAAAACCTGTCCGTATTTATATCAATTCAATTACCTTACATCCGATGCTTCATTAACAAAACTTTGTTTCGAAATTAACTCACCACTACAGGTAAAAAGTTCATTGGAAATAAGAACTCCTCGACAAATTTAAGTTCACATTCGTTGTAGTGAGTGAGAAACATAAATAGGGCTTGATTAGGAGGCATCTCTAAATTGTTTTGATATTTTTGATACATCCGATAAGCCTCACGTACGTAAGGAAAATCTTTTTTTAATACTTGTACGATCCCCTCAAGCGTCATTGCCATATCGGGATACGAGAGATATCTTACTCCGATATAACAATCTGGAAGATCATCGATTTTGGCAAAAAAATGTATCGATGGTTCGAAAAAATCTCCAATGTTGCGAACCAAAACCATTCGGTAGCAAGTGGTGTCTCCTTTCTCCGAGACATTCAATAGCATCATCGTTGGATTTGTGTCCTGATTTTCAGATACATATTTTTTGATACATTGTTTTAATTCGTCATTTTGAATTTCCGCAAATGAAGTGGACGATTTATAAACCGAACAACTCACTAATAAAAGACTAGTTATTATTAGTAGTTTATATTTATAACGCCGATTTCTTGATAATGTCCTGTTTCCCATATCCGATATAATTTTCCTTGATAAATAACCTTATGATCTAACTCTTGCCACTTTAATATAAATGCTTTGTCGGCAGGACTAATCCCGATTCCTTGGGTGACTGGTCCCGGATGAGTATGAGTTGTACCATCTACAGCATATTTTCTAAACCAACCATCTTTATAATACACCTTGCCATCTCTCCTGATTAGCTTGTAATCATAAGTACGGGCTGAGGTTTTTGTATTATACGTTCGTTTCATCAATAGTGCACGGCCATCTTCTAATTCATATACGAAATGTTCTTTATAGGTTTCGCCTCTTTTATATGAACTTTTATACATATAGGCATATGCTTCTTCCTTGCTTGCAAACATATGATTAGAATTCTCAAAGATACTGTGTGCGGCGTGATTAAGTCCTGCAATCGTTAAACCAGTTGCTGCACCTTTCCAGAAATCTCCGCCAGAGAGTTCGGCACCTAAACCTCCAGATAATCCGGCAAAAGCAAACAGACCAACCTTAGTTTGTCCTATTCCACTAGCTTGAAAAGCGGTACCAGCCCACGTGCCCAGCGCTCCTGAAGCAAATCCAGAAAGGAAATCACCTCCCTGCAACGAGGAAAGTCCTCCCTGAGCAACGCCATGCGTTAATCCTCTGGCTACTTCCGTTCCGAATTTTCCAATATCACCGAATATTTGTCCGATTCCGGAAGTAACAGCTCCAGAAACAGCTCCGATCCCGATTGATTGGAAGAACCCGCCCCAGTTCCAGTTGTTGAATCCACCATCACTGAAAGCGATGCTTAATGTATAGGATGCGGCCCCGATGGCAGCACCAATAACGATGGCCGGGATCATCCAGAAAATTCTTCCGTCCTTATCAAAATACATCATCGGTGCATTTCCACAGAACAGATATGGGTTGGCTACCTGTGCGGCGGGATCGACATTGAACCACCGTCCCAAAATTGGATCGTAGAACCTTGCACCGAAGTCATACCAACCGAGAATTTCATTCCCCAGTGCTCCATCCTGCAACTCTTTTCCACTGAAAAGGTATTTGTTTTTGTTCAGGTTGTTGTATTCGAATGCGAGTCCGAAAGGATAGAAATCGGTAGTCTGCGAGGCTTGCAGCGTTCCATTAACAGCCGAAAGCAATACACGTGTACTGCCCAGATGGTCGGTTATGAAATAGTTGTATGTGTAGCTTGTTCCGGCAGAACCTTCTGTACGGGTTGCTGTTCCTTCGGGGGTGAGCATGTATAGCAGTTTGTCGTCGTTGCCATACACCATTACGGAACGATAATAGGTCAAAGAACCGTTTGCATTGGTAGCGAGTCGCCCGATGTGCTATAAATGTAGTTAATCTTTTGATCTTCCGCAACGATTTATTAGGGAAGATTCGATTGGCTATAGAATGTTGATTCAAAAGAAAATACAAACAAGATTCTTGGCCTTCTCTGATAATTAAAATAAAAATACCAATTTTATAAAATGTACTTTAATCTTTCTTCTTGGGATCTTGAGACTTTGGCTCGGTATAGGTCATCACAAAATTATCTCCTTGCACCGTTATAGTTCTTTCTTGTGGCATTTTTTGAGAAGGCGTATACTTATTTTTATTTTTATTTTGGGTCCAGTTATACCAACGTAATGCGTTTTCATAAATGTAATCATAAGCTTCTTCTTCAGAGAAAAAGGTTTTTATATACTCCCGTCCTCCTTTTTCGTTGAAAAAGAAATATTCCCATTTCGAATAATTATAATACAAAATGTAACGATTAGAATCCAAAGAACCATCCAAAGAATATTGATCTAAGCAACCAAATTCCTTTAATTTGTTTTCTAATTCAGATTTATTCATCGTACAAAATTATTTTATTGTTTCTAATTATTTCATGTTTCAACAAAGGATCTGCAGTAAGTGGAATTTTATATTGAGTGCCTATCCCTGTTGATTAAACCCGTTGGACACTTTTACCGGTTTGTGTAGGAAAGGTCGTAAACGGTTTGTTCCCTTAGGGCTGTTTCGGAGTTTTTGTGTTGAAATTGTGTACCCGGAAAAATAAGGGGAGGTACGTTACAAATTAAGGGGTTGCGATTTTTGATCGTAACCCCTTGATTTTAAAGTGACACCGACAGGATTCAAACCTGTGACCTTCTGATCCGTAGTCAGATGCTCTATTCAGCTAAGCTACGGTGCCTTTCGTTTTGCGTGTGCAAATATAAGTCAAAAAATAGTCTCCGGCAAATATATTTTCGATTTTTTTGTGTTTTTTATTGGCCGGCGTCTTCTTGTCAGACCTTAAGTCGTTGTGGGAACGTGAGATCAAAACGGAAATAAAATTTACTTTTTTCGGGTATTTTTTGTGCGTTCACAATTCTTCAGCCGTAAACCATCGTTGCCCATAATGGTGCCCCGCAAGCGATGGACGGAGAGTGTTTCTGCAAGCAAGGATGGCTCCCCGAGAGCGAGGACGGATTGTGTCTCCGCAAATGAGGAAAGATAGTGCCCTTGCAAGTGAGGAATGATGGCGCCGCAGAACCGATGGATGTTTTTCCTGTAGGTGATGGATGCTATGTAGGGACAAAAGTGTCGTCTTTGCGCTTTGCACAACGCACGTCCCAAGGAACTCATTTGTCGCTCAGTGTACACTTTGAGTCACATACGCCCGCTGTTCGGCGTACGCTTGTTGTTCAACGTGTGTCAGCTGTCCACTATCACCCGTAGCTCATGGCCCGTCGGCTATCCACTGTGCGTCCGCAGGTCAACGTGCGCTTATTACTCGCTGCTTTTCCATTGCTACAAGCCCGTTGTTCGACGTATCCAAGCGTTATCCAGGCTTTCCCGAAATAGGTGTTCCGAGAGGTCAGGCCCCGAATTATTTGGTGGAAGCGGACTCTGGCTGTGGTTGGGTGGGGTGCGTGCTATTGAGTAGTTCAGAGAGCTTATTGTAGAGGTCATGGCCCATTAAATTGCGAGCCAAAATGGTTCCATCTGGGCCAATCAGAATGTTGGAGGGAATGGAACGTACTCCATAAATTTCCGCCGCAGAACTCTCCCAAAAACGCAACTCACTGACATGTTTCCAGGTAAGATCTAACGTCTCGATTCCTTTTTTCCAAGCATCGGCATCTTTGTCGAGAGAGACGGCGTAGATTTCAAATCCTTTGGGAGCAAATTTTTTGTAGGCTGCAACCATATAGGGGGCTTCAGCCCTGCAAGGCCCGCACCACGAGGCCCAAAAGTCCAGCAACACATATTTATTTGGCCCAACAAGGGAGGAGAGGGCAAGGGGATTTCCTTGTGGATCGGGAAGGTTCAGGTCTGTATAATGTTGGCCAACCGCGGTCTTTTTCTGGGCATCGGCCATGCTGGCGACCAGTTGCAGATAAACCGATTGGCGGATCGGTTCATCGAAGGCTGCAACGGCATCATAGAGTTCGTTGTAGGTCATATAGTAGGAGAGCTCGCGATAGAGCACATAGGCCGCAACAACGCTGTTGGTATGTCCTTTGACAAACTCCATGCGCTGTTTGTTGACCAGCATTTCGAGTGAGTCCCGGCCTGCGGCGGTTGCCCAGGCGGTGGAATCGGCATAAATGATCTTTTCGGCCGAATCGATACCGGCTAAATAGGCCTGATAGGTGGCCTCTGTAGTCGAACCCAAAACGGTAATTTCTTCGGGCTTGTCGGCTGATCCATTGATGGTAATCGGGCTGTTCTCGAGGAAAAAACGCAGCAAGGGACCTGCCTCGGTCTCAATAGCTGCTAGAATCGGAAGTGATTGATTTCCTTGAAAGGTAAATGTACCGTTGTTTGCCTCGGTTGAATCGATGCGTTGAGGCATTTTGCCTTCGAAAACGGTCAGATAGATTTTACCGCTCAGCCCGGTAATCTCTCCGGTGATGGTGTAACCTTTCTGTTGGGGGTGAGATTGACCGCAGGCAACCAGTAGAAGCACCAGTAGACCGGAAAACAAAAAATTGGTTTTCATACGAACTAAAAAGTTATGTTGGGTGTTAGGGTTATAGTTTTTACAATAGAGGAATTCAGCCGAACAAATAGAGTGTTTAAGTGCTCGTTTTATGGATAGAACGGCGGTTTGCGGTGTTTTATTTTATTTTTTATGGGGTAGCGGCTATTTGTTGCCTTTGATGCGTTCCGGGTGCAAGGTGATAAATTCGGTCCAACTTTTCGACCCTGTACGCCCTCCTCCGAGAGCCTTTTTCAGGGGTGCGGTATCGACGCTGGCCACAACGGAACTTTGAAAATGGTGACATACTGCAACTGCCAGACCATCCGTTGCATCGAGACGTTGGGGTAACTCCTCGAGTTTCAGCATACTTTTCAGGATGGCGGCCACCTGCTCTTTGGAGGCTCCTCCTTGGCCCGTAATGGCCTGTTTGATGCGTCGTGGGGCATATTCTGCGACCGGGCAACCTTTGCTCAGTGCGGCGGCAATCGCTACGCCTTGTGCACGGCCCAATTTCAGCATACTCTGCACGTTGTGTCCGAAGAAGGGAGATTCCAGTGCGACTTCGTCCGGGCGGTACTCTTCAACGAGTGCACAAACCCGATCAAAGATGTGGCGCAATTTGGCATATGGGTCACTGATTCGATGCAGGTCAATGATGCCGAGTACGACGCAACGCATCGATTTCCCGCACACTTCGAGCACCCCATATCCGGTAATGTTTGTTCCGGGGTCTATTCCCAAGATGGTTTTTGACGCTTTGGTTGGCATGGTGCAAACAGATGACCGTCGCCGGAAGGGTTGGCGACGGTAATTCTCTATACATCCTTTTTTCCCGACGAGGTCATTTCGTAGGGACTGTACTATTTTGTGTTTATGTGGACGACATTACATTTTTGAAGCGATACCCGGCTCTATCGGTTTTCGGTCTCGACAG
>OBAI01002156.1_pt1 | contig 12907 bp, 9 predicted proteins | sample 1517461 | NCBI WGS metagenome assembly OBAI01 (sample SAMN04571696, study PRJEB22368) | human gut metagenome | biome: human gut; material: stool | host: Homo sapiens | place: Luxembourg | collected 2012-06-29
TCCCATCATAGGACCACCTGATATGTACTTCTCTGGTTCGCCAACTACACCACCGACTGCTTCAAGAAGCTGTCTGTAGTTCATGCCAAGCCATACATAGAAGTTGCCTGGTTCTTTAACACCATCACCTGTAACAGTAACGATTCTCTTAGTAAGTGGCTTTCCTTCAATAACAGCCATATATATGCTGTATATTGTATCTACGTTATGTACGATACATCCTGCATCTGCTGGAAGCATAGTTGAGTTGATGCTTCTGCCTGTTGTAGCATAGATAAGACTACGCTCACCACCCTGAGGATACTTGGTCTTTAAAACCTTAACCTCGATATCTGGCTCAGAGGCAACTGCTGCCTGCATAACTTTGATAGCTTCAGGCTTATTATCCTCAATACCAATAATACCCTTAGCGTGATCAAAAATGCTTAATGCAACCTTTAAGCCAAGTACAATCTTGTCTGACTCTTCAAGAAGTCTTCTGTAATCGGATGTAAGGTATGGTTCACATTCAGCACCATTTACTATAATATAATCAATTCCTTCTGGATTCTTAGGGCTTAACTTTACGTTAGTAGGGAAGCCTGCACCACCCATACCTACTACACCTGCATCCTTAATTCTTTGTAATACTTCTTCTTTAGAAAGTTCTTCTAACTTCTTAGGAGTATACTCAACTTCCTTAAATTCTCCATCATTCTCAATGATGATTGAATTGCACTTTCCACCTGTGGCTAGCGTTCTTGGCTCTATAGCCTTAACTGTACCAGAAACAGATGAATGGATATTAGCTGATACGAATCCACCAGCCTCAGCAATCAACTGTCCAGCAAGGACGTAATCACCTTTGGCAACTACTGGAACTGCCGGCGCACCGATGTGCTGTGAAAGTGGGAAAACCATCTCTCCTACAGCAGGGAACAACTCTTTTATAGGCTTATCCTTTGATAATTCCTTGCCGTCATATGGATGTATTCCACCTTTAAATGTACACTTTCCCATGACATATTTCTCCTTATAAAATAATATATGTTATCATCCAAAGCAATGCAAAAACAGATAGACAACCATAAAACCCAAGCTTAATGATTGTGTATCTGATTTATAATAATTATGAACGATAATTAATATATTAATATAATATATCATTTATCATTAAAAATCTACTTTTTTTTGTGTATATATTCGTATATAATAAACAAAAACTGACATTTTTTTAACGTATACTTTTTGTAATCAAAGGATTTATAATTAATGAAGACTATAACTAAAACATTTAATCTAAACGATATACACAACAACGACAGCAATACTAATAATACTGCTGATAATTTCATCAATAATTCTCTCTGCAGCGAGCATACAATATTTTTTGATATTGAAACAACCGGCTTTTCGCACAAGACAAGCTTCTGTTATTTAATCGGCACTGCTTATATAAAGAATTCCATACTTACCATAATACAGTGGCTTGCCCAGTCCAAGGCTGACGAAGTGCAGGTAATAGCAAGCTTTCTTAATGCTGCCGCTTCATTTGATACACTGGTGCATTTTAATGGAGACAATTTTGACATTCCATTTATTAAAGACAGAGCCGCACACCTTAACATTCCGTACACACTTGATAAGCTCTTAAGCTATGATTTATACAAATGTGTACGTCCATTAAAGGCATTACTAAAGCTTGAAAGCTGTAACCAGAAGTCTGTTGAGCAATTCCTTAACATAAGCCGTGATGATGAATTCTCTGGCGGCGAGCTTATCAAGGTATACAACGACTATGTTAAGACTGGAGAAGCTTCTTACGAAGAACTGCTTCTGCTTCATAATTATGATGATGTATACGGACTTATCCAGCTTTCATCTATAACTGCCTACAATGCTGTATTAGAAGAAAATGTAACCTATACCGGATATTCTGTCGAATATTCCGATGATACTAATAAAAATGGAGATTTAATAATTAACTATACCCTGCCCTGTGCAGTTCCCATACCCGTTATTCATCTTGATAATAATGGATATGCCATAAGAATCAATGGCAATACTATGAAAATCAAACTGCCATTAATAACTGATAATCTCAGATTATATTATAGTGATTATAAGAATTACTACTATCTTCCATACGAAGATACTGCCATTCACAAAAGTGTAGCTGCTTATGTTGATGCTGAATGTAAAGTGAAAGCAACCAGAGAAACAGCATACACTAAAAAATTCGCTTCGTTTATCAAACTGCCTTGTTACAATACAGACAGTCTCCAGACTTCTGAATATATATTCAGATATGAGTATAATGATGCTAATATATACCTTTTATATGATAAAAAAGAACTGCCTGAAGACATAATTCTTCAGGCAGTACATATACTGATTACTTTTTTCTGTAGAAAAACAACTCACTAGATTCATAACCAAGGTCTTTATAATTGATAATCTGCTCTGTATTACCAACAAATAAACAGCCGCCCTTAACTAATGAATCATTGAACTTCTTATATATCTCTAACTTGGCATCTTCTGTAAAATAGATAAGTACATTTCGGCAAACTATAAGATGACAGCTCTGAGGATATGAGTCTTTTAAAAGATTAGACTTCTTGAACTCAACGCACTTCTTAATCTCATCTGAAATCTTATAGTACTTATCTCCCATTTTTTCAAAATATTTATTCTTATACTCATCAGGAAGTCCCTTTAAGCTGTTGGCTGAATACACGCCATCTTTGGCCTTTTCAAGAACCTGGTCATCTATATCAGTAGCATATATCTTTATATCTTTAAGTGGGACTTTCTTTGCAAGCACCATTGCAAGTGAATATGGCTCATCACCTGTTGAACAAGCAGCACTCCATATCTTAAGTCTTGGTCCAAACTTCTTAATCAGGTCTGGAAGGATAATCTCATCAAGCTTCTTCCATAACGCTGGATTTCTATAGAATTCTGACACATTAATTGTAAGATAATTAACAAATTCATCAAGCATCTGGGCATCATTCTTTATCGCATTGCAATAACTGTCATAACCTGTATGCTTATTCCTTGCTATAAGTGTATCTATTCTTCTCTTCATCTGCTTTTCTTTATAAGCATTAAGGTCAATTCCTGTAAGTCCTAACACAAATTTCTTAAAATCTTCATAATCTTTAACCATATTGATATCCTCTGTTCTTTCCTGTAACATATTCCGCAGTTGTTGCAATCCCTTAGCTTTATATGGATTTTATCACACAATATTAATTGTGTCAAAATTTTATCATTATATAAAAAATATAAAAACATTACATAAAATATCTAATCACCATATCCAATTAAGCTTACCATCATATTCAATTTTACAATATTCTGGATTTTACAACTCATTCTGCCAATATTGAATTTGCCAATATATTAAACATCGTATTAGACATATATAATTAATTACATTATAATAAACATTAATTTACTATATCAATTTAATCTAAGCACAATACGCACATATCACCAATTTATAAAATAGAAGGAATTAACACAATGAACGAAGAACAGCTTTTAAAAAGAAAAATAATAGATACTGCCAATCAGGCTTTCAATCACAATATATATACTTACACTAATTTTTTAAGTATAAATGAACTGTCGTCTGTCAACAAAATGAGCAACGAATTATCATTTATACCATATGATGAATGGGGTGGCAATCCTGTATGTGAACGCAAAATAATACGTTTCGGCTCTGAGGAACTCTATGGCTATGATGCCGGTTACCCTATCTCAACTATCCGAATAAGCCCATTATCCGTCAAATTTGCTGAACAGCTTAACCACCGTGATTACCTTGGTGCAATTATGAACCTTGGAATTGAACGCGAACTAGTCGGTGACATTATAATTAAAGTGCCTGATGCTTATGTATACTGCCTTTCGCACATAGCTGATTATATATGTGATAATCTGGACTCTATTAAACACACACACATAAGATGTACAATATGCACTGATGAGATTGAAGCAATCAAACCAGAACTTGAAGAGATACGAATAATTGCTGCTTCTAAGCGGATTGATGCAGTTGTTGCTTCCCTCACCAGATTATCACGCAGTAATTCCAATGAGCTATTTACGTCAAAGAAAATATTCCTCAATGGAATATGTACCGAGAATAAAAGCCAGAACTTAAAGAAAGATGATGTACTTGTAATCCGTGGACATGGAAAGTATATCTTTATAGGTGATGAAGCCGAAACCCGCAAAGGACGAAGCTATCTGACACTTATGCAATATAAGTAATTATTCTTCTAATATAATTCGCACCCCAGATTTTGACAGAAAGCTTAAGGAAATTTAACAAGAGCTGTACACCAACATTGTATATATACTTTCTACCGGTTCTACCCGGCATATAAAGTATATATCACACTAAGGTGTACAGCTCTTATATTATCAAATATTAAGTTACAGCCAATCATCAGAACATCTGACAATTAATTATTAAATTATTCTTCTGTAGCCTCTTCCTGTGGTTCTGCATCATCTAATAATGCTTTCATACTAAGGCTGATCTTCTTGTCAGCTTCGTTAAGGTCTACAACCTTAGCTTCAATTTCCTGACCAATCTTTAATACATCTTCTGGCTTGTTAATATGTTCCTTAGAAATCTGTGATACGTGAAGTAAAGCATCAATGCCGTCTTCAAGCTGAACAAAAGCACCAAAGTCAGTCATTCTTGCTACCTTACCAGTAACAACAGTACCTACTGCAAACTTCTCTTCTGCATCCTTTGTTGAAGCATCATTCCAAGGGTTCTGGTCTGGATATTTAACTGAAAGTGCAATCTTGTCACCATTGATTTCCTTGATGAAGCACTTAACTGAATCGCCAACCTTATATACCTTCTTAGGGTTCTCTGTTCTTCCCCAAGACATCTCTGAGATATGAAGAAGTCCGTCTACACCACCAAGGTCAATGAATGCACCAAAATCTGTTACATTCTTAACTGTACCTTCGATTGTATCTCCTTCTTTAATCTTAGAAAGAAGTTCTTCCTGAGCTGCCTTCTTCTTAGCTACGATAAGCTGCTTGCAGTCACCAATCACCTTTCTGTTCTTTGGATCATATTCTGTTAATACAAATGTAATCTCCTTACCATTGTATTCTGAGAAATCCTTAACATAAGAATCTGATACAAGGCTTGCTGGAATGAAGATTCTTGTCTCATCAACAACAACTTCAAGACCACCCTTAATAACTCTTGATACATTAGCTGTTATAGCTTCTTTGTTATTAAATGCTTCTTCAAGTCTCTTGCTTCCACTCTCTGCAACAAGCTTTCTATATGTAAGAAGAACCTGTCCTTCTCCATCATTAAGCTTAAGCACCTTTGCCTTCATCTCATCTCCAACAGAAACAACTGTTGTTAAATCGATACCTGGTGTTGATGAATATTCACTTCTTGTGATAATTCCATCGTGCTTATAGCCTATGTTAAGAACGATATGGTCTTCTTTAACTGCTATTACAGTGCCATCAACAACTTCTCCTGTATGAATTTCCTTCCACTCTTCGTTAGCTAACATCTCTGCAAAATTCTCTGACATTAGTATAAACCTCCTCAATGATATTGTTCGGGGTCGATGCCCCAGCTGTAATACCTATGCTGTCTATGAATCTTAAATCGTTAAGATTAAGATCTCTTAGAGTTTGAATGTAAAATGTATCCTCACATTCGCCTTTACAAATCTCATACAGTTTTCTCGTATTGGAACTACTCTTGTCACCAATGACAATCATCGCACTAACTTTCCGTGCAATATCTCTTGCCTCTGTCTGACGTTCTTCCGTGGCATTACAAATAGTATTTTTAATGGTAATATTGTAACTCTTTTTGTTGATAATTTCAACTAATTCTTGAAATTTATTGTAATTAAATGTCGTTTGGGATACAACAACCACTTCTTTTGCCCTGTCAAGCTCAAGATTTTGTGCTTTTTCGATAGAATCCACTATATATACAGGACTTACTGACCACCCTTTAATGCCCTCAACTTCCGGGTGTTTCTCATTGCCTATTATTACAATCTGCTTTCCTGCCTTGCTCTCCTGCTCAACTATTCTGTGTATTTTAAGAACAAATGGACAGGTTGCATCTACAACTTCATAATTCTTTGTCTTTATGCTCTCATACACATTTTTAGATACACCATGCGACCTTATTATGACAGTAGCATTATCAATACCGTCAAGCTGTGCTTCATCTGATATTGCCTTGACCCCTTTGCTTTCAAGGTCCTTTACAACTTCATCGTTATGTATGATAGGTCCGTATGTGTATACATTTTCCATTCCTGTTCTTTCATACACTGTATCCACTGCACGGTGAACTCCAAAGCAGAAACCAGCAGACCTTGCAAGTATAACTTCTGCCTCTTTCATATATCCTCCAAATCACTACTTTGCTTTATTAATAACTGTCTTGATGGCTTCCACCACCTCATCAATTCCCATATCAGAACTGTCTACAAGAACTGCATCATCTGCCTGCTTTAATGGTGAAATATCCCTGTGCATATCCTGATAATCTCTCTGTTCAATATCCTCTTTTATCTTCTGTAAATCACATTCTTCACCCTTTGCCTTAAGTTCGTCATATCTTCTTCTGGCTCTGGCATCAGAACTTGCAGTAAGATATATCTTTACATTGGCATCTGGAAGAACTGTTGTGCCAATATCACGTCCATCCATAACAACATTTTCTGCTGCCGCAAGCTCTCTTTGCAAATCAACAAGCTTGCTTCTTACAGCCTTATACTTAGATGTCTTTGAAGCCATATTGCCTGTTGCCTCAGTTCTTAAAAGACTGGTTACATTCTCGCCGTTAAGGATAACCTGCTGTTCGCCGTCTTTATATTCTATTGTTATCTTTACATTATCGACTGCCGCATTAATCGTAGCTTCATCTGCGGGGTCAATATTATTCTGGTTAAAATATACCGCCATTGCCCTGTACATAGCACCGGTATCTACATATATATAACCCATCTGCTTAGATATAAGCTTTGCTATTGTACTCTTGCCAGCTCCTGCCGGTCCATCAATTGCTACTGAATAAGACATAATAATCCTCTTTTCTGCCTGTGTTATAAAACACGCTGGCATTATTTAATTATTCAAATGCATTGCTGCAGCATACGCACTCGACCACGCTACCTGCAAGTTAAAACCGCCTGTAACCGCATCTACATCAAGCACCTCTCCTGCAAAATACACATTTTTAACTAACTTTGACTCCATAGTTGTCGGATTGATTTCTTTAACATCAACACCGCCCTGTGTAATTATAGCTTCATTAAAGCCTCTTGTACCGGTTATTGTCATTTCAAAATGCTTTAACAGATGTACAAGCCTTAATCTTTCTTCCCTTGTTATCTCATTAACCTGTTTATCTTTATTGATATCACTGAGCCTTACTATAACAGGGATAAGTTTCTTAGGAAGCAGCTTATCAAGTGAATTACGGAAGGTTTTATTCTTTTCCTCTGAGAAATCCCTAAGAACTCTCTCATCAAGCTGTTCCTCTGATAAAGCTGGCTTTAAATCTATCACAAGCTTAAGCGGTCTTTTTCTTAATATTGCTGTTGTATAACTGCTCGCACTAAGAATAACTGGCCCGCTCACACCAAAATGCGTAAATAGCATTTCACCAAAGTCACTATACAGCTCTTTACGGCTGTCACCCATACTGTCATATATGCTTATTGCTATATTCTTAAGGCTCAGTCCCATAAGCTCTGAAGCCCATTCTTCTCTTACTGTGAGAGGAACTAATGCCGGTATAATAGGTGTAACATTATGTGAAAGTGCCTTTGCAAATCTATAGCCATCGCCTGTTGAACCAGTGCTTGAATAAGAATTACCACCTGTTGCTATAATGCAGGAATCAGCTTTTATAACCTGCTTTCTGCCAGTAGATAACTCCTTAACTTCAACACTTACAAACTGCGATATATATTCTGGCTCTTTTTTCTTAGATTTAGGTTCTTTTTTCTTGGATTTATACTTTTTTTCAAGTTTTACACTATCATTTGCTATATTCTCTGATACTGCATTGCAAGATACTATTTTCCCTGACACTGCATTTTCTGATACTACATTCTCTGATAATTCCCTGGCTGTAACATCAACAACCTCTGTGCTAAGCATAATATCCACTTTGCATTTTCTTAATTCTCTTGCCAATGTGCCGATTACATCTGATGAATGGTCTGACTCTGGAAAACAGCGGTTACCTCGTTCTATTTTAAACTTAAGTCCAAGTTCATCAAAGAATCCCATTACATCATAATTAGAAAAGCCTTTAAATGAACTGTACATAAATTTAGGGTTGGTTACAACACTATTTTTAATGTCGTCCTCATCACCAGCATTAGTAAAATTACAGCGGCCTTTTCCTGTTATAAAAAGCTTCTTTCCAAGCTTATCATTCTTTTCTATAAGAGTTACTGTGTGTCCATTTCTGGCGGCTATAATAGAAGCCATCATACCTGCCGCCCCGCCTCCAATAACTACAACTTTACTCATAGGAAACCTCTCTATCCTCTTTATTCCTGAACCAAAAGTTCTTTGAAATATGGTAACTCAAGTGCCCAGTCACAGAATGTATGCCATTCTGCAAGCTTATGGTTTCTTCTTGAATAATACATTCCTGCAAGATTTTCATAATTAAATGTGCAGGTACGCATCTGATTATAGCTTTCTGGAAGCAACTGAATCATACTATACCAAAGGTCTTTATCCTTAGTTTCTATGAACTTCTGGCGTATTGTTTCAAGAAAATCTATATTCTTCTGCATCATATCTAACGCCTCAGAAGTACAATGGTCAACGCTGAAATCTTCCATTTCAAATGACTTGCTGTGGATTTTATGCATTGTACTTGTTGAATTGGCAACTGTTCCAACCTTATATGTATCGTATTCCTTCCACCAGTAGATTGGTGCTGTTATATCTACTGTTACAAATATCTGTCTTATAAACTTTCTATGGTCTGAACCAGCCTTGCAGAGCCTTTTCGCTAAATCTAAATCATTAGGTCCAAATGTGAATACTCCATTTTCTGTCTTACTATCCATTCTAGCCCAGCTATTAAGCGGATTTCTCGCTCCTCTCATAGCATTTTCAAAATTCATAACTTCAAATCTTTCAAGCTTAATCATCTATTCAAATACCTTTCTGTGTTTATTAGTAACGTATATTGTGACATTATTATAAATAACGCATACATATTTATATTACACTATTATTAGTGCAAAGTATATAGTTGACTTAAAATAATAAAATTGACCTTTAGAAGCCATAATATACCTCCAAAGGTCAATCTTATTTTAGTTCATAATATTTATGTAATTAATTCTTACAATAATTACATTATCAATTCCTGCAATATAATATTAATAACACCATATTAATTAAAGAAGGCTCTTGCGTAATTCTGCTCCATCCTTAGCACTAAGATATGCAGGTGCAATATCAAATACTGTCTTACAACCGCTCTGACCTTCCTTATAAAGACGATAAGCTGCTCTTGCATATGCTACGATAACGCAAGATGTGAATTCTGGGTTAGAATCAAGCTTTAAGCTGTATTCTATAACGTGATTGTTCTCTTTGTTCCAGCCTGTCTTTCCTGTACGGATAACAAATCCTCCGTGAGGAATTCCACTGTGGTTTTTCTTTAATTCTTCTTCACTGATAAAATGTACTGTTGTATCGTAATCAGCGAAATAGTTAGGCATATTCTTGATTGTTTCTTCTACCTTTGCAGCATCAGCACCTTCCTCTAATACTACAAAACATTCTCTTGTATGCTTCTGTCTTGTTGTAAGCTCTGGATTCTCGCCATTTCTTACAGCTTCTAAGGCTGCCTCAACTGGAATTGTATACTGCTTGCCATCCTTGACGCCCTCAACTCTTCTGATAGCGTCTGAATGTCCCTGACTTACGCCCTTACCCCAGAATGTATAATCTTTGCCTTCTGGTAAAATAGCATTGGCATACATACGGTTTAAAGAGAACATACCTGGATCCCAGCCTACTGATATAATTCCAACGTGTCCGCTCTTCTTAGCCGCAGAATCAACATTTTCAAAATGTTCTGGAATTCTTGCGTGTGTATCAAAGCTGTCAACTACGTTAAACATCTCTGCAAACTTTGGTGTCTGTACTGGTAAATCTGTAGCACTTCCACCGCAAAGAATCATTACGTCTATCTTATCCTTCCACTGCTCTACCTCATCTACTGAGCATACTAAAGCACCCTCTGTCAATATAGATACGCTTTCTGGTGCACGTCTTGTAAATACTGCTACAAGCTCCATATCTGGATTTTGCCTGATAGCACACTCAACGCCTCTTCCAAGATTTCCGTATCCAATAATACCTATTCTCATATTCTGCCTCCATTTTATACATATTTACTGTATTTCACATATAATTAGTGTGAACAAACACTTCTTTAATATTACTTTTTGAAAATACATATGTCAACTCTCATTCAGGCAGTTTTTTATCAACAAATATTATTACTGTTCTTTCTTTAGCTTACCAGCCATTAAAATTGTAAATCCAATGCCCATTAATGATAATACTAATAAATATCCTGCCCAGTATATATGTGTCATATCTCCTGTCTGTGGTGTTTCAACTGTATTACCTGCGGCTTCTGTTACATTTTCTACTGATGTGCCTGGTAAACTTATATCTGATGAACTGCTTGTAATCTGCTGTTTTGTAATAAGATATGTTGAGCAGTGATCCTGTTCTACTGTCATATAACCATCATTATCAACTACAGCTGACATCATACTAATTATTGTTCCATCATCTAAGAGCTGGCTGTAATAAAGTGTCTGGCCTGCATATGCTTTTCCAACATTTAACTTAATACTTGCCGTTGCTGGAAGCACGCCGGAATAATTGTATACAATCTTAGATACGAATATATCCTCTGTTACATCTGCCGGCATATCTCCTGCTTCTTTTATATCAGAAGTAATTGCTGTTGAGAAGTCATATATTGCAACCTGTGATACTTCTGACATTGTTCCTTTTGCAAATGTAAATGTAACATCATTGTTAGATTTGATAACAACATCATTCACCTTGTTATCTTCAATAATCTTTCTGATTTCATCAGCCTTAATAGTTGTGCTGCCGTCTGATACATCTACTACTGTATTAGTGGTGCTTGACTCTGGTGTCGATGGCTTCTCATCTGCTGGTGTATCTGTTGTGTTGTCAGATGGATTATTGGTTGTGTCTCCTTTTGAATTATCTGTCGTATTATCACTAGATGATTTAGCTGTAAATGTAAGCCTATCTGCTACACATTCAACATTATAAAGACCTTCTATCTCTGTACCGTCATACTTGTATCCGTCTGGAAGATTATCACTTCCCACTACAGGATTGTATGTTGCTACAGGATTGTCATAATCAATAAGCCATAATTCATCATTGCTTCGTTCATCTACACCAAGCTTTTCAAGAAGCTTACATATTCTATAATATGATGTTTTATTTTCATAAACATATGCAGATACATACTTTTCATTTGTTGCTGTATTGATTATAACCTGACTTGTTCCGCCGCTTCCACTGTCTGACTCATAATATGAAATTGGATTGTCTAATGTGGTCTTGGTATATCCAGCAGGGATATTATCATATTCACCTACTTTGTCAGCATAATATACATCGCCCATAGCTTTCTTTGTAGTAAGCTTATATAATGTATAAGTCACTTTAGCAGGTTCAATATATGTCAGCTCTTTAATATAATATAATGAAGTATTATCTGTCTCGTTCTTATATACTATATTAGTTGTATAAGGGTCGTACTCATAATACCTGGCACATAATCTTGATATTTCCAGCGGATGTGAAACATTATATGTCACATTTTCCTTTAATGTTCCATTATCCTTAATTGGCTTGTTAGTGAGATTATCGCTTGTATACACTACTGCCTTTGAACCAGAATATATTGTAACATTACAGGTGTCTGCAACTGAAAGCACCGAATTAGTTCCCTCAGCAAAGAAAGCTATTCCATAATCATCTGATTTGTCTGCATTAATTACCAAAGAACCATTACCACTTATATTGATTGAACCACCCCATGCATCACCATATGAACCTATACTTCCGATTTCATTATCACCAACAAGGTTAATCTTGAAATCATCACCCATCATATTAGTAACTATTACTGTTGTAGAGCTTTTATAATTATTTAATGTAAGTGTATTAGACTCTCTGTCATAAGACATTCCATCTATAGAATTAGTGCCTTCTGATGAGAATAGCAGATTACTTTCCTCTCCATTTCTTACATTAATATAAGCATAAGCCCAATCACCAGTATCACATGGTCCATTGGCAGCTTTTACTTGTGGTACTGCAAATGAAACTGCTGCCGATACAGCAAGCACAACAGCTGTAACTAATGCTGCCATTTTCTTACTATGACATTTTTTGTTTTTCACCATAAACTTTGTTCCTCCTGTTTCTTATATTTTTATGCTGCTATATTACTTTATTTATCCTTATAATTACAGTTGTCATATATCCCAATCTGCCAGAAAATGACAAAAATGGGCGTGGGACTAACGTCCCACGCCCATTTTTTCACTTAAAACCACCAGTTGTTGCGAGTTCTACGAAAAAAACAAATCATACCGCTAGCTATTAAACTGGATATGCCTTATTCTCTGTATCAGCCTTAGCAGGGTCAACCTTCTTCTGCTGTGCTTCTCTATACTTGAAGAACTCAGTAGCAACTGCTGGGAATAATGCGTATGAAAGCACATCTTCATCCTGCTGCTTATACTGCTGTACGACTGGGTCATTCTTGAACTTCTCAAGCTGTGGC
>OBAI01002170.1_pt1 | contig 12871 bp, 9 predicted proteins | sample 1517461 | NCBI WGS metagenome assembly OBAI01 (sample SAMN04571696, study PRJEB22368) | human gut metagenome | biome: human gut; material: stool | host: Homo sapiens | place: Luxembourg | collected 2012-06-29
TGGTTACAAAGTCCGACTTCCGTTTCCTGCACACCTTAGAGAACATGGGACCGGCTCCGGAGCCAAACCTTACAGTATTATATTCTTCCAGACTTCCGGAAGCATTCAAGGATTATGCAGCACGTATCTCTATTGATACAAGTTCCATCCAGTATGAGAACGATGACGCTATGAAACCGGTATGGGGCGATGATTATGCCATCTGCTGCTGTGTATCTGCTACACAGACAGGTAAGGAAATGCAGTTCTTCGGTGCCCGTGCAAACCTTGCAAAGTGTCTCCTGTATGCAATCAACGGTGGTGTGGATGAGAAGACCGGCCAGCAGGTAGGACCGGATTACAAGCCAATTACATCTGAGTACCTTGATTATGATGAAGTCATGGAGAAGTACGATAAGATGATGGACTGGTTAGTAGATATTTATGTAAATACCTTAAACCTGATCCAGTATATGCATGACAAATATTACTATGAAGCAGCAGAACTTTCTCTGATGGATACTGATCTGAAGAGAACGTTCGCAACCGGTATTGCAGGATTTTCACACGTAATTGATTCCCTTTCTGCAATTAAGTACGCAAAGGTTAAAGCTATCCGTGACGAGAATGGAATTGCAAAAGACTTCGAGATCGAGGGAGACTTCCCAAGATACGGTAACGATGATGACCGTGCCGATGATATCGGAGTATGGCTGTTACAGACATTCATGGATAAGTTAAAGAAGCATCACACTTACCGTGATTCTGAGCCTACAACTTCTATCCTTACCATTACTTCCAACGTTGTATATGGTAAAGCTACAGGAGCAATGCCAGACGGACGTAAGGCTGGCGAGCCACTTTCACCGGGAGCTAACCCAAGCTACGGCGCAGAGAAGAGCGGACTTCTTGCTTCCCTGAACTCTCTGACAAAGATCCCGTATGAGTGGGCACTTGACGGAATTTCCAATACCCAGACCATCAACCCTGGTGCACTTGGAAATGAAGAAGGCGAGCGTATTGAGAACCTTGTAAACGTTATGGACGGATATTTTGACCAGGGTGCGCATCACCTCAATGTTAACGTGTTTGGCAAGGAGAAGCTTATCGACGCTATGGAGCATCCGGAGAAAGAAGAGTACGCAAACTTCACCATCCGTGTATCCGGTTACGCTGTGAAGTTCATTGATCTGACCAAAGAGCAGCAGATGGACGTTATCGCACGTACCTGCCACGATCATATGTAATGTGATCTAAGGGGTCACGAGAGTTGCGAAGCAACAGAGTAATTCGTAGATCATATCCGTTGGAATGAATAAGAAATCAGGGTTAATACATGAATGAATATTTGTGTATTAGCCCTGTTTTTATGATATAATTTGCACATACTAATGAAATGATAATTCGATGCTTTTATTGGTTTGGTTAAAAACGAGGTAAAACAATGCTAGGAAATATACATTCAATCGAGACATTCGGTTCCGCAGACGGACCGGGCGTGCGTTATCTGATTTTTTTGAAGGGCTGCAATATGCGCTGCAAATACTGCCATAATCCCGATACCTGGGCAAAAACCGAGGGGGAAATGAAAAGCGCAGAAGAAATTTTACAACAGGCGCTGCGGTATAAAAGATACTGGGGCAAAAAGGGCGGTATTACCGTAAGTGGCGGAGAAGCACTGTTGCAGATTGATTTTGTCACAGAATTGTTTACGCTTGCCAAAGAAAAAGGCGTCAATACCTGTCTGGATACAGCGGGCAACCCGTTTACCCGTGAGAAACCATTCTATTCTAAGTTTGAAAAACTGATGGAAGTGACGGATCTGTTTATGCTCGACATAAAGGAAATTGATGAGGACGAGCATAAACAACTGACAGGCCAGACGAATAAAAATATTCTGGATATGGCAACCTGTCTGTCGGATCACGGTAAAGCGATGTGGATTCGGCACGTACTTGTGCCGGGCATTACCGATGATGATGGGCAGTTACACAGGCTCCGTGCATTTATTGATACGTTAAAAACCGTGGAACGTGTGGAAATTTTGCCATATCACACGCTGGGGGTATTTAAATGGAAAGAACTTGGGATTCCTTATGCACTGGAAGATGTGGAGCCGCCGACCAAAGAGCAGGTGGAACATGCACGGGAAATCATTATTCCCGGTTATAAATCCTGATTGTATGAACAGGAGGGACATATGCAAAAAAGGCAGCTGTAAAATCCCATCAAACAAAGAGAATGGGACATATGCACAAAAAGATAGCTGTGAAATCCCATCAAACAAAGAGAGTGGGACATATGTGCAAAAAGATAGCTGAAATATCCCGACAGAAAAAGAAAGAGGGACATAGAAGCAAGGAAAAATTGTATATGTCCCAACAGTATAGATGGTCGGGACATAAAGATAAAGAAAAACAGTATATGTCCCAACAGCACCAATAAGAAGGATATAAAGATAAAGAAAAATTGTATATGTCCAGACAGCAGAATAAGAGAACCATAGGGAGCAGTAAAAGCTGCGTAGATCTCATTTTCCACCCCCCCAAAAAAAAACTCAAAAAAGAATGCGCAGCAGAAAAGAAAACATAAGGAAAAACAAATCATGATACAACCAGAAATTTTATATGAAGATGCACAGCTGATCATCTGCTACAAACCGGCAGGCATTGCAACGCAGACCAAAAAACTGGGGCAGAAAGACATGGTGAGCATACTTTTAAATCACGTAGCGCAGGAAGGAACCGGACAGCCGTTTATCGGTGTAGTCCATCGGCTGGACCAGCCAGTGGAAGGCGTGATGGTGTTTGCAAAAACAAAACAGGCGGCAGCAAAATTGTCGGCACAGGTAAAAGACCATTCCTTTGGGAAAAAATATTATGCAAAAGTCCGGTTGCCGGAAGGAAAAACTTTAAAACAGGCTACGGGGCATGAAAAGACAGGAACACTGCAGGACTGGATACAATTTGAACCGAAAGAAAATAAATCCTGTGTAATAGAACAGAAGCAGAGGGAGAACGAACGGGAAGACATCAGGCATCCGGCAGACGGGAAGCGGTCGCAATTGCAGAAACCACGGCATACAGCAACGTCACAAAATAAGATACAGGAAGCAGTACTTGATTATCAGGTGATCAGGCAGGGAGAAGGATCTGCATTGCTGGATATTACTTTACATACCGGCCGCCATCATCAGATCCGTGTACAGCTTGCACATCTTGGAACTCCGATCTGCGGAGATCACAAATATGGAAAGGCTGAAAGAGGAACCCCGGCACTGTGCAGTTATCATATCGATTTTGTTCATCCGGTCAGTGGCAAAGAGATGACCTATGAAATTAGTCCGAGAAATTTCGAAACAGAATGTTAATGGTATTCAGGTGCTGAGTGAACAGTAACCCATTTAGCCGTTATCGAGCGGTTTCACTTCACGCAAATCTTGACAATCGGCTGTGTTCGTCATATTATATATTCGAGCTTTTCTGCGCATTTTGCGGGCAGAAAAGAAAACTCTTACACGAGTATAACGTAAAAAATGACCGCACAGTGGTCGCAGAAAAGGAGAAAGACATGGCGAAAGAGAAGAAACTTGTTGAAGCCATTACTTCCATGGAGGAAGATTTTGCACAATGGTATACCGACGTCGTAAAGAAAGCAGAGCTGATTGATTACTCCGCAGTAAAGGGCTGCATGATCATCAAGCCCGATGGGTATGCTATCTGGGAAAATATACAGCATGAATTAGACCGCAGATTCAAAGAAACAGGCGTAGAGAATGTATATATGCCGATGTTTATTCCGGAGAGCCTTCTGGAAAAAGAGAAGGATCATGTGGAAGGATTTGCACCGGAAGTCGCATGGGTAACTTACGGCGGACTCAATCAGCTACCGGAGCGTCTGTGCGTCAGACCTACTTCTGAGACACTGTTCTGCGATTTTTATAAAAATCTGATCCAGTCTTACCGTGATCTGCCAAAGGTGTACAACCAGTGGTGTTCTGTAGTACGCTGGGAAAAGGAAACCCGTCCGTTTCTGCGTTCCAGAGAATTCCTGTGGCAGGAGGGGCATACGGCGCATGCAACCGCAGAGGAGGCACAGGCACGTACCATCCAGATGCTGAATCTGTATGCAGATTTCTGTGAAGAGTTCCTTGCCATGCCGGTTGTCCGCGGACAGAAGACAGAAAAAGAAAAATTTGCCGGTGCGGAAGACACCTATACCATCGAGGCACTGATGCATGATGGAAAAGCCCTGCAGTCTGGAACCAGTCACAATTTCGGAGATGGATTTGCAAAGGCATTTGGTATCCAGTATACCGATAAACAGAATAAATTACAGTATGTACACCAGACTTCGTGGGGAATGACAACACGTCTGATCGGAGCCATCATCATGGTTCACGGCGACAATGATGGTCTGGTTCTGCCACCTAAGGTAGCACCGACACAGGTAATGGTTATCCCGATCCAGATGCAGAAGGATGGCGTATTGGATAAGGCAAACGAAGTGCGTGAGCGTCTGGGAAAAGTCTGCCGTGCAAAACTGGACGATTCCGATAAGAGTCCGGGATGGAAATTCTCTGAGCAGGAGATGCGTGGAATTCCGCTTCGTGTGGAACTGGGACCGAAAGATATTGCGGCAAATAAATGTGTGGTTGTCCGCAGAGATACCAGAGAGAAAATTGAGGTTTCCCTGGATGAGATCGAGACAAAGATTCCGGAACTGTTAGAGACCGTTCAGAAAGATATGTTTGCGCGTGCAAAGGCACATCGTGATGCACATATCTGGGATGCACATAATTACGAAGAATTTAAGGATATTGCAGAAAATAAACCGGGATTCATCCGTGGTATGTGGTGCGGAGATCAGGCATGTGAGGACAAGATCAAAGAAGATCTGGCAGTAACCTCACGCTGTATGCCGTTTAATGATCAGGAACAGATTTCAGATGTTTGTGTATGCTGTGGAAAACCGGCACATAAGCTGGTATATTGGGGCAAGGCATATTAAAAATCAGCCGGGATTATGGATTTCAAATAGGGGGTTGGAGCCATGATTGAAAAGTATTTTAATGGTGTTATAGAACAGGTATATCACAGAATCGGAACCGCAGAAAAGAACATTGTTATGGCAAGCTATAACAATGACTTTTCTGTGTCCGGGCTGGAGAATAAAAAACGTTATCAGGAAGACGATAACGTTTTTTTTGCCTGTTGTGAACTGCGATATGAGACATTGTCCGGGGCATATGCGCCTTTTCTGGACATTATCTGTGACATGTTCCGCAAATTTGTAAAGGGAGATTTTGAAGCTTTTTTGCGCGAATGCGGAACTTATGAACTGCACCGGTCTTTGTTTTTAGGGTACTATGAAGATGGTATCTGCAAAAGGGAAGAAGGGGTGCTGTTAAATGAAGTGGAATATGAGCAGCGGCGCATGACAGAAGCCATCGTTGCCATGCTGAAAAAACTCACGGAATACCGGCCGATTATGATTGTAATTAACCGTTTCCAGCTGGCAGGACGCAGTTCCATGGAACTTATTTACCGGCTGCTGACAGAACCGTGTACGGAAATCGGGATTGTGCTTGGAGTAAACGAAATGCAGCCGCGGCTGGATATGGCCGTCAACATGTGGGATGCAATCGTGGAAAAACTTGAAGACAGCAGCCAGATTTATCATATTGGAAGTTCCGGGAAACACAGAAACCGGGAGAATGCGGAGGATGTGGCAGAAGAGAAAAATTACAGCCACATGCTTGCAAAGGTAGAGACAATCATTACGTTTCTGGATTGTGACCAGGCAAAATGGTACTTGCAGAAACTTGAATATAAACTTAAATTTGAAGATATTTTTGTGGATGATATAACCCTGCGGGAATTTTATCTATTGTATACCCGTACCGCTATTTTGCGTGCAGAGCTTTCTAAGGCACTGGAGATGGTTGATTCAGCAATGCGTCTGCCATCCGTTTGCAAAGATCTGTTTTACCGCAGTGAATGTTCCTTTTTAAAGGGAACGTGCCTGATGTATCAGGGCAAACTGCAACAGGCCGAAATGTATGCACAGTATGCCCGGGAGGAAGCACAAAAAAGTGGGAATGAGAAACAGATATTCAAGGCGGAACTCTTGTCTGTTATGGCGCGTATGTCCGGCTGGTACAATATTTTTTTCTGTATACAGGATATCCCGATTCATGAAGGGCTGATTGAAAAGCTGATGCAGAACAATTACCGGAATCATCTGGCACATATTTATATTTATGCATATGATAATCGGCCGGAGATGGTTGCAAGGGCCTACCGTTCCGAGGCATCTCTTTTATATTTCAGTAAAGGGGTGGCACTGGCAAAAGAGATTGGAAATGAGCAGCTGGTATATGATGCATATCAGAAAAACATTATGATTGCATCAACAAATGGTATGAATGAGATTGCCATGCTGTATTCCGTGCGTACATACCAGTTCATGAAATCAAGGGATGATGTTTATGAGGGCAGAATTCTGTCCGGCATCGGATATAATCTGAGTGCCATGGGAAAAAACCGGCTTGCGGAGCATTATTATAACCGTGCCATTGAGGTGTTTTACCATTTGCGTCTTCTGGAGGATATTGCGGAAGTGTTTTATAACCGTGCACTGAATTATATTATGCAGGAGAACTATGCGAAGGCGGAACATGATCTGCTGATGGCGATGAAGGTAATAGAAAAACTGCATCTTAACAGTCTGCGTGTATGTAATCTGTCAAAATTATATGGTCTTTTAGCACTTGTGAGCATCATGCAGAAAGACCGGTTTAACTGTGAACGTTACTTGCTTAACTGCCGGCAGTTCCTGAATTATATTATTGAGAAAGAAAAAGAAAATGAAAACGAGGAAATCATCCATGACTATGCCAAGTGTGATGAGGATATGTTTCTATACACATTTTCCATGGCAATGCTTAACCGCATGGATGGAAAGAAGGAAGAGGTACTGGTCAGTTTTGAACAGGCAGAGCGTTTCCTGCTTCAGGCAGAGGGAAATGAGTTTTTCAGTTATCGTTTATTCCGGAAAGAGAGAATGAAGCTGTTTGAGGAAATGGGGCGCAGTGAGCGCTGCCAGATGGAACGCGCAACGCTTTTGCAGCATGAGGAGATTAATTCCCAGGCGGCACGGCTGCTTCCCATGAATCTCCTGAAGGAAATTGATCTGGGAGAGCATCCGCAAACGTGTGCCGTGCGGGAGGAAGAAATTGAAGCCCTGATCAAACAGGAAGGCCTTTTACAGGATTATGCAACGTCCCGGAGACAGATGGAGTTTATTTCCACATGGCAGAAACTGATTGATGTGAACGGAAGCAACGTAGAGGGTATGGTACAGAATGCGTTCAATACGTTTATGAATCATTTCAGCCTGGATTGTGCATTGTATATCTGTTACCATGAAGATGGTGCCCATGTACTTTATAACGATACCAAATGTGAGATGACGGAAGCGGACATTGCGGCGATCGGAAATACCATGCTGGAATATCCACAGGGGTTTGCGGTATCAAAGATCAGCGACAGTTTTCTGGAACATCAGGATACGATCGGTTATTTCGGAATAGATGATGTATGTTCGTTTGTGGCAGCACCGTTTCTCAAAAACGGAAAGCTGACCAGCCTTCTGATCACATATGTCCGCATGAAGGATAACTGGCATGGTTCGATCGAACGCTACATGCTGAATGAGGATGACCTGAGAATCTATTCCCTGCTTTTTCGGGAGATGGAGTATTCGATCAATCGCATGGAGGCAAACGACAAGATTTATATGATGAACCGCAAGCTGCAGGAGGCTGCGGTTACGGACATGCTTACCGGTATTTATAACCGTGCCGGTATGTACGAAGAGATCCGGCAGATGATTGAGTGTTACCGTGTGTCAGAAAAGACACATCATGTCGGGCTGATGTTTATTGATCTGGACAATTTCAAGCATTATAATGATACATTCGGACATGACGTCGGGGATCTGATCTTAAAGGAAATGGCAAAGATTTTCCGCAAGGCGGTAAAGGGAAGAGGATTTGTCGCCAGATATGGCGGGGATGAATTTATTATGATCTTAAATACCGATGCCCGGGAAATCCTTGAACAGATCGCAAAAGGAATCTATGAGAAAATCAATTCCACGCAGGGATTCCAGCGGCAGATTGAAAATTATCTCGGCCATGCGATCACGACGACCGAAAAATCGCGGATTACCTGTTCCATCGGAATTGCAAGCGCAGGGGATGTGAGAAAAGAGGAAGATATTAATGAATTAATCCGCAGCGCAGATGAGATTTTATATAAAGTCAAAACAGGGGAAAAAGGACACTACGCATTTTTATGAAAATTCAATTACCAGAACACGTAAAGCAAATTATACACAGACTTCAGCAGGAGGGGTATGATGCCTATGCCGTGGGTGGATGTGTCAGAGATACACTTTTAGGACGCAGCCCACAGGACTGGGACATTACAACTTCCGCGAAACCGCAGGTGGTGAAATCGCTGTTTTCCCATACGATTGATACGGGCATTGCACATGGAACCGTTACGGTTATGCTGGATCATACGGGGTATGAAGTGACAACTTACCGGATCGATGGGGAATATGAAGATGCCAGACATCCGAAGACAGTGACTTTTACGGGAAATCTGGTAGAGGATTTAAAACGCCGGGATTTTACGATCAATGCCATGGCATATAATGATACCGCAGGACTGGTGGATGCATTTGACGGGATTGGGGATCTCAAACGGCACGTGATCCGTTGTGTGGGGATACCGCATGACCGGTTTGGAGAGGACGCGCTGCGTATGCTGCGCGCCGTGCGTTTTGCCGCACAGCTTGGATTTTCCATTGAGGAGAAAACCAGACAGGCTGTGGCAGATCTGGCAGACAATTTACAGAAAGTCAGTGCGGAGAGAATCCAGACCGAAATGGTGAAATTGCTCACCTCTGCACATCCGGAGGAGATGCGTACGGTATATGAGCTGGGACTTTCCAGAGTATTTCTCCCGGAGTTTGACAGGATGATGGAAACCCCGCAGATTACGAAACATCATTGTTACAGTGTGGGGGAACATACCATTCATGCCATGCAGGAAGTCCAACAGGACCGGATTCTGCGCCTGACCATGCTGCTTCATGATGTGGCCAAACCGGTGTGTGTAACGACAGATGAAAAAGGGCAGAATCATTTTAAAGGACATCCGGCGGAAGGTGCGGAAATGGCACGGGTTATTTTGCGGCGGTTGAAGTTTGACAACGAAACAATAAAACGCGTATGCCTGCTCGTGCGCTATCATGATGACCGTCCGGCCGTGACACCGCGCAATGTGCGCCGTGCGATCAGCAGGATCGGAGTGGAAAATATGGAGGCTCTGTTTGCGGTAAAGCGTGCAGATACACTGGCGCAGAGCATGTATGAGCGGCAGAAAAAGCTTTCCTATATTGATGCCTACGAAGAAATTTATCGTGAGATATTAAAAGAACACCAGTGTGTGCAGAAAAAAGATCTTGCCATAAACGGCAGGGATCTGATTGCACAGGGAATGAAAACGGGCAAAGAAATGGGAGAAGTGTTGCAGGCGCTGTATGAACAGGTTCTTGATGAACCGCAACTGAATAATAAAGAGACGCTGCTTGCACTTGTTTTGCAATTGCAACAGACAAAACAGGAATAAATAAGACACCCTTTCCATATGATGAAAATAGATTCAAGTCATGTGGGAGGGGTTTCATTTTGTATTATCAGCCGGAAGCAATGTTGGAGCAATATGACATAGAAATAAAACAGATCACGAAAGGCAGAGGTGTGTTTTGCTGTGAGACGGATCAGGGGAAAAAAGTACTTGCACCGTTTCGGGGATCTGCAGAACGCGCAAAATTTGTGCGCGAAATATTATGCAGCATGCAGGAAAAGGGATATCCGGTGGAACAGGTCAGTCTGACAAAAGACGGGCAGTGTGTGGTAACGGATGAAAGTGGCATGCGTTTCTGGCTGAAAGATCTGGTAGAGGGAAATGAATGCCAGACAGGTCGGGAGAAAGATGTAGCTGCCGGTGCCCAGGCGCTGGCAGGGTTTCATTGCTGTGTTTCATCCTGTGTTACGGAAATTCCGGATTTTATGAAAAATACAAAGAATGAACCGGCAGTGCTCTATTACCGGCATTACCGGGAACTGATCCTGGTAAAAAATTTTGTGCAGTCAAGAAAAACCCGAAACGAGTTTGAGCGGTCATTCTGGGAACAGTATACGCATTATATCGCACAGGCGAAAGAAGCGGTCGGGATGCTGCAGGAGCGAAAAGACCAGGGGAGAACCAGGGGGTTTTGTCACGGGGATTGTAACCAGCATAATATGCTTCGTACAGCACAGGGGGTCCGGCTCGTAAATTATGAAAATCTGTTTTACGGAGAACAGATGGTGGATCTGGCAAACTATCTGCGTAAGATTCTGGAAAAAAACAGTTGGAGTACGGACATGGGAAAACATATTCTGGAAGCCTATGAAAAGCAGAGAAAATTGTGCAAGGAAGAAAAACAGCTGCTGCATGTGCTGCTTCTGTTTCCAGAGAAATTCTGGAAAGTATCCAATCACTACAGTAACTCGCATAAAGCATGGGTATCCGGCAGAGATATTGAAAAATTAAACCGGCTGATTGCAGCGGAGCCGGCAAGGGAACATTTTCTGGAAAATTTGTTTTCTTTTCTGTGAAGAATGAGCTATACTAAGGATATGAGAAGAGACAGAATTAAAAAAACAATTACATATTTGAGTCTGCTTTTTTGGCTGTGTCTGCTTGTGGCATGTGGACAGCAGGAGGAGACGACAGATGACGGAGTTACCTATTTTCATCATTCCATCGCAGACCGGAATACACAGGAAACACAGGAGAATTCCACGGAAACGGAAAAGTCCGAAGAGTTTCTGCTGACCGCAGTCGATCAGATTCAGGAAAGTCTCCAGCTGTACCGGTATGCGGATGGAATGGAATACCGGTATTATTACGGAACAGGCACCCGTTTTTATGACAAATACGGAAACCGGACACCTGTGACAAGTTTTGAACCCGGTCTGCTTGTGACCATCGGGGATGTAGACAGCGAAGGAATCCTCACGGAAGCCCGGATTTCGGATCAGGCATGGGTATACGACAATATCACCCGGTTTTCGGTAAATCCGGATCTGGACATGCTAAAGATCGGAGATGGAAAATATCGCTATACGGATGACACGATTGTGTTTTCCGGAGATAAAAGAATCCAGATGACGGATTTGTCGGATGGGGATACGTTAAGCGTTGTCGGCAGGGATAAAAACATTCTTGCGGTGCGTGTGACAACCGCACAGGGAACGCTTGCACTGTCCAACACCAAACTGTTTGAAGGAAGTTTTTTGCAGCTGGGCACAAAGATTTTTGCGGAAATTACACCGGATATGGAGATTCAGGTGCCGGAAGGAACCTATGAACTTCGCGTAGCCAATGACGGATGGGGCGGCAGTACGGAAGTGACGATTACGCGTGGCGAGACTACAAATGTGGATCTTGACACCTTAAAAGGCGAAGGACCGTCTTACGGAAAGGTGCAGTTTGTCATCGATGCAAAAGATGCGGTGCTGTCAATTGACGGAAAAGAAACGGACTATGAGAAGCCGGTGAAATTAACCTATGGAAGCCATACAATTACGGTATATTCTTCGGATTATGATACCTGGAAGCGGAACTTATATGTCAACTCGGAGAAATCGACAGTTGTTATCAATCTCGCGGATGAAGATTCCAGTGAGACAGGCAGCAGTCAGAGCAGCTCAGAAAGCAGCAGCCAGAGCAGCTCACAGGGGAGCAGTCAGAGCAGCTCAGAAAGCAGCAGTCAGAGCGAGTACAAGAACCGGCAGGAAGAGCTTGATACACTCAAGGATCTGATTTCCAGTATGACATCCTCCAGTTCGCTTGTGTCAAAATGACGGTTTTCCGGACAGAATTTTGGTTGTTTTTAAGTGCCCAAAAGCCCGAAAATATCGCATTTTTCCTTGACAAAAGGATGGAAAACAAGTATAAATAGATTTGTAAGTAATTTGAGAGAAGGAACTCGAATTATATAATATAGGAATCCATAGGAGGAATTTTAACATGAACAAAGCAGAGTTAGTTGCAGCAGTAGCTGAGAAGGCAGAGATTTCAAAGAAAGACGCTGAAGCAGCAGTTAAGGCATTCACAGATGTTGTTGCTGAGGAGCTGAAGAAGGGTGAGAAGATCCAGTTAGTTGGATTCGGTACTTTCGAGGTTTCTGAGAGAGCAGCAAGAGTTGGAAGAAACCCACAGACAAAGCAGGAAATCACAATCCCAGCTTCTAAGGCACCGAAGTTTAAAGCAGGTAAGGCTTTAAAGGATTCCCTGAACTAATTCTGGTGGAATATGTGGGAGAGCGTCATTGGACGCTCTCTTTTCTGTTATAAGGAGAAATAATATGAGATTAGATAAATTTTTAAAAGTATCACGCCTGATCAAGCGAAGAACGGTCGCCAATGAAGCCTGTGATGCAGGACGTGTTATGGTAAACGGAAAACCTGCCAAGGCATCCACCAATGTAAAAGTCGGAGACGAAATAGAAATTCTGTTTGGACAGAAATCCGTAAAAGTGCGTGTTACGGCCAAAAAAGAACAGGCGAAAGATCTGTTTGAATACATATCCTAGAAGTGTGGCGCATACTCTTTAACAGGAGGGCGCTTGTATGGAAGAAAGAGGACAGTCAAACAGCACAGGGCAGCATAAGCTGATCCTGCAGAACCGGAAAAGCGGAAGTTTTACCGGTGTAACGGATGTTGTAAATTTTGATGCAAATGAGATTATCCTTGACACAGAACTC
>OBAI01002171.1_pt1 | contig 12860 bp, 10 predicted proteins | sample 1517461 | NCBI WGS metagenome assembly OBAI01 (sample SAMN04571696, study PRJEB22368) | human gut metagenome | biome: human gut; material: stool | host: Homo sapiens | place: Luxembourg | collected 2012-06-29
GAGTGTAAAAGATGTAGATAGTTCTTGTATGTTGTTTTGAAGGTATATCCTTTATTAAATAAGGCCCGGTGGCTCAGCTGGTTAGAGCGCCGCCCTGTCACGGCGGAGGTCGTGGGTTCGATTCCCATCCGGGTCGCTAGATTGTGTTTAAAACCAATCATTTGGGATCATAGCTCAGCTGGGAGAGCATCTGCCTTACAAGCAGAGGGTCATAGGTTCGAGTCCTATTGGTCCCACTTTTAAATTTAATAATTATGCCGTTGTGGCTCAATTGGCAGAGCAGCTGATTTGTAATCAGCAGGTTACCGGTTCAAGTCCGGTCAACGGCTTCACACCTAGTCATGATTAAGTTCTGATTTAGGTGTTTAAATATATATGGTTGGATTCCCGAGTGGCCAAAGGGGGCAGACTGTAAATCTGTTGGCACCGCCTTCGAAGGTTCGAATCCTTCTCCAACCATTTGATCATTATCGCGGGATGGAGCAGTCTGGTAGCTCGTCGGGCTCATAACCCGAAGGTCGTTGGTTCAAATCCGGCTCCCGCAATTTTTTATTTTTAATAAGTATTATGCCCAGATAGCTCAGTCGGTAGAGCAGAGGACTGAAAATCCTCGTGTCGCTGGTTCGATTCCGGCTCTGGGCATCTTTTTTATTTTGCGGGAAAATTTATAAGAAGATCCAAGGAGTTAGCTTTTAGAAAGAATGAAAAATTCGAAAGTTTACTCTTTTTTTAATTCCTATTCAATAGGAATTAAGTATGATATAATGAAAATGAAAAAATATGTTTACAAAGGGATAAAAAATGACATCAATTTATGACAAGTTGAAACAATTACAATATGGAGAAGAATATCCTTTTCATATGCCGGGACATAAAAGAAATTTAAAAATAGATCCATTACTTGATGAGATTGCAAAGGTTGATATCACAGAGATTACAGGATTTGATGATCTGCATCATCCAGAAGAGATGATTCGTGACTTGATGTATAACTTAAAACAGATTTATGGAACAGAGGAAAGTTATCTTTTAGTTAATAGCAGTACAGCAGGAAATCTGTCAGCAATTGCAGCCTTGTGTAAGATTGGAGACAAGATATTAGTAGCAAGAAATTGCCATAAGTCAGTGTATCATGCGATTGAATTGTTAGGATTGGATCCAGTTTATATTTATCCAGAAGTTGATGAAGATGGAATTTGTGAAGGAATTACAAAAGAACAGGTAGAAGCAGTTATCAAAGAAGAGAAGATGATCAAGGCGATGGTACTGGTTTCTCCGACTTATGAAGGACGAGTATCCGATATTCGAGGAATTTCAGATGTTTTACATCAGTATGATATTCCATTGATCGTAGATGAAGCACATGGAGCTCATTTTATTTATCATGAGGCATTTCCGGAAAGTGCAGTAAGTACTGGAGCAGATATTGTGATCCAGAGTCTGCATAAGACATTGCCAGCAATGACACAGACAGGATTATTGCATTTATGCACAGATTGTGTTTCAAAAGAAATGATGCAGAAGAAACTTTCTATCTTTCAAAGTAGCAGTCCCTCATATGTATTAATGAGCTCTATCGAACAATGTATCCACATTTGTGATGGGAATCGTGGATATTTTCAACAATATTGCGAGCGATTGTGGATACTTCGTGAAAAATTAGAAAAATTACAACATATCCAATTAGTTCGAACAGATGATATTGGAAAACTTGTATTTTCGGTAAAGAATACAATGATATCTGGAGAAAAATTATTTGAGATTTTGAGAGATCAGTATCACTTGGAAATGGAAATGTCTGAACTATATTATGTGATTGCAATGACAAGTATATGTGATACACAGGAAGGGTATGATAGGCTGTATGAAGCAATGACAGAGATTGATCAGATGATCGATCTGGAGAAAAAACAAAATAAAAATCATATACAAAATAATTTTAAAAAAATGAATTTTCACAAGAATCGAAAAGCAATGAAACCAGAGGAAGCAACGAGAAGAAAACGTTGTCAGATTGATTATAAGCAGGCAGAAGGTATGATCGCTGCGGAATTTGTTTTCTTATATCCACCAGGAATTCCGTTAGTTGTGCCAGGGGAAGTAATCGATGATCATGCGATTCATAAGATCAGCCAGTATGAACAAAATGATATGAAGGTTATTGGACTTGATAACCACAAAATTTACATAATAGATGAGAGGATATAAACATGGGATTATTTTTGACCGTTGAAGGACCAGATGGAGCTGGAAAAACAACACAAATTGAATTACTAAGAGACTACTTATCTGCTAAAGGTTATGATATAATAGTATGTAGGGAACCTGGCGGAACTCCCATCAGTGAAGCAGTAAGGAATGTGATCCTTAACAAAGAATTCACTGAGATGGGGCATATGACAGAATTACTGCTTTATGCAGCTGCCAGAGCTCAATTGATCGAAGAAGTCATTCGTCCGGCATTAGAAGATGGGAAGATTGTGATCTGTGATCGTTTTGTAGAATCTTCCGCAGTTTATCAGGGGATTGCCAGAGGAATGGGAATTGATCTTGTTTATGAAGTAAATCAGTTCGCAATTGGAGATACGATGCCAGATCTGACGATTATGATCGATCTGGATGCAGAAGCCGGTATTTCAAGGAAGAAAAAACAAGCAGAACTTGATCGAATGGAAAGCGAGACAATTGATTTTCACAAGAAGGTTGTTGAAGGATACAGACAGCTTGCAAGTCTGCATCCAGAGAGAATCTACACCGTTGACGGAAACCTGCCGATTGAAGAGATTCATCAGCAGATCGTTTCACAGGTCAACAAAAAATTTCATGGTAAAGGGTGATGTAGTATGAAGAGTTTTGATGCAATTATAGGACATAAAAAAATAATTTCTCATTTTGAAGAAGCAATCAAGACGGGAAAGGTTTCCCACGCTTATTTATTAAGTGGTGAAGATGGAAGCGGAAAGATGATGATCGCAAAGGCAGTTGCAAAGGCACTTCTGTGTGAACACAAAGATGGATGTGGTGAATGTGCAGCATGTAAGCAGGTAGATTCATTAAATCATCCAGATGTCATTTATATTACTCATGAAAAGTATGAAATTCGTGTTGATGACATTCGAAAAGGAATCAATGAAACAATCGATATCAAACCTTATAGTGGTGATTATAAGATTTATATCATTGATGATGCAGACCGTATGAATGCAGGAGCCCAGAATGCTTTATTAAAGACTTTGGAAGAACCACCTGCATATGCAGTAATCTTTTTGTTAACAAATAATAAAGACAGACTGTTAGATACGATTCTGTCAAGATGCGTATCCATGACACTTGGAAGTGTCCGAGAGAATGAGATTGAAGATTATCTGAAGGCAAATACAGGGGCAAGTCATGCAGATATCGCATTTGCAGCAGCATTTTCACTTGGAAATATTGGACGTGCACTTCATGTATTAGAGACAGAAGAATTTAAAGATATGTTAAATGATACGATGAATGTCATTACACATATGAAGAGTATGGAAATCTATGAAGTTGTATCTTATGCTAAGAGTCTGACAAAATATAAGAATGAGATTTATGATTTCCTTGATATAATTATGGTATGGTATCGTGATATGCTGATTCTTAAGACAACAGGATCACTAAATCAGCTGGTATTTAAAGATAAATACCGCCAGTTAAAAGATCAGGAGATTTATATTTCATTTGAAGGAATCAGTCATATTCTTGATGAAGTTGAGAAGGCTAGAAGACGACTAATCGCGAATGTTAATTTTGAAGTGGCAATTGAAATGCTGCTCGTGACGATAAAGGAGAATGGTAAAGTATGGTAGAAGTAGTTGGAGTGCGATTTCGTACTGCAGGAAAGATATATTTCTTTGATCCAAAAGAATTTCAGGTGAGGTCGGGAGATCATGTCATCGTGGAAACTGCCCGAGGAATTGAATTTGGATCCGTCGTTTCTGAGAGAAGACAGGTAAAGGAAAAATGCATTGGAGATGAATTAAAACCTGTTTTAAGAATCGCAACCAAAGAAGACGAAGAAAGAGCAGAGAAGAACAGGGAGAAAGAAAAAGAAGCATATCAGATTTGTTTAGAGAAGATCAAAGAACATAACCTTGATATGAAGTTGGTATCAACAGAATATACATTTGATAATAATAAAGTTCTGTTTTATTTTACAGCAGATGGACGAGTTGATTTCCGTGAACTTGTAAAGGATCTGGCAGCAGTGTTTAGAACAAGAATTGAATTAAGACAGATTGGTGTTAGAGATGAAGCTAAGATGCTCGGTGGAATGGGAATCTGTGGAAGAAAGTTATGCTGTAATACATTTTTATCAGAGTTTGCACCTGTTTCCATTAAAATGGCAAAAGAACAGAATCTTTCTTTGAATCCAACAAAGATTTCAGGAGTTTGTGGAAGATTAATGTGCTGTCTTAAGAATGAACAGGAAACTTACGAATATTTAAACAGTAAACTTCCAAATATTGGTGAGAAATTAAAGACAAAAGATGGCGTATTTGGGGAAGTGCAGAGAGTTGATGTCCTTCGACAAAAGGTAAAACTGATTGTTGAAGATGAGAATGGAGATAAAGAAATTCAGGAATATAAGATTGATGATCTTCTGATGAGAAAGAAAAAGCCACAAGGATGTCAGGGGTGCAGCAAAGGATGCAATAATAAGAATCAAGGATGTAATAAAGGACATGGAAAAAGAAAGAATTGATAATCTTGGGATCAATGGTTATCAGATCATTCAGAAAGAACAAGGATTTTGTTTTGGAATGGATGCAGTTCTTTTATCTGATTTTGCACAAGTTAAGAATGGTGGGAGAGTTCTGGATCTTGGTACGGGGACTGGAATCCTCCCCATTTTGATGGAAGCAAAGAGTAATGCTGCTCATCTTACAGGGCTTGAGATACAGTCAGAGATGGCTGAGATGGCGGCAAGAAGTGTCAAATTAAATCATTTGGAAGATAAGATAGAGATCGTGGAGGGTGATATCAAAGAAGCTTCTGCGATTTTTTCACATGACAGTTTTGATACGATCACATCGAATCCGCCATATATGATTGGGCAGCATGGACTTAAGAATCCGTCGGAGACGAAAGCAATCGCAAGACATGAGATTTTGTGTACATTTGCGGATATTACGGCAGCAGCGAAGAAGCTTTTAAAGAATAAAGGAAAATTATTTCTGGTACACAGGACATTTCGTTTATCAGAAATTTTATGCCAGTTGTCAAAAGATGGATTGGAGCCTAAAAGAATTCGTTTTGTGCATCCATATATCGATAAAGAACCGAATATATTTCTGTTAGAAGCAGTAAAAGGTGGAAAGTCAAGAATGACGGTAGAGCCTCCATTGATCGTCTATGAAAAAGAAGGAAAATATACAGAAGAAATTTATAAGATTTATGGAATGAATCCGGAGGAATAAGTATGAGTGGAACATTATATCTGTGTGCGACACCGATTGGTAATCTCGAAGACATTACTTTTCGTGTGATCAATACATTAAAAGAAGTTGATCTGATCGCAGCAGAAGATACGAGACACAGCATCAAATTATTAAATCATTTTGAGATTAAGACGAAAATGACAAGTTATCATGAGTATAATCGTGTGGAGAAAGCAAAAGTGCTTGTAAAGCAATTGCAGGAAGGAAAAAATATTGCACTGATCACAGATGCAGGAACACCAGGAATCTCAGATCCGGGAGAAGAGTTGGTGAGACAGTGTCACGAGGCAGGAATCACAGTGACAGCCTTACCAGGGGCATGTGCATTGATCAATGCATTGATCATTTCCGGGCAGCCAACAAGAAGATTTTGTTTTGAAGCATTTCTTCCGGCAGATAAAAAAGAGAGAAAACAGATTCTTGATTCTCTGGAAAATGAGACAAGAACGATGATTATCTATGAAGCACCGCATCGTCTTGTAAGAACATTAGAAGAACTGTACGAAGTGCTTGGAGACAGAGCTATGACACTATGCCGAGAGCTCACGAAGAAGCATGAGAGCGTTTTTAAATCCACACTGAGTGAAATCCTTGCCTACCATAGAGAAAACCCACCAAAAGGCGAATGTGTGATGATCATAGAGGGAAAATCTTTCAAAGAATTAAAAGAAGAAAGTCAGGAAGAATTTTTAAAGATTCCATTGCAAGATCATATGAAACATTATATGGACCAGGGACATTCTAAGAAGGAAGCGATGAAATTGGTAGCAAAAGATCGGGGTGTTGGTAAAAGAGAAATCTATCAGCAGTTATTGGAAGAGGAATAAAAGAAAAATAGCCCACATAAAAGTGGGCAGGATTTAAAATATATTTTTCGCGTAGCTCTTTGATCTTCTTTTTCATGGTAGGGCTCCTCCTTTATATGAGGATCATAGCCAAAAGAAGAAAGGATCGCAGTACGCCACCGGTTAAAACTACGGAAAGTATGGCGCTTTTGTTTCGAAATAGCGAGATGGAGTTTTTTATCATTAGAAATTGGAAGAGAGAATCAAAATAATTATCAATCAAAGGTCGGTGGATCGTATCTAAAAGTAAGATCAGTTGAGGCGGTTGAGATTTTAAGGAATTTGTATCCTTTTTGCTTAAAGCATACCATTGTCCAAGTTGATAATTTTCCAGAACAAAGACAGATCGATCTAGGTAATCAGATAAAATTTTCAAAGTTTCACTAAAAGATTTTTCTTGAAAATAGCTATTAAATAAAGAATTAAAATAAGAGCATTACAATATGAATGAAAAAAGGCTGTCGTATTAGTTGTTATTAATACGACAGCCTTTCTTATATTTATTGTTTGATTCAAAAATTATGCTTCAGTAATTTCGAATCCTGCAAGTTTAGCTAATTCGATAATAGATTTTCTTGAGACTTTCTTTCCTTTGTAGTCGATCAGATCATCCATATCTTCTCCAGTAAAAATATCTGCAGGATTATATTTTTTTAAAATAATCTTGTCATCATCTACAAATATTTCAAGAGGATCGCGCTCGTTCACATCAAAGTTACGACGTAATTCGATCGGTAAAGTAATTCTTCCAAGTTCGTCAAGCCTTCTTACAATGCCTGTACTTTTCATGTGTAAACCTCCTTAATTGTCTTCAATCATTTTATAACTAAACCATAGCATACCAAAATCTGGTTGTCAATTTATTTATTTATCTAAAATTTAATGAACAAGTAAGTAAAATTAACAAATTTCAGCACCTGCTGGCATATCTTTATCTGGTGTCACAAGGGCTAATTCACCCTTTTCATTTTCTGCACAAAGAAGCATTCCCTCGGAAAGAACTCCTGCTAATTTGGCTGGTTTTAAGTTTACAAGTACCATAACTTTCTTACCAACCATATCTTCTGGTTTGTAGTAAGCTTTGATACCAGAAACGATCTGTTTTACCTGATTTCCAATCTTAACCTGAGAGCAAAGAAGTTTCTTTGATTTCTTTACTTCTTCACAGGCAATGATCTCACCAACCTGGAACTGCATCTTTGTGAAATCATCAAAAGTGATCTCATCTTTTGGTTCAATGTCAATAACAGTATCTTCTTCGATGGCAGCATTTGCAGCTTTCACAGAAGCAGCCTGTTTCTCCATTAAGACTTTGGCTTTCTCCATAACTTCTTTCTCGTCTAATCTTGCAAATAAGATCTGAGGTTTTTCAGTTACTTTTGTACCACTCTTGTAGTTTCCGAATGTTGCAAGGTTATCAAATTCAACCATAGATGTATTTAACTGAGCAAAGATCTTCTCAGATGTCTCAGGCATATATGGTGATAATAAAGATGCACCAATTGTGATTCCTTCAACAAGGTTGTATAAAACAGTAGCCAGACGGTCTTTTGAAGCTTCGTCTTTTGCTAATACCCAAGGCATAGTCTCATCAATATAACGGTTGCAGCGACGGAATAAGTTAAAGATCTCAGTCATTGAATCTGCAACACGAAGGTCAGCCATCTTCTCAGCAACTTTATCTCTTGTACCTGTTACAACGGCTTTCAGATCATCATCATAATCTCCGACAACACCCTTGTCTTCTACGATTCCGCCAAAATATTTGTTGGACATAGAAATCGTACGGTTTACAAGGTTACCAAGAATATTTGCAAGGTCAGAGTTCATACGCTCGATCATCAATTCCCATGAGATCACACCATCACGTTCGAAAGGCATTTCATGAAGAACGAAGTAACGAACTGCGTCAACTCCGAAGAAGTCAACCAGATCATCAGCGTATAAAACATTACCTTTAGATTTACTCATCTTACCATCGCCCTGAAGTAACCAAGGATGTCCAAATACCTGTTTAGGAAGTGGAAGATCCAGTGCCATCAAGATGATTGGCCAGTAAATTGTATGGAAACGAATGATATCTTTACCGATCAGGTGAAGATCTGCAGGCCAGAACTTGTTAAATTTGTCTGAACTGTTTCCATCACAGTCATAACCAATACCTGTGATATAGTTTGTTAATGCATCTAACCATACATAAACGATGTGACCTTCATCAAAGTCTACTGGAATTCCCCATGAAAATGATGTTCTTGAAACACACAGATCCTGAAGTCCTGGAATAAGGAAGTTATTCATCATCTCATTCTTACGGGATTCTGGCTGAATAAATTCAGGATGTGTATTGATGTGTTCGATCAGACGGTCTGCATATTTGCTTAATTTTAAGAAATAAGCTTCTTCTTTTGCAGGTTGTACTGGACGTCCGCAGTCAGGACATTTACCATCTACTAACTGGCTCTCTGTGAAGAAAGATTCACAAGGTGTACAGTATAAACCTTCGTATTCACCTTTGTAGATATCTCCCTGTTCATATAATTTCTTAAAAATCTTCTGAACCTGTTTCTCGTGATCTTCATCAGTTGTTCTGATAAAACGGTCATAAGAAGTGTTCATAAGATCCCAGATTCTCTTGATTTCTCCGGCAACATCATCAACGAATTCTTTTGGTGTTACCCCTTTTTCTTCTGCTTTTAATTCTACTTTCTGGCCATGTTCGTCAGTTCCTGTCTGGAAAAATACGTCATAGCCTTCCATTCTTTTATATCGAGCAATACTGTCTGCCAGGATAATCTCATATGTGTTACCAATATGAGGTTTTCCGGAAGTATAAGTAATTGCAGTCGTAATATAATATGGTTTCTTACTCATAGTGCTCCTCCGATTTCTTGATTCTATCCTTTTAATTATAGTACATCTTTAGCGGATAGTCTATTTCTTTTCTTTAAAAAATAAGATATTAACAGGCAGTGATATGGAGGGAGAAACGGAATTGGAAGGAAGATTAAAAAAGGTCAGAATAAAATTGATCATGATCGGAATTTGTCTGATATTTCTTGGAGTTTACAGCCTGATCAAAGAGAAAAAAGATCAGACAAAGAATACATCACAAGAAGCATTTAACCAGTATGTTACGACATTTTTTAGAGAAAGTGCATCGGAAAATGAAATTACAAAGCACTACCTTTTAGAAAATTCTGAAAAATATGGGGTAAAACAGTCCCAAGATCTCTACCCAGTGATGAATGAAAAAAATATATTGAATGAAAAGATTAGAATTTCAAGAGAACTTGAGAAATTAAAAAAAATCAAACAAAAGGAATTAACGAAAAAACAACAAAATACATATATGATTTTGTTGGATTACTTAAAAAGACAGAAAAATCTGTCCATGTATCCTTATTATGAGAGAATCCTTGGAAAAACGTCTGGGCAGCAGGTACAGATTCTATTGACATTAAGTGAATATCGTCTAAAAAACGAAAAAGATATCAAAAGTTATTTTCGATTATTACAAGGACTGGATGGATATTTTAATTCATTGATCCAATATAGTAAGGAACAGGTAAAGAGAAATTTATTTATATCAGATCAGTCACTAAGAGGAGTATTGCAACAGATTCAAAGCGTTATAAAACGAAATAAAAATAATATATTGGTTGCAACATTTAATTTAAGGATGGCAGAAATCAAAGGAATCAATGCATCACAGAAAAAGAAATACTGCAGGAAAAATAAGAAACTAGTAAGGACAAAAGTTATTCCAGCTTACGAAAAATTATATTCTCATTTACAAGCACTAAAAGGAAATGGGCAAAATAAAAATGGTCTGTATTACTACAAAAATGGAAAAGAATATTACAAAGCATTAGTTGCACAGAAGACAGGATCAGATAAAACAGTGGAAGAAATGATTGAGATCAGTGACCAATCCATTGAAAAATGTCTTCGAAAACTTATAAAATTACAAAAAAAGTATCCTAATATCATAAATAGATATAGAAAATCTAAAAAAAATATTAAAATTGTGCAAAATTCACAAAAGGTACTTAACAAACTAAGGCAAAAGATGGTAAAATATTATCCAAAGGCACCAAAAGTCAGCTGTAAAATAAAATATGTGCACAAAACCATGGAAGAATATACTAGTCCGGCGTTCTATATGGTGCCGGCAATCAATTCTTACAAGGAGAATGTGATTTATGTAAATCAGGCACAAACTGCAGAGTTGTATCCGACTTTAGCACATGAGGGATATCCGGGGCATTTATATCAGAATGTTTATTATGCGGCAAAAGGTGAGGATCCGATACGCTATATTCTTGATTATCCAGGATATTCAGAAGGATATGCAGCTTATGTGGAAGGTTTTAGTTACAGTATGATGAATGATGCCAAAGGATATGGCGATATTTATCAGCAGATGAATATGGAGATGTACGAGTACAATCTGGCACTTTGTTCAAGAGTCGATTTTGGAGTTCATTATGAAGGATGGAAGAAGAAAGATGTCAGAGCGTATTTAAGATCATTTGGGATGGAGAAGTCTCAGGCAGATGAACTATTTCAGATGATCATCGAGAATCCTGCAAATTATTTGTCTTATTACATTGGTTATCAGGAGTTTTGTGAGCTTTTGAAAGATTATAAGAACAAGGCAGGAAAACAATATAACTTGAAAGCATACCACACAGAGATTTTAGATGCAGGCCCATGTAGTTTTGACATTTTGAGAAAGCGCATCGAAAGCAACCTATGAATGGAGGAAGTAACTTATGTCAACAAAAGCTTATTACACACACGAAGAAATCGGAAAAGGAAAGCCTGGATTTTCAAAAACAAGATCCATTATCGAAGCAGCATTTTATGGGAACAACGTCGTAGAGGTAACAGATTTAAAACAGGCTTATGAATTAGCAAAGAATTCTCCTGGAACGATCGTTACAGATATGCCAGTATATAAACCAGAAGCAATTGGTTTAGATGAAGGTTCCAAAGTTCTGTTATTTAACGATGGCTCAGTGACTGGACGCTGCGCGGCTGCAAGAAGAATTTCCAGTGAACCTGGTGTTGATACAAATGATCTGGATCTGAAACTGATGGATGCGATCTATGATACAAGATGGACGACATTATATCATGCGCAGGTATATATCGGATTAGATCCTGAATTTATGGTAAAAGCACATCTTTTAATTCCAGAAGGAGAAGAAAATATCTTATATTCATGGATGTTAAACTTCCAGTATATGAATCCTAAATACAATGAAATGTATAAGAATTCACAGCCAATTGCTGATGAGACAGATATCTATATTTTCTCAGACCCACAGTGGACACATGAAGAACATCCTTTAGGATTAACATATTTTAATACAGATACAAACTGTGCTGCACTTCTTGGTATGAAATACTTTGGAGAACATAAGAAAGGTACATTAACAATCGCATGGGCGATCGCAAACCGTAACGGATATGCTTCCTGCCATGGTGGACAGAAAGAATTCAAATTAGATAACGGAGAAAAATTTGTAGCATCTTTCTTCGGATTATCAGGATCCGGAAAATCCACATTAACACATGCAACACATAATAATAAATACGAAGAGATTCAGGTTCTGCATGACGATGCATTTATCATCAACACAGAAACAGGTGCATCTATCGCAATGGAACCAACATATTTTGATAAGACAGCAGACTATCCAACAGGATGCCCAGATAATAAATATCTGTTAACAGCACAGAACTGCTCAGCAACAAGAGACAGCGAAGGAAAAGTCGTTCTTGTCACAGAAGATATCCGTAACGGAAATGGTCGTGCGATTAAGTCCAAATTATGGTCACCAAACCGTGTAGATAAGATCAATGATCCAGTAAATGCAATCTTCTGGATCATGAAAGACCCAACAATCCCACCAATCGTTAAGATCAAGGGAGCATCCTTAGCATCTGTTATGGGAGCAACACTTGCAACAAAACGAAGCAGTGCAGAACGTTTAGCTCCTGGAGTTGATCCAAACCGTCTGGTTGTAGAACCATACGCAAACCCATTTAGAACATATCCTCTTGTAAATGACTATAAGAAATTTAGAAAACTTGTAAAAGAAAGAAATGTGGACTGCTATATCATCAATACAGGCGATTTCATGGGTAAAGATATCAAACCTGCAACAACAATTTCTGCTATTGAACAGGTTGTAGAAGAAACTGGAGAATTCAAACAGTGGGGACCATTTACAGATATCGAAGTGCTTGAGATGGAAGGATATGTTTCAGACTTCAGCGATATGAATTATGTAGAGACATTAAAAGCAAGAATGACAGACAGATTAAATTTTGTCTTCGAGAAAGACGTAGAAGATGGTGGATACAATGCACTGCCAACACAGGCGAAAGAAGCATTAGCAAAAGTAATCGGTGAAGCACACAATTTAGAAGTGGAAAATTCCAATAATTAAAGGTATAATACTCTTAAATCGTTGTTTTTAGGAGGTGGATTAATTGGATAAGGATCGTTTAAATAATATGGTGGTAGACTTATTCC
>OBAI01002172.1_pt1 | contig 12839 bp, 5 predicted proteins | sample 1517461 | NCBI WGS metagenome assembly OBAI01 (sample SAMN04571696, study PRJEB22368) | human gut metagenome | biome: human gut; material: stool | host: Homo sapiens | place: Luxembourg | collected 2012-06-29
GAGGCAAAGCGCTTTCATTCCAGTCTGGTTGGAACAGAGCATATTTTAATCTCAATGCTCAAAAGCTTCGACTGTGCCGGAACAAAGCTTTTGAATACAATGAAAGTAAATATTCGTCAGCTTTATATAGAGCTTGTATCTGCAAAGGATGGCGATGTGGCAGCGGCAAGGGAAGATGTGGAATCACTTCAGTATACAAGAAATACAGAAAGTAAAACACCGCTTCTTGATCAGTATAGTACAGATCTGACAGAGCTTGCTAAAGAAGGAAGGATTGACCCGGTTATCGGCCGTGAGCAGGAGATTAATCGTGTGATCCAGATTTTAAGCAGACGTACAAAAAATAATCCTTGTCTGATCGGTGAACCTGGTGTTGGAAAAACTGCGATTGCAGAAGGTCTGGCAAGCCGTATCTATGAGGGAAATGTGCCAGATACTATTTCTGGAAAACGTGTGGTGACACTCGATATGGCTGGCATGGTAGCCGGTTCAAAGTATCGCGGTGAGTTTGAAGAGCGCATGAAAAATGTGATCAATGAAGTGCGAAATGATGGTCAGACACTTCTATTTATTGATGAGCTCCATACATTAGTCGATGCAGGCGGCGCAGATGGAGCTATGAATGCTTCTAATATTTTAAAGCCATGCCTTGCAAGAGGTGAGCTTCAGATTGTCGGAGCAACTACTATTGATGAGTACAGAAAGCACATCGAAAAGGATGCTGCTCTTGAGAGAAGATTTCAGCCTGTTATGGTAGAGGAGCCTTCTGAGGATGAGACAGTTGCTATTTTGAAGGGTCTTCGCCATGTTTACGAGGAGCATCACAGAGTTAAGATTACAGATGCAGCATTAGAGGCGGCTGTTAAGCTTTCATCACGCTACATCAATGATCGTTTCTTGCCGGATAAGGCGATTGATCTTGTCGATGAGGCTGCTTCTAAGGTTCGATTAGCAGCATTTGTTGCGCCAGAGGCAGTATCAAAGCTTAAAAAAGATATTGAAAGCTTAAATCAGGAAAAGGAAAGTGCAATTCAGGAAGAAGCATTCGAGAAAGCTGGAGAGATCAAGAAAAAACAGGATAGAAAACAGGCACAGATCAATCGTCTGATGGAAAAGTGGGAGCAGGAAAAGGAAAATACGCGCTTACAGGTAACAGAGCATGAGATTGCAGATGTTGTTTCTACCTGGACAAAGATTCCGGTTCGCTCACTCGAAGAGGGTGAGGCAAAGCGTTTGATGAATCTTGAAAATGTGCTTCATGAACGCGTTGTCGGACAGCAGGAAGCTGTAACTGCTATTTCTAAGGCAATTCGCAGAGGACGTGTCGGCTTAAAGGATCCAAAGCGTCCAATCGGTTCTTTCTTGTTTTTAGGTCCAACAGGTGTTGGAAAAACAGAGCTGTCAAAGGCACTTGCTCAGGCAATGTTTGGAACAGAAAATGCAATTATACGTGTTGATATGTCCGAATATATGGAAAAGCACAGCGTCAGCAAGCTCATTGGTTCACCGCCAGGATATGTAGGATACGAAGAGGGTGGCCAGCTCTCAGAGCGTATTCGCCGCAATCCATACAGTGTGCTTCTATTTGATGAGATTGAAAAAGCACATCCAGATGTATTTAATATTCTGCTTCAGGTGCTTGATGATGGACAGATTACAGATGCGCATGGCAGAAAAGTCAGCTTCAAAAATACAGTGATCATCATGACCTCTAACTGCGGTGCTGCTAATATTATGTCACCAAAGCGTTTAGGATTTGGTGCGTCATCTGATGCGAAGGCAAACTACGAGCAGATGAAGGCAAAGGTTATGGAGGATGTTAAGCAAAGTTTCAAACCGGAATTTTTAAATCGTATTGATGAGATCATTGTATTCCATCCGCTGTATAAGGAGGATATGAAAGCTATTCTTGATATTATGCTTCGTTCAGTCACATCAAGAGTAATGGAAAACATGGAACTCAAGCTTAAGGTGACAGATGAAGCACAGGACTATCTGATTGACAAGGGCTTTGATGAAAAATATGGTGCACGTCCACTTAGAAGAGCTCTCCAGACATACCTTGAGGATTCAATGGCAGAGGAAATACTAGAGGGACGTATAGAACGCGGTGACAGCGTAACAGTTGAAAAGGGTGAGAATGGACTGAAATTTTCTGTGCGCCATAAAAGAAAAACGCCTGTAAAAAAGGCTGAATAAAGTTTAATTTTTGGTTGGAAAATCAAATTTGATATGCTATACTGAAATAGCGATAGGCGGTTCGCCTGTGGGGTGGGCCGCAAATAGTATACGATGCAATGCAGCAGCAAAAATCAGGAGGAAACAGTAATGGCAGGAATTAAGGAATTAATCCGCACTGAGGAAGACAATACATTAAGCTTTGGAAATTATGATCTTCCGACAAAAGGTAAGGTTTCGGATTATGTATTTGACGGAGATGTATATAAGGTAAAGACTTTCCATGATATCACCAGATTAGAGAAAAACGAGACATTTGCCTATGAGTCAACACCGGGAACCGTAGTTACCGATTATAAGGAGACTGAGGATACATTGTCCTTTATCGTAAATGGTTTCCAGGATACACAGATCATCGTTGCAGTAGAGGATGACACTGAGTATCAGGTAAGTGTGGATGATGCCGTAATTGAAAATTATGAGACTAACCTTTCCGGAAAGATCGTAATCTCACTTGAGCTTGAGCCGGGATGTGTAAAGAAGGTTCAGATTTGCAAGAAATAATGAACTCGCTCATATAGTTCATACATAGCCCAATATGGCAAATCATGGGGACGGGATTTGTGGCTGCTTGAGGCCAGATCCCTGTCCTCTTTTTTTAGGAGGAATGATGAAGGCAAAACAAACCGCTTTTTTTTGCAAAGAATGCGGATATGAGTCCGCAAAATGGATGGGGCAGTGTCCGGGATGTCGCCAGTGGAATACTTTTGTTGAAGAGCCTACGGCAGGAAGTTTTGCCACAACAAAATCAGGCGGCGCGAAAAAGCAGGGACTAGAAGCATCAAAGCCGCTTCGTCTTGAAGAGATAAGTACAGATGAGGAAGACAGAAGCAGTACAGGGCTTCATGAGCTGGATCGTGTTTTGGGCGGTGGTCTTGTTACAGGTTCTTTAATTCTTGTTGGCGGTGATCCTGGTATTGGAAAGTCAACGCTTCTTTTGCAGGTATGCCGAAATCTTGCTGTATCTGGCAAAAAGGTACTGTATGTGTCAGGTGAGGAATCTGCCCGTCAGGTAAAGATGCGTGCGGATCGTCTTGGCGGTTTTTCGGGTGAGTTATTGCTGCTATCGGAGACAAATCTTGAAAAAATTGATAATACGATCACAAAGGAAATGCCGCAGGTGGTAGTGATTGATTCTATTCAGACTATGTATCGCGAAGATATCTCATCAGCGCCGGGAAGTGTCAGTCAGGTAAGGGAATGTACTAATACGCTTATGCAGATTGCAAAGGGCAGGAGCATCACGATTTTTCTTGTCGGCCATGTGACAAAGGAAGGTGTAGTTGCAGGTCCTAGAGTGCTTGAGCATATGGTGGATACAGTGCTTTATTTTGAGGGAGACCGCAGTGCAATGTACCGTATTCTTCGTGCAGTAAAGAATCGTTTTGGTGCGACAAATGAGATGGGTGTATTTGAAATGGTGCAGTCAGGCTTAAAGGAAGTTGCAAATCCCTCTGCTTACCTGCTTGAAGGAAGAAGCCTCGACAGCAGTGGAACGGTCACGGCCTGTCTTATGGAAGGAACGCGGCCAATTATGCTTGAGGTGCAGGCACTAGTTTGCCGGACAAGCTTTGGATTGCCAAGACGTACGAGTGCCGGAATGGATGGAAATCGTGTAAATTTATTGATTGCTGTTTTGGAAAAACGAATGGGTATGGCACTGTCTTCATGTGATGCGTATGTAAATGTCACAGGAGGAATAAAGATTAGTGAACCTGCGTTAGATTTGGCAGTCGTCATGGCAATTGCAGGAAGCTTTCGTGATCGCGTGATTGATGCACACACTGTTATTTTTGGAGAAGTTGGACTGGCAGGAGAGATTCGTGGTGTAAGTATGGTGCAGCAGCGAATCAACGAAGCTGCAAGACTCGGCTTCACATGTTGTATTTTGCCGAAGATCAGCGCGAAAGATATTAAAATTCCAGAGGGAATGAAATGTATTCCAGTTGCAACTGTAAAAGAAGCCGCGGGGCTGATCGAAAGGATGAATGGACGAGAATAGGGAAGATAATGTGAAATAGGGTCAGAGAAATCTGGTCCTATATTTTATATATTGAAATTTTTACAACAAAAAAGACATCCATAATGGATGTCTCTCAAGCAGGGGTAACAGGATTCGAACCCGTATTTACGGTTTTGGAGACCGTTGCTCTACCATTGAACTATACCCCTTTATGTTTGTCAGCTTTTGTAGCCGACTTCTATATACTATCATATGAATATTAATTTGTCAACACTTTTTTTGAAAAAATTCCGAAAATTGATAAAATGTGTTACAGTTCATGGATAATCCATATTGCGGCAAAGCCCTAAGGTGAATGGATTTCACGAGCCGGACACTTGGAGCAGGTCTTTCAAAGTAATGTATGATAAGAAAGAACATAAAAGGAACCTGCGGAGTTTGGTCCGGCGACGAAACCATTACACCGAAGGGCTTCGTAACCTGACACGTGAACTGTAAGAAAATGGTAAGAACAAAAACTGCGGCATAGTGCTTGCGAAGAAGCATTAAGTGTGGTAAAATTGTTGTGATTCAATTTATGATAAGATTTCAAAGGGGTACAAGCATGAATACACATACAGTTGAAGAATTGTACCGCCTGGCACAGCAGGGAAATACTGAGGCGCTCACGAGGCTTGGTATCTGCTACAAAAATGGAACCGGTACGGCTGTGGATCACAGTGCAGCAGCACAGTGTTTTTACTCAGCAGCGAATGCAGGAAATGCAGAAGCACAGTATCAGCTTGGTATCTGCTATGAGGAAGGCATTGGACTAGAGCAGGATCTGTCTGCTGCCGGATATTGGTTTCAGGAAGCGGCAAGGCGGTTTTACGAAGCTGCCCAGGTTGGAAATCCGCAGGCTCAATATGGACTGGCAAATTGCTATGCAGAGGGCCGAGGAGTGGAAAAGGATGAAGCTGCTGCTGTTTACTGGTATCAGGCATCAGCGCAGCAGGACTATGCGGATGCACAGTATAATTTAGGCTATTGCTTTTTATTTGGCATCGGTGTAGAGGCAAATGAAATCGTAGCACTCAAATGGTACAGCAGTGCCGCATCTCACGGTGATCCGCAGATGCAGCATAATCTGGGACTGATTTATAAAAATGGCTATGGCGGAGTAAGCAAAAACTACGGAAAAGCTGCAGAATGGTTTTTTAAAGCTGCCAGACAGGGCTATTCCGAGTCGAAGGTTGAGCTTGCACAGATTTACTTTCGGAATCCGCTGGCGGTAAAAGATATTTCCATTGCTGAGCGTCTGATGACAGAAGCGGCAGAGGAAGGAAATACGCGTGCCCAGGAATATTTGGTGCATTATTATTTTGATCAGGATGCAGCAAAGTATGATTTGAAAAAAGCATGCAGATGGGCATCTGAGTGTGCAGACAGCAGTGATCCAACAGTTGCTGTCGTTCTTGGTATTAGCTTTGCTAATGGCGAGGTGGCCGAGATCGATGAGAAGCAGGCATTTGAGTGGCTGTCAAAAGCAAAGGATCAGGAGAAAAAGTTAAATGGAGAGGCATGTTATTACCTTGGAAAGTTTTATGAGGAAGGTAATGTGACAGAAAAGTCACTTGATGATGCCGAATATTTTTATAAGCTGGCTGTAAGAAAGCACTTTGCAAACGGATCTGAATCGCTCGAAAGAGTCAGAAGAGAAAAAGAAGAAATCAGTAAGGCAGAGGAAGCAAAAGCCCTTCAAGAGCAAAAAGAGGCAGAGGAGCTTAAAAAGCAGGAAGAAGTAAAGCAGCTTTTGAACTTAAAGCCAGAGCAGGCAGAGGGCGATGTAAAATCAGAGGAAGAAGCTAAAGAACCAGAAGGAGCAAAGCCTGAGGAAGCTGCTTTAGAACAAGAAGAAGCAAAATCCGAGGAAGCTGTTTCAGAAACCGAAGAAGTTTCAGAACCAGAAGAGGCAGAATCCGAGGAAGAAGTTTCAGAACCAGAAGAAACAAAACCTGAGGAAGAAGCTTCAGAACCAGAAGAGGCAGAATCCGAGGAAGAAGCTTCAGAACCAGAAGAAGCAAAATCTGAGAAGGAATCTTTAGAAGCTACAAATACAACTGAGACTGCAGAAAACGAAGTGGTATCATCTGAGGAAGTTGAAGAAGAAATTACTTCACAAGAAGTGGAAGTAACGCAGGCACAGCAGGAATCATCTCCACAGATGCAGGCGGATATTGCTTTTGCCCGTTTGTTACAGCAGGCAAAAGAAACTCAAAGTCGTATTCAGAAACTTCCAAAGCAGGAAACTGTAAAGGAAGAAGATCAAAAGACACAGGAAAGTGAATCTTTGCCAAAGGAAGAGGCAAAAGAGACTGAAACTGTTTCTCCAGAGCCAGTTGAAGAAGATTTTGTTTCTGAGATTGAGGAAGCAGAAAGCTCCATTCAAAAAGAAATTGCTGAGGCACAAAAGTTTGAAAAGGAACTTGATGTGCTGCAAAAGAAGATGGCACAGAATGTGCAGGATCTTCAGGAAGAAAAGAATGAAGCAGAAAAAACAAAAGTTTTTGACAAAGCGGATCTTGATCAAATTCAGCAGGTAGAAGCAAATCCTTCTAGCGAAGATACTGAATCGGCAGAGAAATCAGAGAAGGAAGAAGCTGCTATTGAAACTGATGTCGAAACTGATGCTGAAATTAATAATGATATTAAAACTGATATTGCATATGATACAGAGGAATCTGAGAATGTAGACAGTGAGGAAGCTGAAACATTTTTCGAAGAAGAGGAAGAAGACGAAGATGATGAGGAGTGGGAAACCTCCGCGGATAATTTTGTTGCTTCTCTTTTAAAGACGGGTGCAAAGCTTACTAATACATCAGAACCAGTGATTCGCGAAGAGGAAGAGACACCTTCTGAGACAGTTGAATCGGAATCAGAAAATCAAAACATTGAAGATGAATCTGTAGAAACTGATTCTTCAAAAGCATTTTCAGAAGAAACAGAGTCTTCTGAAAATGAGTCTGCAGAAGCAGAGCCTTCAAAAGATGACTCTGCAGAAATAGATGAAGAAGAATCACTTGAAGAAAGTGAAGATGAGTCTTTAACAGATGAAGTCGCAGACTACATAGAAAATTCTGATAATTCTGATGATTCTTATGACGAAGATTCTGATGATGCAGTTGATTCTTATGACGATAATTCAGACGATGCAGCTGATTTAGAAGAAGATTCTAAAGAGGAAGCTGCTAGCGATCTTGTAGAAGAATCATTGAGTGATGAGTATTCACAAGATGAATATTCAGAAGAAGATTACGCGGAAGATGATTATCAAAAAGAGGATGACAGCTTTGAAGATGAAAATGATTCTAAAACAGAGAATCAAAACGAATCCTCAGTAAAGAGCATGCCAAGGGCAACTCTTGTGGATGACTCTGTCTATGAATATGAAAAGGCCATTATCGATGATTTGAAGCAGGAAGATGTCAGCCGATATGTCGATGTGGATGAGGAAACATATGAAGAAGTAAAGAAGAAAAAGCACCACGTCGTACCGATTGTGCTTCTAGTTCTTGTTTCTTCGATTGCGCTTGCCGCAGCGATCCTTGCAGCGACAGGTCATCTTGGAGAGTTTGTAAATGCACTAAACGAGCAGTTTTCAGCTGGAAATCAGCCAGACGTAGACGAGTCTGCAAAGCTTCCAGAAAAATCTTCTGACAAAGCATTAGAAGAGAATACTGAAAAAGAGCATTCATCAGAGGTTAAGTCATCTGAAACACAAACGTCATCTGATAAAGCTCCATCATCAAGTGCAGATGATAATTTAGAAAATAATAACGAAAACAATCAAACTTCCCAGAATACAGCAGCTGATACAGCTGCTGTATCTGATAGTGCGGAAATTACTTCAAGTGCAGGCAGTACAGAGCCATCTTCCTTAAAAGAAGAGAGCAGCACACCAGAAAAATCTGTGGATGAAGCAGAAACTGAATCAGAATCAGAGATAGAGTCTCAAACAGAATCTGAGTCTGAGACAGAAACAGAGTCAGATTCTGAAACAGAAACAGAAATTGAGAAAGAGTCTCAAACACAGACAGAATCTGAAACAGAGACAAAGACAGCTTCCACTGAACAAGAGAAAACAAGTCTTGAGCAGACAGAAACAAGCACACAAGATGCTGAAAATAAAACTGAATCAGAGTCAGAATCAGAGACAGAAACTGAGAAAGAGTCTCAAACAGAATCTGAATCTGAGGCAGAAACAGAGAAAGAATCTCAAACAGAATCTGAAGTAGAATCTGAGACAGAAACTGAGATGGAGACAGAAGCAGAATCCGAGTCTGAGGAGGATAATACAAATCCATATCATGAAGCGGCAAAAGCAAAGTATCCAACTTTTTCAAATGAAAGCTATACTCCAATTCCAGAGGTTTCTTCGGGATGTATTTACGCAAAATATACCAATTTTGATGAGGCATTTCAGACACTCTATACTAATCAGAGTGATTTGACAGGAGCAGCACAGGTTGCACTGAATACACCGGGATTTAATATTATTGGTTATCGTGTTTATATGCTTGCTTATCAGGATGGTATTCTGAATGCGTATAGTACACAGCTTGATGGCACAGATCTGCAGCTGAGTGCAGCAAACGTTGGCACAGAAGCATATATCATGAATGGAAGCATTTTCTCAGAAAATCGTGAATATTCAATGACAGGAGATCCTGTAGGAACAGCATATCCGTATATCAAACGTTTCCTTACATTTGGTGAGGATAAGGTTTACTATTTGGATACAGATGGAGACATAACAAGAAGCGATTATCAGCATACAGCTATTCAGCGTCTTGAACTAGGCATTGATGATGGCAATGATGTGGCTTGGGCACAGGTTATGGGACCGTATCTTGTTTATTATGATACAAAGACAGAGCTTATGTACAGCTGCAACTTAGATGTAGGCACGATTGTTTTGCTTGACTTTGATGGAGTCTCAGACCCATCTGGTCTTTGTGGAAATGGAAATTGGGTCTATGGTCTGTATGATGGAAAGCTTGCAAAGGTTCGTCCAAATGGAAGTGAACTTCAAACTATTTATGAGCCGGATGATTCACTAGAGCTTGTCTCAGTGGAGCATGCCATGGAAAATTATATTATTTTGACTGCAAAGAACACTGCAAATATAAAAACGAGTGCAGAAAATAATTCAGCAGATTCTAATGCAGGAATCAAAACGTATTGTTATAACCTGCAAACTGGAGAGATGACTCAGCTTTCAGCCGAATAAAAAGTTTGAGGGCAAGGGTTTTAATGCCCTTGCCCTTTTACTATATAAGCATCAAAAAAGGAGGAATATTTGATGATTTACGACGTATTAGAATATGGTGCGAAGGCAGATGGAGTAACAAATGACGCTGCCGCTATTCAGAAAGCAATTGACGAATGCAGTGCTGCCGGTGGCGGCCAGGTTGTGCTTAGAAGCGGAAGAACATATTATTCAAGCTCCATTATTATAAAGCCATATGTAGATCTTCATTTAGAGAGAGGAAGCGTATTAAAGGCGCATAGCGATCTGACAACTTATTTTCATCCAAATGAGGGTCAGAAGGATAATGGTGTAAAGATTGAGGGAACACCAGTAACATTAAAGCCATCATATGCTTTTATTTATGCGAAGGATGCCGACCATATGGCAATCACAGGAGATGGCGTTATTGACGGAAATGCATTTGCATTTGTAAAGCAGGTAAGCCAGTACTACGTTACAGGCGATTTTTATCCGCGCCCGACTGTCATCTATGTAGAACATTGTAATCATATCAATTTTACAAATATTATTATCAGAAATGTTTCTTTCTGGACTTTGCACACCGCAGGCTGTGATGATGTATTGATTGACCGCATTCGCATTTTAAATGATTTGAATGTTGCAAACTCTGATGGTATTGATCCAGACCATAGCACAAATGTACGCATTATAGGCTGCCATATTGAGTGTGGTGATGATTGTATTTGTCTGAAGAGTTCTGCAGGAAACATGGAATATGGTCCGACAAAAAATGTGCTGATCAGTGATTGTACATTAATTTCCACTTCCGCAGCATTGAAGATCGGAACAGAAGGAACTGGCAATTTTGAAAATCTGACAGTAAATAATTGTATTATCAGCGGCAGTAATCGTGGAATTTCTATTCAGATTCGCGATGGCGGTCATGTAAAAAATGCAATGTTTTCAAATATCATCATCGAGACACGCCGTTTCGCAGATTGCTGGTGGGGCTGCGGTGAGCCAATCAGCATAACAACACATAATCGTGTGCCAGAGAAGCAGTCTGGCCATATTTCAGGAATTACATTCCGCAATATCACCTGCGACTCAGAGAATGGTGTATTTTTATCGGGAAGTGATGGAAACCATATTGAGGATGTGCTATTTGAGGATGTCAAGGTAAAGATTCATTCAAAGAGCAAATGGCCAAAGGGGCTGTATGATTTAAGACCAGGCTTTGGACAGAAGATTGAAGAGATTCCAAGCGCTGGCTTCTATATGAGAAGAGCAGATGGCGTGACTATACGAAATAGCCGTGTTGTTTTCGAAGGCGAAGAGCGCGCCTGCTTTGGAGAGGCAATCCATGCGCAGGATTGTGCAGATCTTGTAATTGAAGGCTTTAAAGGAGAAGCAGCAAGACCAGAGTTAGAAGCAATTGTAATTGAATAAATGCATTGTAACGTAGCAATTCGCAAGTATCAATTAGAGTAGAAAAAGAGGAAGCAGAAAAACAATGAAATTTGATAAGCTGATTGAGCTCTTAAAGGAAATGGAGACAACAATAGAAGCAGAAGAAAATCAGACACTTCTTGAAAAATTAAATCGAGAGGAAATGATCAATACGATGCAGTTTCTTCAAAGATGTGCAGCGCAGGCAGGGTATTATTATAATCTGCAGGCACCCGGCAGTGAATTTGGTACTATGAAGCTGCAGACAGCAGAAAATGATGATCCTATTGTGGCACAGGTAAAAATTTGGGATAATAAAGAGCATAAGATTCGCACTCGTTTTTCCCTTCGCCGTTTAGTGACCGAGGAGGACGGCTCATTGTCTGTGAAGTTGCCGTGCGGAAGTTATGAGGCAGAGGTGACATGCGGACCAGAGTACAGTACTGTTCTTGTGCCATTTGAAATCACAAAGGATAAAGTGACAACAATTAAGGCAAGATTGGCACGTATAGCACATTTAACTGATCATGGATGGACAGCAGGTGATCTTCATCATCATAGTATATACAGCAGTCCGGCATATGGCGGAACAGATCCTGTAATAGAGACTCCAGGTCAGGTGTGCCGTTCCATGAAGTCTCTTGGAATGCAGTTTGGTGCGCTAAGTGATCATCATAATGTACTTAACCATGAAGAATGGCAAAGACAAAATAATAACTTTACACCTATTATCTCAAAGGAAATTTCAACCTCTAATGGTCATGTGCTGCAGCTGGGCGTAGATGATGACGTGATCTATGAGATTCCAAAGGGAAAGGAACGCACAACAGAGAAACTTCGCAATGAATTTATACGCATTTGCAGTGAGATTCGAAAAAAAGATGGTCTGCCGCAGGTAAATCATCCGTTTGATGTGAGTTTTTCCACTCGCTACAACAGCGAGTTTTGGGATATGGTTGAAATTTTTGAATCAATGGAGATTTGGAATGGTGCGACTCCATTTGCAGCTGGCACAATCAATGCTAAGGCATTCAAAAAGTGGCTGTCTCTTTTAGATGAGGGAAAGCGCCTGACTGCTACAACGGGAAGTGATACACACAACATTTATGGTGACGATTATTTTGGCATGACAGAGTGGTTAGATTGGCTGATGGATATTGTGATGAAACACCCGGAGATTTATCCAGTGCATATGAATGAGAATGTTGCCTATCTGACTTGGCTGTACAATAAGGTATGGCCGCGTCTTTTATCGTGGGTGGAGCAGTCTAACACACCGTCTACAATCCATAATTATGTGTATACAAATGGAAAAAATCAGCCTCAGGAAATTCTTCAGGCTATCCGTGAGGGACATAGTTTTATAAGTAATGGTCCGCTTGTGACGGCAGAAGTAAATGGAGTTTCTTATGGTGAGAAGGCAGTACTTAAAGATAGGACAGGTACACTGTCAGTTCATGTATTTTCAAAGAAACCGATCAATCATCTGTGGATGTACACAGGTGCTGATAAGAAGGTTGAACTTTGTGCAAAGGCTGATGCAGCAGAGGGCGGCTTTATGTATGATATAGCGGCAGATGAGCTTGATTTTGGCGATGCTGCATGGGTTTTGTTTGTGGCAGATGGAGGAGAGAATAACCTTGCAATTTCAAACCCAATTCTGTTTGCTTGATGATAAATAAAAAATCTGAAAATCAGGGTTAAAATCTGACCCTGATTTTCACTAGGAGGAAACATGAGATCACTTGACTATATGAATCGTGTGGAGGCGTATGTGAATCGCTTAAACAGCGAGCGACGTACCGTGCTTGAAACGATCCAACAGGTACGTTTTTTGGATCTGATGGCAGATGAGATCAACTGCGTAGATATGACTGCAGACTGCGAAGAGGATGAGAATAAAAAATATGGTGTAGCGCCAAATCTGGATGCAGTACA
>OBAI01002175.1_pt1 | contig 12834 bp, 10 predicted proteins | sample 1517461 | NCBI WGS metagenome assembly OBAI01 (sample SAMN04571696, study PRJEB22368) | human gut metagenome | biome: human gut; material: stool | host: Homo sapiens | place: Luxembourg | collected 2012-06-29
CATAGTCGGGGGCTTTTGACCCCGACATCATTTTCTGTAAATATCATAAAATGCTTCATAGTCCTGACTTCCGATCTTTTTGGATGGTGTCAGGATCATTTTTCCTGTCACGGTGATCTCCGTTCCCTCCGTCAGTACTGCATTTTTATAGATTGCATTTTCACTTCCCGATTCTACCATGATCGAATAATTCTGATAATTCAGGCTGTCATATTCCTCATCATACAGTTCTCCGAGATAGATCTCATACTCCATCACAGCCCAGTCTTTTGTTCCAGAGACATCATACACCCCTGCCGGAATCTCTTTTCCCACAGTATACTTCTTTTCCGGCTGGAGAGTATACGTCACACTCAACGGATTATCTTCTGACTGCATCTGTCCGGTCTGACCATTTTCCGTATGGAAGGCGAGTACCACATCTTCTCCAATCATGACATGGGCCCCATCATACAATCTCACATCTTCCATTTCAGTAATATCTTCATCCTCATCAGATGCATTTTCAGAGAAATATCCATACAGATAAATGGAATTGTCCGGATCCTCGGTCTGAAACGAACCGTATCCTGACTGAAGTGTTACTTCATAAGTTCCTTCCGGAATATCTGTTCCCACAACATATTCACCATATCCAAGCTCTGTATCGTAAACCTCTCCACTGTCGGATAACTCTCTCGTTACAAACTCATACGGATCATTCTCGTCCACACTTGTATCGATTTCTGAACCACTCCACCAGTTATCATCACCAGAGTTATTGATCTGATCAATCTTATTTTTTATCTCTGTCGTCACAAAACTGATCGCCGGTCCGCCAATACTGATCAGAATCATCAGCAATACAATGATTGTTGAAATCCATCCCTTTTTCTGCTTTCCGGACTTTTTCTTTTTCCTGCCCGTCTGCGTCCAGTTCTGTCCGCTCTGCCAGGAACTCTGTCCCTGCTGATTTTGTCCATTCTGCCAGGAACTCTGTCCCTGCTGGTTTCGTCCGCTCTGCCAGGAAGCCTGCCCCTGGCGGTTCAGCCCACCGGACGGCTTTCCGTTATGGGATTCACATAAATGCTTTGCCTCAATCCCTTTTCCGTCAAAGCTGCTTTCATTCAGGCGGTAATTTTTCCGCTCAATTTTTGTATTATCAAGACCGCAAAGTGTACATCTTCCATTTACAAGTTTTCCACCACAAAGATAACATCTTCTCTTTTTCATCTGAACTCCTCCGCTTTTCTGTCCACAACGGTCTCTTGCTTTCCATCACATTCCTTATAACTATCGGTCTGCTATGCTCTCTGTCACCATCTATGTGTCGCTGTCGGTCTGCCACACTCTCTGCTACTATGGCTCCAGTCTGCTCAAATCTCTCGGGAACAAGGTTGTCTCACGCACATTATCTTCGTTCATCATCTTCATCGTCAGACGTTCCATACCGATTCCAAGTCCACCATGTGGCGGCATTCCATGCTTAAATGCACTTAAATACTGTTCCATCCCCTCGTCCGTCATGCCACGCTTTTCCATTTTCGCAAGCAGCTCATGATAATCATGAATACGCTGTCCGCCCGTTGTGATCTCCATTCCTCTGAAAAGCAGGTCAAAGCTGAGCGTATAAGTGGAATCTGCCGGATCATCCATTGCATAGAACGGACGCTTCTTGGACGGATAATGCGTTACAAACACAAAATCCGCATCCCATTCTTCTTTTGCATATCTACTGATCAGCATTTCCTCTTCCGGTTCGAGATCAAATGGATTCTTGATCTTTCGGTCATACTTTTCTGCCACAAGTCTCTTGATCTCATCAAATCGTACAGCCGGAATCTCTTTCGTCTTTGGTACTTGAATATCCAGGATCTTCAGCTCTCTTGCATACTCTTTTTCAAGCAGAGCCATCGTATACTGAAGAAATCCGGTCTCCATTGCCATAATATCTTCAAATCCATCGATATATCCCATTTCAAAATCCAGGCTGGTGTATTCGTTGAGGTGTCGCTTGGTATTATGCTTTTCTGCACGGAATACCGGAGCAGTCTCAAATACACGGTCAAAAACGCCAACCATCATCTGCTTATAGAACTGCGGGCTTTGCTGAAGGATCGCCGGTCTGTGGAAATATTCCAGCCGGAAGAGGTTTGCTCCTCCCTCAGCACTTTTCGCACCGATCTTCGGAGTATGGATCTCTGTAAATCCTTCCTGATAAAGGAAATCCCTGAACCCTCTTACAATACCTTCCTGAATCCTGAATTTTGCACGCTCTCTGATATTTCTCAGAGAAATTGGTCTGTAATTTAATTTTGCTTCCAGAGATGTATTCAATTTCCATTTTGAAATCGGAAGCGGCATTGGCTCTGCAGGCTCACTTAAAATCTTCAGTTCTCCTAACCGGATCTCAATCCCGTTCGGAGCTTTTTCCGATCGCTCCAGCATCCCTGATACTTCTACTGTATCTGCTTCTTTCACATCTTTCAAGTTAAATTTTGAAACTCCTTCTTCATAAACGCACTGCACAAGGCCTTCTCTTTTTCTCAGAATGATAAAAGCAACGGTTCCCATATCTCTGATCGTATGGATCGCACCATTCACTCTGACTTCAGTTCCGATTCTGCCTGCTTCAAGCAGTTCTCTTAATTCCAGCGTCTCTTTCTTTTTTACTCCTGTTACAAGCTCCATTTTACTTCTCCTTTCAGATTCCAGCATCCCGGTGAAGCTTTTTTCTAAATAGAAAAAGTCCCGGGATACAACAGTATCCCGGGACGGAAATTATCAAATATAATATCCGCGGTACCACCCGCATTGAATCCTTTGTCTGCTCTTTCGTCAGTTCTTTCGAATTCCCCTCTTTGCAGATAACGCCTGCTAAACGTGCTGCCCTACTGATCTTTCAGACAGCCGGCTCCCAAGTGTTCCCTTGATCTGCTCCGCTGTCCGGCACTCTCAGTCGGTGATGCCTGCTTCCTGTCAGTTTCTGAAGATCAGAGTCTTGCTCCTCGCTTTTATCTATTTTAACACGTTAGCCTGTTAAAACTTGGTTTAAATATTAGCACACTGCTTTTTTAATTGCAAGTTCTTTTTTTAATTTTTAATCTTCACTTTTCTGCTCTATTTTAATTCTTCGCTGACTGTTTCCAATGCCTTATCCAACTGGTTATCCTTCTTCGGATCGGCTTCGTCATACTGATATTCCACTTCTATATCAGGCTCAACACCCTTTTTGTTTATACTCCTTCCACTTGGAGTATAATATTCTGCGATCGTTACTTTAAAGCACGTTCCGTCTCCCAGATCCAGTAATTGCTGCACAACTCCTTTTCCATAGGTCGTTACTCCGACAATCTTTCCTGTGCCATAATCCTGGATCGCACCGCTGAAGATCTCCGATGCACTTGCACTGTATTGATTCACAAGAACTGCCAGCGGCTTTTTAAATTCATTCGTGCCATCACACGTGATCTTATCCGTCTTACCATTTTTATCTTTCGTGGAAACGATCGTTCCTTCCGGCAAAAGAAGCTTCAACATATTGCAGACAACATCCAGATTTCCTCCCGGATTATTTCTCAGATCGATCACAAGACCTTCCATTCCCTGATTTTCCAGGTCATCCAGTGCTGCTTTAAACTGATCGTATGTCACCAGATCGAATTCTGATACCCGGATATAACCAACCCTGCCATCCTTCATCTCATACTCAACTGTCTGTGCCTCGATCGTATCTCTTGTGGCAGTCAGCGTCTCTTCCAGGACATATAACGTTACTTCCGTACCTTTTTCCCCTTTGATCCAGGATACGATCGTATCCAGTTCTTCATCACCAACTTCATGGTCATCTACCTTTTCCAGAATATCCCCTGCCTTCAGACCTGCCTTTTCAGCCGGAGAATCCTGATAGACATTCACAATCGTCACTGCTTTCGTATCTGCATCTCTTGTCAGCGTTGCTCCGACACCGGAAAATGTGCCGCTGGTAGATTCCATCAATGCTTTCGTCTCATCTTTATTGTAATAAACTGTATAGGGATCTCCCAGTGCTGCTGCATAACCTGAATAGATTCCCTCTACCAGTGCATCCTGATCCACTTCATCCTGATACAGATAATATTTGTCGATCAGTTGATTCAGTTGATCCAGCTTCTTTGACACATCTCCTTCTGTTACATTTTCTGATGTATAAGAACCGCTGCTGTTCCGGTTCACGATATACCATCCTCCAAATCCAAGGATCGAGATCACCGCCATGATCACAATTCCGGTCAGCAGTCCTGCCGCAAAACCACTTTTCTTTCTGCCTGTATTTTCTTCCATTCCTGACTCCTTTCATCCTTTTATATTCTATGCACAAAGAGGACAAAGCAGACACTTATCCGCTCTGTCCTCCCTCAATTCTTCCTTTGATGACGTATCTGTCATCTTCTGCTTCTGGTCAGCATACTACAAATATGTATTTGGATTTACTGCTGTTCCATTTAATTCTACCTGGAAATGCAGATGTGCACCACTCGAATATCCCGTTGATCCAACATATCCGATCTGCTGTCCTTTTGCGACTTTCTGCCCTGCTGACACGCAGATTGCACTATGATGCATATATTTCGTTACGAGACCATTTCCATGATTGATCACGACCCAGTTCCCGGCACTGTTGCTCCATCCCGCGATCACCACAGTTCCTGCTGCTGCCGCATAAGTCGGTGTTCCTGTCGGAGCTGCATAATCATTTCCCTTGTGAGGTCTTGGATCAAATGCCCTGACTTCACCGAAATAGCTGGACTGATAAGTCATACCCGGACACGGATGCGTAAAATATCCATTTCCACTGACCACATTCCCACTGGACGACGGCTTAAAAGAACTTCCTCCACTATTCAGCTTTGCCTGCTCCTCCTGCAGCCGTCTTGCCTGCTCTGCTTTCTCCTTCAGCTCTTTGAGCGTATCAGCATTCTGCTGGATCTGCGTCTGGATACTTGCGATCTGTGCCTCTTTACTGCTGATCATCTCCTGAGCCTGCGTCTGCTGCTCTACGAGCTGACTTTGCAGCGTATTCAGATTTTTATATTCTTCCTGAAGCTTTGCCTCTTTGTCCTGTACAGTTTTCACCGTATCCTGAAACTCAACCAGCATATCCCGGTCATAAGAAGACAGCTTTGCCACATACTCGGCTTTATTCAGCAGATCTGTGATCGAACTGCTCGTCATCATCATTTCCAGAAACTGTGTATTACCGCCTTCATAAAGATAACGGATCCGCTTTTTCATGCTGTCGTACTGATCATCTTCCGCAATCTGAGCCTGAATCAATTCATTTTCCGCATCGGAGATTTCATCCTCCTTGGCGGTCAGATGCTCCTGCGTCTCATTCATTTTCTTAATGATCTCATCCAGTTTCTCCGACAGCGTCTTCTTTTCTTCTTCTGCTTTCTTTTTATCCGATTCAAGCTGATCTGCTTTTTTCTCAGCTTCATCGATCGTAACCGCACCGGACTGCGATGCCGTTCCGATACAAAGGACGAACGCCAGCAAAATTCCTGTAATTTTCCTCATCCGGCCTTTCATAGGCTTCCTCCTATACTCTCAGATGCTTGCGTACTGTAAAGAAGCTTCCAAGGAAACCAATTCCGATCCCCATGATAAGTCCGATTGGCAATAAGTAGGTATATACTACATTTACCGGAAGGAAATCAATAATATTCTTCAGAATACTGAACCGTTCCATGACATAGGAAACTGCCTTATCATAAAGTACATATAAAAGTCCCAGTGGGATCGCTGCGCCAAAGATACCGATGATCAGACCCTCGATCACGAACGGTGATCTTACAACAAAGTCTTTCGCACCAATATATTTCATAATAGCGATCTCTTCTTTTCTGACTGTAATACCCATTGTAACCGTATTGCTGATCAGGAAGATTGACACTCCCAACAGGATCGCAATGATCGCAATGGAAATATACGCAACCAGCATATTAACGCTGGAGAGTGTATTCGCTACAACATCCGATTTATTTACTTTCGACACTCCATCCAGACTCTGTGCAAACTTAACCAGATCCTGCTGCGTAGAAGAAAGAGATTTACTTCTTGCGATCAGATCCTGGCTGTTGTCTGTCGTCTTCATATAAACTTCATAGTTATCTGAATTGGCCAGCGGATTGTCATCTTTAAATCCTTCTGCAAGCTCCGGATTATCTCCGAAATAATCCTTCTGAAAATCCTCCCATGCCTGCTCTGCTGAAATATATTTCACCTCTGAAACGTCATCTCTTGCTTTCAGTTCCTTCCCAATCTTCTGGATCTGCTCATCTGTAGCCTCTTCATTAAAGAAGACCGTGATCGCCACACCTTCCTCAGCACTTCGGATAATATACTGAAAGTTTACAAGAATCGAGAAAAATAATCCGAACAGGAAGATACAGGCTGACATCGTTGCAATGGATGCCAGAGAGAACATCTTATTTCTCCAAATACTCTTAACTCCCTGCTTTCCAACGTATCCAATCGTACTAATCCTCATCTGTATACCCACCTTTTCGTTCATCACTGACGATGACACCCTGCTTCATAGTAATGACGCGTTCGTTCATCTCATTTACGATCTCCTGATTATGCGTGACAACAAGCACGGTTGTTCCACGCTCATTCGCCTCTTTCAGAAGGCTCATGATCTCCCAGGAGTTCGTTGGATCCAAGTTACCTGTCGGCTCATCCGCCAGCAGGATGGCAGGCTCATTTACGATCGCCCTTGCGATCGCGACTCTCTGCTGCTCTCCTCCGGAAAGTTCCTTCGGGAACGACTTGTACTTCTGTGCAAGTCCTACCAGTGACAAAGCAGCCGGTACTTTTTTCTTGATCACTTTGCCCGGTGTCTCTGTCACCCGCAATGCAAATGCAATATTCTCATAAATATTCCGATCTTTCAGAAGCCGGAAATCCTGAAATACAACTCCCAGTCCTCTTCTGTACTTTGCAATATTCCGGTGTCTCATACGGTTTAAGTTTTGTCCGTTCACGATGATCGTACCATCGGTCGGATTCAGTTCTTTCATAATCAGACGGATAAGGGTTGACTTTCCCGATCCACTGTCACCAACGATGAAGACGAACTCTCCCCGCTCGATCTTTACGGATACCCCGTTCAGAGCCGCATTGCCCTTGGAGTATTCCTTCTTCACGTTTCTTAATTCAATCATATGTTCCTCCTAATTATCCATACTCCGCAAAATTCCTAGTATTCTAATGACTCCATGTACTTCATGTACTTCACTACCATCAGAGCGATCTTGAACGTGATCGCATCCTCAAAGACACGCAGATCAAGTCCTGTACTCTTCTGCAGTTTATCCAGTCTGTATACCAGAGTATTTCTGTGGATGTAAAGCTGTCTGGATGTCTCTGATACATTGAGACTGTTCTCGAAGAACTTATTGATGGTAGTCAATGTCTCTTCATCAAAGTCATCCGGAGATTTTGCTTCAAAAATCTCCTTAATAAACATCTTGCACAACGGAAGCGGAAGCTGATAGATCAGTCTGCCGATTCCAAGAGTTGTATAGGCAACGATATCTTTCTCGCTAAAGAAGATCTTGCCCACATCCAACGCCAGCTTGGCTTCTTTATAAGACTTGGAAACTTCCTTGATGTCGTTGACGATCGTTCCATATGCTATATGCACCTGCTCGTCGCCTCCCTCTGACCGGAGCAGATCCAGCATATCCTTCGCCATTTTTTCAAGTTCTTTATTTCCATCTTTCTCTGAAAGTTCTTTTACAACAATGATATTCTTCTCATCTACCGCAGTTACAAAATCGCGGGATTTGCTTCCGAGAAGATTCCGCACATTGTCAAGAGCCGCACTGTCTTTTTCGTGGGATGTCTCAATAATAAAGATAACACGTTTCACTTCCGTGTCAATATGTAATTTTTTGGCACGATTATAAATATCCACCAGCAAAAGGTTATCCAAAAGCAGGTTTTTGATAAAATTATCCTTGTCAAATCTCTCTTTATATGCAACCAGAAGACTCTGGATCTGGAATGCTGCGATCTTTCCCAGCATATATTCTCCCTCGCTGTCTCCATTGGCAACAAGCACATATTCCAGACGCTGCTCATCAAAAATCTTGAAGAACTGTCTTCCCTGGATTACCTGACTGTCTGCAGGGGACTCTACAAATGCAAGCACTGCATCCGAACAGTTCTTATCTACCTCGCCTGTAGCTGCCAGTTCCTTCCCCTCTGTATCTAACACACAAAAATCAACCTTGGAAATCCCCTTCAATCCTTCAATCGTATTCTGAAGTATCTGATTAGAAATCATCCTTTTTCCTCCATTCCATCCGTTCTTCGATATGTGCAATTTACACATACCTTTCGTGTCGATTTTTTTTACGTACACATTTCCACTTAGTATATTAAGTCAAAACTGCAAAAAAATAAAGAGTAAATCCTTTTATTTTAGTCATTTTTTTGAATTTTTTACAAAAAATTCATATTTTCAGACTTAGCATAGTTCACAATTTTCCGAATATAGATCTTATTTCCAGGCAAATCCGTTATTCTTTTTCCTGTTCTACATGATATCTGAAAATTTTCTTCTGAATAAAAAAACGGATCCGGTTCCTCAATTTTATCTCATCCAGATGCCCTGTAAACGCACAGCCACCTCCCAGCCAGACCCGTACATTCAGAAGGGCTTTATTTGCCGTAATAAACCGTTCCTGAAACGGGGACGGCAGCACCGACAGGATACAGTCCGTCTCCGTTCCGTTGATGGCATTGATCGCATCCTGGATCTGCTCTTCATTCTCCGAAATCACCATCTGCCCGGTAACGCGGATTCCCCGGTTGTGCCTGGACAGAACCGCCTCTACTTTTCCCAGATTTTCCTCACTGTCTGCAAGCAGGAATATTTTTTTATGATTTTTTTGCATATACTTCATGAACATCTTAAGGAAAACGTTCTCTTCAGTTTCCCGGAACAGCTTTTCATTTTCTATCTCTGCCGCTTTCAGGATCTCTGTATTCTCCGGCAGCAGCATCGTCAGTGCATTGATCTGCTCTTTCCATTGTGCATTTTCTCTTTCTTTCATCAGCATATCCATGGAAACCAGCTCGATCGTATCCACTGACTCACTCTCGAGATACTGCATTGCCCGGATCATCGCTTCTTTTGCTGTCAGGATTGGAATCTCCACATCAAATATATTCATCTTTTCTATCATAATAAATCACCCAACCATGCTCCCCATTCTGAGCATTTTATCAAAAATGAGTGGTTTTGTCAAAATAAGACCTTTCTGCTTCCGGTTTTCTATCTTTTTTCCTCCGTCTGTGCTGTCCCGTTCTCCTGCGTCCGTCTTCTTTTTGTCACCAGTCCGCCGATCCTCCCGGTCTCTTTGGAAGTAAGTGATTTCCAGCCCTGTGCAAGTACCCGGTCTAACAGTCCCAGTTCTTCCGCAATCTCATACTTCATTTTTTCTTCCTCTTCCAGTTCGTTTAAATTGATCGGTTTTTCTTTTTTCTTTCCCATATTCTGCCTTCTTTCTTTTTTTAGAAGTATTTCCCGATCAGATCAGATTATACTGAAAAACTGATTCCTGTCATCTGCCCGTAAAACTAACAGGACGGAGCAGATACCGGTCAAGTATCTGCTCCGTCCCTCTTTATAAGATGATACAAATATAAGTGAATCGTCAATTATTCGATTGCTTCTGTCTCGATCACAAATTTTACACTTCCATCCATCTTGCTGTCCTTACCACTGAATGTATTGTAGGTGCAGTCATCAGAGGTCAGTGCTTTGAGTCTGTCAAGTACATCTCCGAATTCGTCTTCTACTGTACTCTTTAATTTACTTGTTCCTTCTTTATCGAACTGATCCATACCATCTGCCAGCTTCTTTGCTCCTTCTGAAAGTGAGGAAGCTCCTTCACGAAGTGCATTGCTGTTGGCTGAAAGTTTCGCTGCACCGGCTGACATCTGTGAACCAAGTGTATTCAGACCGGATGCAAGCTGGTTCGTTCCGCTCTGCAGCGTTCCTGCTCCGGCTGCCAGTGTTGAACTGCTTCCTTTCAGTTTCTCTGCACCTGAAAGAAGAGAAGTATTATAAGATCCGAGCTGCATAAATCCGCCATTCAATTCAGTAATTCCCTGGATTGCTGTCGGGAACTGTGCCTGAACAGATGTATTCAACTGTCCAAGTCCGCCTGAAAGAGTTCCAAGTCCGGTATTCAGTCCCTGCATTCCCTGATTCAACTGAGTCACAGATGCTGTAAGCTGGCTGATTGAATCTGACGGAAGACTGTCCTTTGCTGCTGCAATAGCATCCAGTTTCTTCTGCATTTCCGGAAGCTGCTGCTGTAATGCTGCTGCAGTCTCTTTAAATGTCTTCAGATTTGTCTGAAGCGTTGCTGCCCCGCTTGTGATGGCTGACAGGTCAAAGGTCGGTACACTGACCGTGATCGCAGATGCTTTCTGCACATTGTTCAGTCCGTCTGCAGCAGTCTGTGCATTCTGAAGTGCCGTAATTGCTGTACTGATCTGATCTCTTACTGACTCATCTGTTGTCGCATTTAACTGAACCTGCAATGCACTGATCGCATTTGCAATCTGCGTCTTGCTTGTATTGGCTGCTGCCTGTGCTGCATCCACTTTTGTATTGTAATCTGTAATCTTCGCATTGACATCTGCAACCGCTGTCTCACAGTCACTTTGCAGTGTTCCGAGCTGGGTATTGATTGCATTGAGCTGTGTTTCCATTCCGGTCAGTGCTGCTGCAATATTGGCTACCGGTGTGGCAATTCCTGTCTGAAGACTTGCAGAAAGAGATTCCGTTGCAGAAATCAGTTCATTTCCGGTTGTCACCATACCATTCACCTGCGTCAGAAGTGCTGTCACTTCCTCTGAGCCAAGTACTGCCTGTAACTGCTTTGTACCTGCTGCAAGCTGGTTGGCTGCGATCACCAGATCGTCTGTTGCCTCTCCTTTTCCGTCAGCCGCTTTGCTCAATGTATCTACGGCTGTCTGCACCTGCTCCAGACCTTTGCTTAACTGAGATAACTGTGCGGCACCTGCTGCAATCTTCTGCTCGCCTACCACATAGGAAGTCACTCCATTTGCCAGTGCATTAGTTCCACTTGTATAGTCTTTAACGCCTTTGACAACTTTGCCTACTCCATTGACATACTCTGTCACGCTGCCGTTCAGTTCTCCGTTGCTGCCAAGATATTTCTGAATGCCCGCATTCAGTTCATCTGCACCTGCTGTATAGCTGCTCACTCCGTCTGCCAGTGTGGAAGCACCATCTGCCAGTGTTCCTGATCCGCTGACCAGTTCCAGTGCAGCATCTTCCAGCTCATTCAGTGAATCTTTCAGTGAATCAACATCTATGATATTATCCATATCCATATCATCCAGCAGATCTGTCAGGGCAACTGTAAAGGTGGAAGACATTGTGAAATCAGTTACATCTGCCTCCATCTCAAAATTCTCTGGAATCGTTACGCCTTTATCCTCAGCTTCTTTTGTTGTCTCTTCATCCAGATCAAGGCTGTCTTTCAGTCCCGGCATACCAAATCCGACTACAATATTACGGCTTCCGTCTGAAATAACTTTTCCATTGTCGATCGTTACATTGCTGAAAGTTTCATTCGGAAGGATCATTCCGGTCATCATGATAAATGGTGTATAAACTTCCTCTTCTTTTCCATCCACTGTGACGGTCTTCTTTTCGTTATTTGTATACTGTACCTGGATCTTGAGATGTCCGCTCTTTCCCTTCAGCTCATCCGGTTTTACTTCCTTGCCGTCCAAAAAATAGGTCAGTTTTACGGATACCGGAAGTTCCTTATCTGTCGTACCCTGATAATAAATATCTTCTCCCGCAGTATTCCAGGTCAGTTGATCTCCATTCTCCGTAAATGTCTCATCACCTTTGACATTCTTAATCTCTTTCAAAATACTTTCATCAGTCAGGTTTCCCGATACACTTCCAGAATTTTTCAGCCAGTCAGATACCGTCACCTCGTCACTATTTCCTGTCGCATCTGCATTGACATAAACCGTTTCTTCCTTATATACATCCTGCGTATCTGTGCTGCCTGCCGCATAAACCGGAACCGCTCCCATCATGACTGACATTCCAACAGCAAGCGAAGTTGTAAGGCTACGTTTGATTTTTCTGTTCTTGTTCATAATTTAACTCCCTTCTATTTCACCTCTGCGGGTTTCTTTTTTGCCCCGAGGAAACCAATCGAGGTCTTGCATATTACCTTGTCAAATATCATAAACATTGCAGGCAGGATCATGATAACTACGATCATACTGATGATCGCTCCCCTTGCAAGAAGGGTACAGATCGAACCGATCATCTCTACCTGTGAGTAGCAGGCCACTCCGAATGTTGCTGCAAAAAAGCTCAGTCCACTGCTGATAATAGACGGCATACTGGTCTTATGTGCAATACTGATTGCTTCCATCTTCTCTCTTCCACGCTGACGTTCTTTCTGATAACGGGTTGTCATCAGAATCGCATAATCTACCGTTGCTCCCAACTGGATTGCTCCGATTACAATGCTTGCCACAAACGGAAGGCTGGTTCCCTGATAGAACGGGATTGCCATATTAACCATGATTGCAAACTCAATTACCGCTACCAGAATAATCGGCAGGGAGATCGACTTGAATATGATCATGATAATAAGGAAAATCGCTGCAATGGAAATAGCATTTACATTCACTAAGTCCACATCTGTTACATCCTGCAGATCCTTCATCAGTGGAGCTTCTCCAATGACCATTCCACTCTTGTCATAAGACTTCACGATCTTATCAATGGCT
>OBAI01002183.1_pt1 | contig 12795 bp, 16 predicted proteins | sample 1517461 | NCBI WGS metagenome assembly OBAI01 (sample SAMN04571696, study PRJEB22368) | human gut metagenome | biome: human gut; material: stool | host: Homo sapiens | place: Luxembourg | collected 2012-06-29
TTTTCTGATGCTGTCGGACAACGCCTACCTCGATTCTACGGCCGAACGTGCACCGGTGCTTGCGGCCCGATTCTCCGCGATGACGGGAAGCCTGTGCCGCCTGCTCGCGGACGGCAGTTGGCCCGCGATTGCCGGGCCTGTGAATATACCCCTGCGGAGCGATGCGTCACGGGATGTTTCCTCCGTGCGGGACCGATTACTTATCCAATACTGCATTCAAAATGACAACGCTCGTATTTATTTACTCCGCTCGCGGAGATCGGGGATTTCCGCGACGCCGAGATCAACGGGGTGCCGGCACTCTTCACCGCCAGCCGTGTCGATCCGATAACCCTGCCCGACGGAACCTATTGCTACGATATTATGGGCGGCCGCAGCTCCTCCTTCCTGAATGTCGTGAGCCTCGCACCCGTGTATTTCACCGGTGCGATCGTCACGCTGCAACCGCTGCTGCGCGGCTGGCAGACGTTCGTCGAAATTCGTAACTACGGCTACGGCTATGCGTGGATGCTCTCGAAGCGCTGGAACATCACCGTCGAAGGCGGTATCGGAATCTACCGCACGAAAGACATGCAGCGCGATCCGACCGTCTCGGACCGGGACGTGGAATACATCCGTCATGCCCGCCGCTGGGTGCTCGCACCCTCACGGCTGGAGGTGGCCGTCTGTTATCTCTTTTAGCCATGAAAGCAAGCAATTTCACATTCTATCCGGTGCTGGCGGCCGTACTCTTTTCACTGTTCGGCTGCGGGGTGGCGCGCCGCGTGGAGCAACGGCAGACGGCGGTATCGCTGTCGCACCCCGCATCCGAAGGGCGCACGCAGCGACCGCAGCACCGGTCGAAGCCTCCGCGACACGGCGATCCCGATACGCTCGGCATCGTTCAAACAGACACCCTCGCCGACGGACAGCGCGTCGCGGTGCTCCGCATCGAGCAGGTGACGGTCGTATCGAGGATGCGCACCGTTGCCGAACGCGACGGCAAGGTGCGGCTCGACTTCGTGGTCACGCTGCCCGAAGCGTTGCTGGGGCGCAGCCGCAGCGTCGTCGTCACACCCGTACTGCACCGCAACGGCGAGCGGATCGCGTTGGAGGATCTGGTGATCCGCGGCGGCCGCTTCTCGCTGCTGCAACAGCGCGACTACTGGCAGTACGAAAAGTACCGTTGGGTATATGATCCCGACAGCACGGAAGCCGAGCGGATGTTCAACCGGCTGGTGAAATTTCCCTATCCCGAAGACGCACGGCTCGATTCCATCGTCACGCAGCGCGGGATGATAAGCTACCACTACTCCGAGGAGATCGCCGCGGCCGAGACGTCCAAGCGGATGTACGTCACCTTGCAGGGCAAGGTCGTGGAGATCGACGACAGCGCCTGCGCGCTGCCCTCGTCCGACACGCTGACCTACCTCGTATTGTCGATGCTCTCCTTCGTCGACACGTTGCCGCGCTACCGCATCGAGATCGTCGACAAATACGTCTCCGTGACCGACCGCATCCGCGTCCGTTTCCCCGTCGGAAGCGCCGAAGTCGCCGACACGCTGGGCGATAACCACACGCAGCTCGACAGGCTGACCCGCAGGATGCGGGAGGTTCTCGAACAGCGGAAGTTCTACGTCGATGCCGTGACCCTTGCGGCTGCCTCGTCGCCCGACGGCCCCGCCCCGTTGAACGAGGATCTGGCCGAAAGACGTGCCCGGGCGTTGAAATCCTACCTCGCACGGCGTTTCGGACAGCAGGTCGACACGCTGCTCACCGTGCGCCGGATCGGCGAGGACTGGGCGACGCTCGCCGAGCTGATCCGCAGCCGAAAAGAGGTGCGGCATCGGGAGGAGATACTGGCGCTGATCGCCTCGGAAAACGATCCCGACCACCGCGAGGCGCTGCTGCGCGGACGATACCCCGAAGCGTTCGCATGGATCCGGGAGAACCTCTATCCTGCATTACGGGCCGTAGTCGTGCGCTACGACCTGCGGCGCGCAGGCATGGTGAAGGATACCGTGCACACCACCGTGTTGGATTCGGCCTACATGCGGGGCGTGCGGCTGTTGCAGGAGCGCAGGTACGACGAGGCGCTCCGCGTGCTCGAACGATACGGGGACCGGAACACGGTCGTCGCACTCCTCTCGCTGGGGCGGAACGGGCAGGCGGAGGAGCTGTTGAAGCGGTTGCCCGAAGATGCCGTGACGGAGTATCTGCAGGCTGTCGTCTGTATGCGGTTGGGGCGCAGAGTCGAAGGACACAGACACTACGACGAAGCATGCCGGCGGGAGCCGCGCATGGTCTATCGCGGGAACCTCGATCCCGAAATCAATGAACTGTTTAAAGAGTAAGGCGTTATGAAGAAGATCGTGATCGCAGCTTTCGTCGCGGCGTTGTTCGCCTCGGCGTTCTCCGGATGCACGCTCCACGAGGAGGTGGAGATCGAAACCATCCGGCCGCCGCAGGTGCAAGATACGGTGACGATTCCTGACTGGGAATTGAAGGAATAGAATACCGGCAAGGATTCCAATGATCCTTGCCGGTATTCTATTGTCGGACTCCGGCAGGCACGAGCGGCCGGCAATAGGACTTGTTCACGACCCGATCGCGCATGAGCTGCATGTCGTTGAAATTACGCGAGATATTCTGAATGATTTCGATGTAGTTGTCCGTACCGTCCTCTTTTAAGTGATAATACGGCTTGATCGAAACGCAGTTGCGGTGTTCGAACAGGGTGTTGAGCAGCGTGCGGTCCGAATTGCCGCAGGAGTGCCCCATGATGTAGATTTGATACGGTGCCGAATCGACGAACGACAACAGGCGGCGGTAGTTGTCCGTCTCCAAATAACGGATGGATTTGATGTTGGTCAGGTAAGCGTTGTCGTTGAGATTCGAGATCGTTTTATAGTCCTCGTCCAGCTCATCCCCATAACCGAAGATGATCGGATTGTTCTCATTCTCCAATTCGCCGTGAATATGGTTGACTTGGAATGCCGAACCTTCGGGGAGATACAGATCGGCCATCTTCGTGTAGTTGAAATTCAACAGCAGTACCTGATCCGGCAGAAGGTAATAGTCCGGAATCTCCGGTCCGCGAGCTTCGATATGCTGGAGGTGCTTAGACATGGACATATCTATTCTTGCCTGATACGATTGTATCTGTTGTTCTATTTCATCGAACGGATACCCATAATTGATGGCAAACATGTATCTCACATCTCCATATCCAACTTGTGACTTCTTCCAGCGCTCTTCGATGAACTGAAAAAAACTTTTCTCCCCTTTACGGATATATCCCGAGTAGAGAACGGCTCGTAGATCGTTTTGCGGATGCAATCCTTTACCAGATCCGACTTGACAAAATTGGTTTGTATGACTTGCAGATAACCAGATAAATAGCTTGTTATCAGCTTCATATTTTCGTTAAGTCGAGAGGGACAAGTATATCCGCAATTATCTTGTTTGAAAATCCGTTTCAGCCACAAATAATATTCTGTCTCAATATCTACCCAATTCTTAGATTCAATGCATTTGTTTATCGCACGCCAAAAAGGATTCTCGTATTTTATAGACAATGTATCGTAAAAGCAATTGAACTCGTCGAATCGCATTTCATTTACCCAACCTCTCTGAAATCGGGTTGTTGAATCGTGAAGAAGCCAGTGGAAATGTTCCAGTCGACTCCGGTCGTCAGAATTATCGAGTGCAATCGAACACAGTCCGTCGGATTGACCGTCTTGGTCCTCCAATAACTTCAGCTTAAGGTAGACATGATACCCTTGAATAAAGTCCTTATAACTCGTCTGTAATCCATGCGCCAAATCAAATCCGTTTCCGATCAATATGATTCTGTTCATCTGCTTGCTGTCGAAGAAATTCATATCAAAGATATAACAAAGAAATGAAAGTGAGTACGAAACAGGGAAAGGATGTTGTCTGTTAGCGATTTAACAGTGTTTGCCAAGATGTTACGATGCCATCAAAAGCCAATGAAAAGCCAAGAAATGACAAAGTTTCGTTACTATCCCGTTACTTTGATTCTTGACTTTGAAATATTCTCTTGATTGCTGTAACAGACTGAATATCAATACATATTAAGCGATTGGACTATGCAAATATAGCGAAGTTTCTCATATCTTCATTCCGGTTTCGCATCGGTTGATTCTTTTGCATCGATACGCAGCGTTTTGCTTACCGTCACTCAACTCTACAAGCAATAATTTCGCAAACAAAAAGGTAGAGTTATGAGCAGAAGCACTTTCAGAGTATTATTCTATCTCAAACGCAATGCCCCGAAGAAGAACGGGCTTGTGCCTGTGATGTGTCGTATCACCGTAAACGGTAAGATTTCCCAATTCAGTTGTAAATTGGATGTGGAGGAAAAGTTGTGGAATGTTAACCTTGGCAGAATGTCGGGAAGAAGCATTGTTGCACAAGAAGCCAACCGAATGTTGGATAAAATCAGAGTGGGCATCAACAAGGCTTATCAGGAAATCATGGATAGGGATGGTTATGTGTCAGCCGAGAAAGTGAAAAACGCATTTTGGGGTATGGGACAGAACCATAAAACTTTGCTTGCCGTATTCCGACAGCATAACGAGGATTATGCCAAACAAGTGGGCAAGATGAAAAGCCAACGCAGTTATTGGAAATATTGTACCGTTTCATTTGAAAGAGTTTATCAAGTATCGCTACAAGGTGAGTGATATTGCCTTGCATGAACTATCCCCTGCATTCATCACAGACTTCGAGTTATTTCTCCGCACCGAGAAGAACCACTGCACCAACACCATATGGTCGTATATGATACCGTTCCGCAGTATCATCTATACTGCCATCAATAACGGTTGGTTGCAACGAGACCCATTTTATGCCTATCGCATCACCAAAGAGGAGACGAAAAGAGGATTCCTGACCAAAGAAGAAATCACTATACTTATCAACGGAACATTCAAGAAGAAAAGTTACGAACTGATTAGAGACCTTTTCATCTTCTGTTGTTTCAGCGGATTGAGTTGGAGAGACATGTATAACCTTACAACCGATCATTTGCAGACATCGTTCGATGGGCATTTGTGGATTAAGACCAAGCGACAGAAAACGGGAACGGAGACAAATATCCGACTGCTCGATACCGCCAAACATATCATCGAGAAGTACAGCGGAATGGCAGAGGGTAATAAGCTGTTGCCTGTTCCCTGTTATGCCAATTGCCGACATGGGATTAAAGCGGTAGCCAAATTATGCGGAATCAACAAGAACATCTGCTGGCATCAAAGCAGGCATTCATACGCAACGACCATTTGTTTATCCAATGGAGTACCCATTGAAACACTTTCAAAACTGATGGGGCATACAAGCATATACAGCACTCAAATTTATGCTAAGATTACAGCCGAGAAGGTAAGCAATGACATCGAGAACCTATCCAAACAAATAGAATCAATGGAGAGCTTCATTTGCAATGCCATTTAGCAACCATTTAAAACATAATTACAATGAAAACGGAAAGAAATATTATAACAATGGATGAATACGGACGAATCCATTTCCCGGACACAACGAGTAATAACATTTGGATGAGTACAAACGAACTGATACACCTATTCGGTATCACATATCCGACTTTGAAAGCCAATATCACAGACATATACAAAAGCGGTATCCTTAACGAATATGAGGTGCAAAGGAGTATCAATTTATCCAATGGAATAAGCATAGATGTTTATGCACTCCCGATGATTATTGCTTTGTCGTTTCGATTGAATACATTAGGAGCATATCGAATAAGAGAATATGTTATAGATAAGTTAACAATCAATCAAAGAACGGGTATCGTATTTATGAATGTGCGTACGCACGAGTGTATGGATGAAAGTAAATATGGCTTAAATTGAGAATCTCATTCATACGCACTTTTTTGTCAATTCCCATCATACGTTCATTCCTCAATGGGTACAAAGAAATGTGCGAACCGTTTTTGAAACCTGCAAGTTCAAGCGGAAAGCCGTTTTCGGAACAATCTTCCTCTCATTCTTCGAGAGTATTGATTCGAAAAAACTTGCATCTTTCAAGGTCGCACAGATAAAGTACCCATAGAGGAGATGACCGACCGATAGGAAACAGAAAATTCAGACGGATGGGCAGAGCATAGATTACTCCGCTATCCGTTTTTGCATTTGAGAGGGAGAATCCCTCCCTCAAAGAAACAAGAATCCACGACTAATATACCACAGACCGGTCGGCCTGCTGACCTGCCGGCCATACGGCAGGCACACATGCGGGCTATACAGCCTTATTGCCCACGAGCTTGACAAACAGCCATGTTGCTTGCCTATGCTATGGCAATTTCACCATTCACAAACCACAAACAGAAACTTTGGAGTTGTGTTCTTCTGAACACAGCAAGGTATATTTTGAACCGCTTCAAACTTGATGTTCGCAAGAACATGGCAAGGTATGTTTTGAGTAACTCAAAACCTTTCGGGTTACTCCCGAAGACCTTGCCGCATTCCGCTAACCTCTCCCTCCGAAGTCGGAAGAATTAAGAGAAAAGCAAAATAATCGAGAGAGAATTATCCTCAAATGATAAAAAACAAATATTTTTGCAATAAAATAACAGGTTATGCTATTTGAAGATACAAAATATTTAGATTACAAATTTCCTGAACCTCAATATTTGGGAGCCAAGCATATTCACAGAGGATGGATTGCACAATTTATACCAGAGAATGCCAGCACTGTATTAGACGCATTTTCAGGTTCTCAATCTATTGCCTATATGTTTAAGCAATTGGGAAAGAAAGTTATAACAAATGACTTTCTGAGTTTTAACAATTCAATAGGAAAGGCTCTTATCGAAAACTCCGACAATAAACTTGATTCTTCTGATTTGGAAATTTTGTTCTCATATAACGATAATCCTTCAAAATTTAATTTGATAGAGGATTTGTATTCAGATTTGTTCTTTTTAGCAGAGGAAGCTGCTTTTGCTGATAGTTTTCGTAGTAATGTTCATAAATTAAGCAATCAATATAAGCAGGCATTGGCTCTATCTATAATGTGTAGAAGTATGACAAGAAAAGTGACAATGGGACATTTTGCTCATACACAAGCTTTGACTTATGCTTCTGACCCAATACGTATAAAGCGTAATCGTAGCTTGATACGCCCTTTAAAAGATATTTTTCTAGATTTGTTGCCAGAATACAATGCTGCAGTTTTTGATAATTCCAAAGACAATATAAGCTACAATAAGAATATTCTTGATTTATTACCAATATTAAAAAATGTCGATTTAGTATACTTTGATCCTCCATATTGTAACAGTCATGCTGATTATCAGTCTTTTTATCATCTATTAGAAACATATGTAGAATATTGGAAAGATAAGCAGTTTGTAAATGGGACGAAACGATATGAACCTAAAAGATATAGTGGCTTTGATAAGAATAGTGAGGCTATATCAAATCTACAATTGATGTTTGAGCGAGCTACTCATATACCTACTTGGTTGGTAAGTTATAATGACAGAAGTTATCCTGATATTGAAACTATGGTTAATTTAATAAAACCGTATCGTAATGTCAAGGTCGAAAGGAAAACATATAGTTCAGGACGAGGTGGAAAGGGTAGTGTTGCAGGAAGCAGTGAAATCCTTTTAGTATGTACAATGAAATAGTTCTATGTTATGACAAATTTCTAAAAATGGGATAAAGAGTTTAGAAGTCAAAATCTTTTTGCGTTTAACTCTAATGAAAATGCCTTGATGTGGTTAAAAGTGAGAGCTGTCTGCAGAGGAAAACAAATCCAACAATTCCTTGTAAACAATGGAATTACTTTGACTTCATCTAAAATTGCAGAGCAAAATGTGGAATTGTTTGAAAAGCTTGAGACTATGCCTAATGCTATGCGATTACTTGATGCATTCTTGAATGAAAGAAACCATGAATGGTATAATACAATGGGCATAGATGAGGAAAACCTAAAGAATGATTTGTATAAAGTGCACCATTATGCTTGGGGAGGAGATCAGAATAATTCATTGGATAAACATCTTGTAAGTAGATATGTTAAAGTAATTAGTGATTACGATGAATTACAGAGCAAACAAAATGAGATAGCTGATAATGCGTGGAATTATGTCCAAACAAGTTGGTATAATAATTGGACTTCTTATTTAATTGAATCACTTTTTAAACGACACAAAAATGTCATTTCAGCTGTGGGAGAAATAAAAAGTGTTGATTTCTTTTTGAATAATAATCCAATAGATTTGAAAGTTACATTTTTCCCCAATCAATATATGGAAGAAAAATTGAAAATAAAACTTGGGAAAAGAGAACTTACATGGTTGAAACAGAAAGCAAGAGAGGTCGGCATTACAGTGGATTGTACTCAAACTGATTCGCAACAACTTTACACCTTGTCTGAGAAACTAGCAGAAATTGGAAAGAATGACATTCTTGAAGAATTAAAAAACAAAAGGAAAGAAGTTATTACTGATGCCCAATCCAATGTATTGGAACTTATGACATGGTTGTATGCTAATCAGGGAGAAATGCGTTTTGGTGCTGAGAATAGACTGTTTCTAATTCTTGTTGATTCTACGGACATGAATGAGTCTTGGAAAATGAAACGGGCATTTGCGTTGATAGAGCCAAAGGTAAAGGATTATCTTGATAATTTTAATGAAGATTCTTTGAAAGAAATAAATTTCAGGTTTAAGGGTAATCAGTACAAAAGTTTGGCGGATGTGATTTTTGTTGTAAAATAGTGATATATGGAATGGGTGTTTGATGGAATTGGTACAGAATTGATTTCCTTGTTTGTTGGTTGTTTAACGGGAGGTGTAATTGGATATAAAATCGGAATTAAGAACAAAATCTCCCAACACCAAAAAGGAAGAGATAATGCAAATCAAGCTCAAATAGGAAGTGTTGTAAATAATGGAAATTCAGAAAGCAGGAAATAATTCACAACAATACCAGATTCAGAATCTTACAATACAACAAGGTATTGATGAAAAGCGTGCAAGGGAAATATACGACGAAAAATATAGTATCGCAAAACAGGACTTTACAGAAGAAGCTTTACGGATTGCCAATGAACGGGTAAAGGAACTAGAAGATAGGCTTATACCTAAAATGGAAGCTGTAAATGATGGATTAAAAGCTTTTGCAGATCCCAGTTTTCAATTGTTATTAGTAGATGCCCAAAAGGCTGCTGCCGCAACAGAACGTTCTGTCGACTATGACTTATTATCCGAGTTGTTAGTTCACAGAATAGAAATGGGCAATGATAGGCATATTAGAACAGGGATACATCGTGCAGTAGAAATTGTTGAAGATATCTCAAATGAAGCATTGTTGGGTTTGACTGTTGTGCATTCACTTAATTCTTTCATTCCCGTGTCGCCAGAATGTGCATCAGCATTGGATATTTTAGATGGTTTGTATGGAAGAATAATATATGATAAATTACCTGAAGGAAGTGAATGGATAGAGGATTTAGACATACTTGATGCTATTCGTGTTAATCATTTTGGGAAATTTAAATCAATAAAAGAGTATTATGCTTTCGCTTTGAATGGCATTGTAACAATTGGCATTAAAAAAGATTCCGATGATTACAATAAAGCCATTAAAATATTACAAGATAGCGGGTTGATGATACCAAATTTATTTATAGAGAATTCATTGATACAAGATTACATGAGAATAAATATTGGAAATTTTGAAGCGATTGATTCTCTTATGCTAGTTCGTGAGATTGGTGGGACAGCTATACAAGTACCTTTTTCTGAACAGCAAAAAACAGCAATCAAATCTATAGTAGAACTATATATAAAAGATAGCAAACTTAAAAATGACGTTGAAGAGTCATTTATATCTGAATGGGACAAAAGGAGTAATTTAGCATTATTAAGAAAATGGTTGGAAAAGATTCCGTTTTCTTTTAGTATAACATCTGTTGGAAAAGTTTTAGCACATGCCAACGCTCAAAGATGCGATAGCAAATTGCCTCCATTAAACAATAATTAACCTGAAAAGTAGCCAAACTCTTGGCTCAATCAAGGAATTTGGCTACTTTTGTATCAGAGTTGTTTGACAAAGTATAATGCAGAAGATTGGTGCAATCTTGAAGTCGCCAAATCGTTACCAACAACTTTCTACCATAGCATTCGCAATTTGTGTATCAATTAGATATGGGATAATTGATTATTCGGTGCAAAAATACGAATTAAATCTCTATGTTGCAAATTTTGTAATTTATAAGAGAAGCGATATTGATTCAAGCGATCGAAGTCTCTTTGGTGTACTTGAACGGCCCCCAGCGGCCTTAAACGGTCATTTATCCGATTGGATATATACTATCCGTTATCAGATCGCCACTTAAATAAGCATAGAATAATGAATTACCTATTGATTGATGAGCGTGTATGGCATGATTTGCAAATGCACGTTCGATGCATAGAGGAGAAGATGCGGCAGATGAATCGTCATTTCCATCCCGCCGGTTGCGACGGCTGAATTGACAATGCCGAGGTCTGCAAATGGTTACATATTTCCAAACGCACGCTGCAATATATCGGAATAGTGGAATATTACCCTATACGATGCTCGGGAATAAATGTTATTACAAATCCGAGGCCGTGCGGAAATTACTTGACAAACAACTGAAAAATAAATATGGAAGATAGGAAAGTAATGATTCCCGACAATGGAATACAAGAGATACCCCGGAATATCGAATACTGCAAGATATGCTGCGTCATGTCGAACGAATTGCAGATACGCTGATGACAGAAGTTGCACCCGCATTGTCGGGTGAACGCTATCTAACGACAGAACAAGTGATGTCGCAGCTTCATATTAGTCGTCGGGCACTACAAACATATCGGGATAAAGGATTGATTCCTTATACATCTCTTGGGAAAGTTCTTCTTTATCCCGAGTCCAAGATTAACGAAGTGCTGGAACGAAACTACTACGATCCCATGAGGTAATTTAGTTATAGAGCCGGTCATTAAACCGGCTCTAAATTTTATGCAGTATTTTCGTTTGAAAACCTGCATTTGCATAATTTGTTATTTTTTCCTATTTTTGTTGTCGTATTGAAAATCCGATGAATTTAGGATGTACCTCGATGTCTTTCTTGCAGGGCCAAAGTATGGTACAACGGATTTGCGTCCTTAAAAAGTATTTGATATACAGAGACTTTCAAGAGCGGATCGAGAACCGTTTCCCGCTCCGGGCTCCTTTGAAAGGAGGAGCAAAATCGAGTAAAAAACCTTATGTATCAGCGATATGTAAGGTTTTTTCGTTTTTTGGGCGATGTATTCGAGCGCATAAAAAAGCAGGTTGCCCGGACCTAAATCGTGACCTGTTTCGCTCGAACCGAAAAGAAGTCACGATTTACGACCGATGCGTTGAATTACATTGTTTTGCGTCCAATAATCTCTATGCTGCATACGTTTAACCAATTCAACCCATGCAGCATGATGAAACGCACGACATTCAGCGTGGTCTTCTTCTGCAAGAAGACGAAACTCACGAAGAAGGGCAAAGCACCGATCTATGCCCGAATCACGACCTCCGGCCAAATTTCCGAAATCCACACGCAGTGTCAGGCCGTACCGGGACATCGGAACCAGCGTTTGGAACGCGGTCTCCACGCAGTTACCGCAAGGTATTCGCCCGAAAAACACGATCACCGAGCAGATCGAGAACCTGAAAGGGTAGCAAGAAACGCTGCCGGTAGATGTTAGATATTACAGCTTTGCAGACGCAGTGGAAGGCCGTGCGGACGGACTATGACTCCATCGACGAACAACGACGAAAGAAGAAAGAGGAGCCGGCGAAAGCCGAGGAACCTGCGCAGCCCCGCCGCGGGATCGAAGCCGGCAAACTCAAAGGTATGGACGTAGATGCCACGGCCGAAGCCGTCGAGCGAATCGGAACGTTGTTCCACGATACGAACCCTCGCAATACGAAAAGCAGATCACAGACTCGCAGGGGATAATTGCCGACAAGTACCAGCGAATCGGAAAACTGCAACAAGAGATTAAACGATGCGCACCGGATATGAGAAAGAGGTCGCCAACCTTAAACAGGAGGCACAACAGCTATTGAAAACATCCGTCCGCATCGATAACCTGTTCCCGCACGAAAGGGACTGTCGAAATGGGAAAGCTATTGCAAGACCATCGGGCCGAGCGGGGTCAAGTTCACAGCAAACGCAACAGACGCCCCGTGGTTCAAACAGCAACGAAAGGAATTTGACCAGAAAATCGGAACCGACATCGAACGAGCGGAGGAAAGGCCGGAAATGGAGATTTCACCACAAAGCGGGTCGGAACGAAAAGGCTGTACCGCTTTCATTTTTCACTCAAATAAATAGCCCAAAATTGAAATAACATTGTTCAGAATCAATATTGATTTTCAGAATTTTTTTACCGAAATTTGCTTTCGCAACAGCTCGAAAAAAAAGAAGACGGCAATTGCATTTTCCGGATATGTTTTCTACATTTGCATTGACATATTGGAACCACGGAAAGTGTAAGTTTATTCTTGACTGGACGAACGTAGGAAATTCATCAGTGAAAAGAATAGGCGAATATCTTCTTACGTCGTATCCTTCGGGGTATAGGCGTGGGGCTGTTGCTTATTTTTTCACGAAGGTAATCCTACGACCTGTCCAGTTGAAATAAGTTTTCGGCACCACGCTTTTCTTTTTGTTAAAGCCGCCGAGGTGCGGACGGCATTTTTCGAAACTTATGAAAAAATTGATTTTGTTGGCGTGCATCATATT
>OBAI01002185.1_pt1 | contig 12790 bp, 8 predicted proteins | sample 1517461 | NCBI WGS metagenome assembly OBAI01 (sample SAMN04571696, study PRJEB22368) | human gut metagenome | biome: human gut; material: stool | host: Homo sapiens | place: Luxembourg | collected 2012-06-29
GAGAAGCGTTTATGACGATGTTCAGAAAGGTCAGAGCTTTACCGAGGCCCTCGATACAAGAAGAGGAAGCTTTCCGGACTTTTTCATCTCAATGGTAGACGCAGGTGAGACCTCAGGTACGCTCGATATGACAATGCAGCGTCTGAGCGATTACTATGCAAACTCAAACAAGTTGAACAATAAGGTAAAGAGTGCGATGACTTATCCTATCATACTTGGCGTTCTTTGTATCGTCATGGTAATCGGTATGTTTACGTTCATCATGCCTATATTTGCAGGTCTTATGCCAGAGGATCAGATGCCTGCACTTTCTAAGGCTCTCTTCTCATTCAGTGACTTTTTCAAGGCAAAATGGTATATCATTCTTATCGTGGTCGTTGCTTTGATATTCGGTTGGATATACGCCTTGAAAGTACCGTCAGTCAGACTTAAATTTGACTACATAAAGATAAAGATGCCTGCCGCCGGAAAGCTTATGGTAAAGATCTACGAGGGTCGTTTCGCAAGAACTCTTTCATCACTTTATTCAAGCGGTATCCCAATGGTAGAGTGTCTTGAACGTTCGTCAAGAATACTTGGAAATGCTTATGTTGATAAGATGTTCATTCAGGTAGTTGATGAAGTTAAGCAGGGCGCACCGCTTTCAGCGTCACTTGCAAAAACAGAGATATTTGAAGGAATGTTTACTTCCATCATCTATGTCGGTGAGGAATCAGGTGCTCTCGATGAGATCCTTGAGAAAACTGCTGACTACTATGAGGAAGAAGCAGACGCAGCCGTTACAAGACTTGTAGGACTTATGGAACCATTGCTCATCGTATTCATGGGTGTTGCGATCGGTCTTTGCCTTGCGGGTATCTTCCCACTGCTCTACGGTTCATTGTCAGGTCTGGAAAACTAAGGGTCTGCATTTTATGTTCGTTAATTTTAAATATCTCCTCTCCTTTAAAACGGAGAGGGAAGATATTTGTTTTGAAAAATAATTTAAGAGGTGAAGGAATAAATGCTATCATTTGATATTTCTGATAGACAAATCAACATTGTTAAAGGTGATAACTCCTCTAACAAGATAAGGATCGAGAGATCTTTGCAGGTAGACATTCCTGAGGATATGATCCTTAATGGTGAGGTCATCAACCTTTCAGGTCTGTCTGAGTTACTGCTCACTCAGATCAAGGCTGAGGACATGATGGATAAGGACGCTATCGTTACTTTTTCATCGAGCAATATCGTATTCAAGGAGCTTGTAGTTCCAAAGGCAAAGGGTAATGAGTTCCTGCTTATGGTACAGAACCATATGAGCCAGGAAATGGGTATCACAGATGAGTATTCTATCTCATATACAGTAGTAGGTGAAGCAGGTGAGGATAATCCTGGTGCAGTGAAGGTACTTGCAACAGCTTGCCCTAGTACGATAGTTGAAAGCTACAGAAAGCTTTATAACATTATGGGCATGAACCTCAGATCTGTTAACATCGGATGTAACTCTATCGCAAGAATCGTTCTTGCTGACAAGTCCAACATGGAGAAAATGCCACTGTTGGTTTGCCAGATCGATAAGAACTTCCTTGGTCTTACACTTTTTGAGAATGGACAGATGGCATTCGCCAGATACGTTCCTATCTCAGAAGAAGATTATGATTCTGACGATTATATCACTGAAGCTCTTAATGAGAACATCTTCAGAATGGAGCAGTTCAATAAGGCAAGAGGAGGTTCAGGACTTGAAAATGTTATTCTCTATGGCTTTATCGAGGACTACATCAAACTCGTTGACGCTCTTGACGGTCTTGATATAAAGGCTTCTGTTCTCGGTGTGCCTGCTCAGATCACAGGTTTTGAGAACTTCGAGTTTACAGTATTCGCTAATGCTATCGGTGCTCTCTATAAGAGAAACAAGGCAACAGAGAAGATCAATCTCCTCGAAGTCGATCAGTCCACAGGTAAGGGCGGCAGCAGCGGAATGGGTTCGCTACTCATGACAGGCGGTATCTTCGCTGCGGCAGCCGCAGTGCTTATCGCAGGTGCAACACTTGTTATTAATCTCAGGAAGAGTTCTATCGAGAAAGATATAGACAAGACTAATGATAAGATAGCTGTTTGCAATGAGAAGATCGCCCAGAACCAGATACTTCACAATAAGATGAAGATCATGCAGGATTATTCAAACTATGTTACATCAGCAAATGCAGCTCTTGAAACACTTCCGGTCGTGTCAAGTGAGATGTTTGACGACATCAAGGAAGCTCTTGGCTCTTTCAAGTATGAAGGCTTTACATATAACCTTGAAGCTGGTACAGTAACACTTACTAAGGTTGAGCTTGATGATCAGTCAGATGTAAAAACAGCAATCGATGCCCTTGTAGGTACAGGACTCTTCCAGGAAGATGTAAGATACAACGGATATTCGATCGGTGAAGACGGCAGCTCAGGCGTAACGCTTGATTCGCTGACACTTTATCTTAAAGAAGAGGGCGAGGGTGAATAATTATGAAGTTGAATTATCGTGATAAAATGATTTTGATAGTAGTATTCGTACTGCTTATAATTGTTGCAGGTTTTATGCTCTTTATTAAGCCTGCCATTGATGAGTGTAGTCAGGCAAGCAGTGATCTGGAATCAGCAAAGGTACAGCTCAGCGAGCTTGAAGATCAGGTAGACAAGGATAAGAACCTTGCCGCTGAGATTCAGACACTTTATACAAGCACCTCACAGGTCGCAGCTAACTTCTATGATTATCAGGTAGCATACAAGGCTACTGATAAGGTTCGTGAGCTTTTTAATGTTGATGATGTAAAGATCAAAAACTCCAATATGACTATTTCATCATACGGCAGCACAGTTCTTTCGCCTTTTGCTTATGAGTCAACAGCAACAGCTACTGATTTTGACACTAAGGTAGATGAATACAATAATGCAAGCACAACTGATTCATCAGCTGCAGACGCAAACACAGACGCAAATGCAGCTGATACCAATGAAACAGCTGCACAGACAATAGGTTACTATAGCCTTAACATTCAGTTCAAAAGCTCGCTTTCAGGTTTCAAGAATTTTGCTGACAACCTGACGACAAACAACGAAAAGAGCATGGTGATCGAGAATGTTAGCATTGAAAATGTCAACGAGAGCGAGATCTCCGGTACAATGACACTCAATATGTACGTTTTGAAGAAGCTTGCTGATCCTTCTGCCAGCTAAGAGAAAACTATTTGGTAGGATAAGGAATATTTCTTATCCTGCCAATTAGTGCTATATAATGATTAAAAATTTTATATAAGTAATCAACCTGTGTAAAATGAAAAAAAGTATAGCATAAGTGATAATAAAACTAAGAAAGGTGGTTAATATGAAGAATACTCCGAAGAGGAAACAAAGAAACAAACCCGGAGTCGTGCTTTTCACAGCGGTTGCTGTCATGCTCATGCTGTCAATACTTTTGACTGCAACTGTTTCTTATGTTTCGGTAAACAGGACAAAAACAAATGATAACTATAAGAGCAAACAGGCTTATCTGACAGCTTCATCTACTCTTGAAAGCTTTATTAATCAGATACAAACTGATACTGCTCCAACCAATGACCCTACTGCAAAGGCTCAGCAGAAAAAGGCCATAGATAACCTTAAAAAGCTAGCAAGTGCTAATAGCGGAAAGGGTACAACTACTAATGTCAGCTATAATGGATCAAATGGTAAAAGCGATAATATCGGTACTACCAAGATAACTGTAGCACAAGAGGGCACAAGTGCCAAATACATCGTTGTTACCTGTGAAACTACTTATCTGGGAAAAACTGAGAAGGTAGCAGCTCATATTTCCACGCACCCAGTTCCAAAGCCTGCCGAGTATACAAATACTATCGAGCTTGTTGGTAACGGCGGCGCAGGTTACGATAACCTTAACGTTATCGGTGATATGGCTGGTATCAATAATACCACTGGTAAGATTTATAGATTTACAAACAATACCAGTATCTATGGTTCTTATCTTATGTATGGTTCTTTGGAGGTTTCAACTCAGCCTCTTATCATGCTCAAGCCTAGTCTTGTAGATGAAAAGCAGGGTTCAACTGTTACAATTTCTGAAAACCTTGATGTTTCAAATGAATTCCACATTAACTCCACAATGGCAAGAGCAGACGGATATAACTATGTTAATATCGGTCAGAAGCTCTCTACTTCAAACCATATGGACGTTGGTTCTTCAGGTTTTGATGTCGATTTGTTCTGTTGTGAAGCTAACATCGGCGGAAATGACTATACACAGTATGGTAACTTCTACGTTTATAAGGGCGCAGGTGCTTATAATGGTGATGCAACTTTTGGTGCAAATGGTCAGACGATCAATGGCTCTCTCTATGTCGAGGGTGATCTTAATGTCACAAAGTCACTTAAGGTAACAGGCTCTGTATATGTTACCGGCACTATCACAGGTAAAGATAAGATCGTCTGCACGGCTTCAAATATTCATGAAGGAGCTGTTCTTAGCAAAGCAGGTCGTGACGCAAAGCCACAGATACCAGTATCTGCTGATGCCTATGTATATTATCCGGAAGATTTCTTCATGAGCAATGATACTAATGTGACAACGATCTCTGATCAATATCAGGCTTTCTATGATGGATCAAACACAAAAACATTCAATACCTTTGCAAGCGATTGGACAAATGTTGACTACACGCTTACTGAGCTAATAGACCTTACAGGAACAGGAGCTAAGACTCCAGTTACAAGCCGCTACAAATTGAGAATAACATCAAGCTGTACATGGGCATCTGATCTTTCGTTCAATGATTATGGCAATGGTTCAAGGATCCTCGTTGATGTTTCTGATTCTTCGGGTGATATCGTTATAAGACTTCAGAATGGTCTTAATCTTGGAGCAGAATGGTCACCTGTAATAGTTGTTAGAAATCGTTCAACTATAATTGATACGACTACAGGTGACAGAAAATACAACTGCTATTTTGTTTCAGACTCAGGCAGTGCTATTACACTTAATGGTATCGACTCAGTAACAGGCAAGTCACAGCATTCAGGCTCTAGTGCTTGTAACTATAGCTTTAAGGGACTTAAGGTATTTGATTATGATACTTACGTTCGTATGTTTGATTCTTCTGTTCTCAATAATACAAAGGGTAACCCTGGCTTACCACAGAGCGGCTTTGTTCTCAACCCTACATCTGTAGATGTTGCAGGCTCTTACAGACCGAAAAACAGCAGCATCATCTTCCTGTTTGGTGAGAACACAACACTTAACGCTACAGATCAAAGCTTCTTCCAGGGCTCATTCTATTCACCACAGGCTATCGTTAATATCGCAACAAGCGGTCTTGGCGGACTTGTGGTAACAGACTCAGCAGGCGGAAAAATGACCGTTCAGTGCTGTGCAGTCGGTGTAGTTATCGCAAACAGCTTTGGTAACGCCAATACAGCGTTCTATGTATACACCAAGCCTTCAACTACTTCTGTAATGCAGAATGCGAAGGGCGGCAAGGATGATTATGCTTACGGATACGAACTTGACAGATATGATCACTACTAATTGAAAGGAGTATACTCATGAAAAAGAACAGCAAAAATAAAAAGGGTATGACTCTTGTAGAGGTCATCATAGCAATGGCACTTTTGTCAGGTATGTCAGCTATGCTTGTTACAGTTGCTGTAGCGGCAAAAAGACAGAATCTTGAAAACTACTACCGCAACAATGAAATGTATACTCAGGCAGTAAATGCCGAGCAGTATAATGATAACAAGACCGTCAATATGAACGAGTTGAAGGTAAACAAGTTCTCTTCAAGCGGCAAAACTACAAATGAGTTTGCCCTTGAGGCAGACTTTGGAAGCGGCATAAAATTCAATACTACAGCCTATGGTTTTAAAGCAAAGCTTAATAATATTGATGAAGACGCAGGCTATCAGCTCAAATTTCTTCAGGGCAAGGACATAAACATTACGCCTAATCCTGAAAAGAGCGTTTACTGGGTAAAGTTTTATAACAATTCAGGGGCAGATATGGATTTCTATGCTCTTACTCCTGAGCTTACAGGCGGAAAGTTCTTTGATGTAAATAATAACTCATCAGGAAATTCACTTCTTATCCCTATCGGTGACGGTGGAAATCAGCAGTTTGGCGTTGTGCTTTCAGGCGTAACAGGAAGCGATTATTTCGGCTTCTCACAGTCATCTGATCTTTACAGCAGCACTCCAACAGCCGATGCAGCTGCATTTAAGATCACAGATGCGACCTTTGACCATTATCTTGAAAAAGATGCGTCAGGTAAAGCTACAGGTTATGTAGTTATCCATTATATGGGTGGTTCTGATTACAAAAACCAGGCCGAATATGACGATGCACAATCAACACCATAAGGAGGGAGGATCTTGAAAATGAATAAAAACCGCAAGGGTTTTACCCTTGTTGAGCTTATCGTTGTGGTAACGATTTTCGGCGTGATCCTCGGAGCTATCCTTAATATGATCAAACCTGCAAATAACGTTTATCATGACGCTGATGCAACAATGGAAAGCAATATCATAGGTTCAGGTCTTATAGACTATCTTGATGATGAGCTTAGATATTCGACCAATGTTCTTGTGCTTAAAGATTATATTGGTGTGCCTGATGTTTCAACCTCTGGTACTATCGGTGGAAGCGGTGTGACCTATTCAAATTGTATCGTTATTGACAATAATAATCTTCGTGGCTATAGTCTGAAAAACTATTCAGGCAACGACACGGATACAGCCGCAAAGAGAATGGGTGCAAAAGGCTGTATCCTCAATGTAGGTAAGGTAAATACAGAGGGCTTAAACTTTAATAATTCTGCTGTTGCAAGAGGCGTTGATTTTTACGACAATTATAAGTTTGATATCGGTGCAAGTATCAGCAATATTGAGAAAATGCGTACTCTCGACGTTTCTCTTACAGCCTATCAGCCAACATATGAGAACGGAAGCTATACTTTTACGAAAACAAAGTATAAAAAGGACGCAGCAGTAAATCTCACAAATATTAACATAGATGAAGGCGATTCATACAATGTTAATGACTATAAAGATTTCTCTGTACTTCCTGATTATGTCACATATCCTCAGGCAACTACTGCTCCTGCAGGTTGCACAGCTCAGCAGGAAAAGTATTACAGCCTTGACGCTTCAAACACATATACTTATATTTTCTACGATAAGACAACAGTTTCAAGTTCAAAAACATACAGTGTAAAGTTTATCTACTCTGCAAGCGACCCTGATTCAACGCTTCGTGGTAAACAGATAGATACTAAGTCGGTCAAGGCAGGCACACTTTATCAAACGCCGCCAACCATGGCAAAAAGAACAGGCTATGGCACACCTTATTGGGTAGACAGCAAGAATAACGTTGCTGATTTTACAACAGGCGTAACAATAAATAAGGATATGGTATTCTCCTGTGTTTATCCGCCTGTTGCACCGAAAGCCCAATTTAATGTAACGTTTGAGAATATCAACGGTTCTACATTTACAACAACAAAAGTCTATGATGGCGACTTTGCAAATGACCCGGGAATTCCAACTGACATGGATACTATAAAACAGGATTTTGTTAAGTGGGTATACAAATCAGATAACTCAAAGGGTCTTACTGATGTTTCTATTACAGATAGCTCAGTTGTTTTCGTTCCAGTTGTACAGAACAAGCATAAGGTTGAGTTTAAATTAAATGGTTCTTTAATAAATGCCTCAACTATTTATGTTTCTGATGGACAGTATGCAAATTATCCAGGAGCTACCCCTGTTTCGTCAGACGCTAATAAGGTTTTTTCTAAGTGGGTCGTTGAAGGTACATCAGACGAGATAACCAGTGTTACAATTACTAGAGATACAGTGTTTGAAGCTGTATTTGTTGAAAAGCCATCTTTGCCTACCAGTCAGTCGGATAGAGTTACCATTATAATTGATTGTAGTGCAGGTAATAATTATTCCTATATGTATGGATACTTTTGTAATATGAATGCTAAGATAGTCAACGAAACGGATAATGAAGTCATTGTAGACAACTTTACTGGTAATTCTAATATTGATATTTCTAAGTATAAGGGCAGAGAAGTTCGTTATGTTATAACTGCAACAATTCCTTATAACGTTCCTTGCCGTGTAAATCTTTGGGAAAAAGAGTGGCAAAATATTGATAATGCCTTTACTAATGTTACTCTTACAACCAGTGATCTTGGAAAAACATATTATGTAAAGATGTAGTTTATAGTCTTTCACGATCAGACCCCACCACGGGTCTGATTGCTGAAAAAATCCCCTTAACAGAAAACTTCTATTAAGAGGATTTTTTGAGCAAAAAAATTCCGCAGTATCAAACTGCGGAATTTGTGCAATTATCTTATTATCAGCATTGCTTCGTTCATCATCTCGTTAAGGCCAGTAAAGTCCATGTACCATGAACCGATCTGCTCTGAGTACAAAGCTGCAACAGCAATTCCTATGGAGAGATATGGACCAAATGCAAATACTGAATCACCGCTTCGGTGCTTCTGGATAAGTCCACCGATCGAGCCTGTTATCAGTCCGATAAGAAGCGCTACCAAAGCACCCTGCATTCCGAGAAACAGCCCTGCGGCTGCCATGAGATATACATCTCCCATGCCCATTGCTTTCTCATGTGTGATAAGACAAATAATAAGCAAAGGCACGCTCACAATGAAAAATCCAATCAAGTGTGATTTAAGCGTAAGTCCCGTCTGATCTCTGCAGAAGATGTATTCTGCAATACCAAGCAAACCTATGAATATCACCACATATGTGTTGATAAGCTGAGTGTCCCAGTCCATGAAGAATACAACGATAAGAGCAGAGAATAACAGACAGACAAGTGCCGCACGCAGAGGATTGAAAATTCCATTAAAATGGTAGAATACCCATAAGTAAAGCAGTGCGTTCAGCGTTTCAACTATAGTGTATCTTGCCGATATCTTTGCACCGCAGCTTCGACACTTTCCACGAAGTATGCACCAGCTTACTATCGGTATCAGGTCACGCCGTTTGATCGGCTCACCGCAGGTCATACAGTGAGAATTTCGCTTGATAAGACTTTCATTTTTCGGCAATCGGTATATGCAGACGTTAAGAAAACTGCCTATGCACGCTCCGAAGATGAACACAAATACATAAATGATTATGTATGATAAGGTTAAATTATCCACAGTGATCCTCCTTTGGATTCATTAGTTAATATATTAATTTTATCATACTTTCATGAAGATTACAATAGATAATATGATTTTTTTGCGGTTTTTGCACCGCAGCAGACGTTTCCGCAGCGTCGGATCCCTAAATCAATGCGGAGGATTGGAGTAATATATATGAGAAACGGCCCTATCGGTCAGTATCTGGTACAGAAAGGTCTTATAACTGAAGAACAGCTTCAGGAAGTCCTTGCCAAACAGAAGGAGCAAAAGGGAAGACTTTTTGGTGATGTCATTATTGACATGAAGCTCGTTACCGATGTTCAGTTCTGTCAGGTCCTCGCCGAGCGACTGAATGTGTCTTATATCGACCTTGATAATACAGAGCTTATGCCTGATATAGTCAAGAAGATACCGGAGGCAACTGCAAGAAAGTATAACGTCATAGCAGTCAGCAAAATAGGCAAGCGTATGACCGTTGCAACTAATGACCCTATCAACTTCTATATTTTCGAGGATCTCCGTGTTATCACAGGCTGCAGCATAACACCTGTCCTTGCCACAAAGTCATCTATCAACCGTGCAATCGGTAAGATGTACTCAGAAGGTCAGGTTAACTCCGTTGTTGACGAAGCTACAAAGCAAAAAGAGGAAGAGCTTAACCTTGAAGAACTCAAGGATATCTCCGAGGAGAGAATCGAGAACGCTCCTATTGTTAAACTTGCTACCGCTATCGTCGAGAACGCCCAGCGTCAGGACGCAACGGATATACATATCGAGCCATTCAAGGATAAAACCGTTATCCGTATCCGTGTAAACGGCGACCTTATTGAGCTTATGACCCTTTCCGCCGCACTTCATACTTCGCTTGTTACCCGTTTCAAGATCTTGAGCGGCATGAATATCGCCGAAAAGCGTATCCCACAGGACGGTCGTATGTCACAGGTCGTTGACGGCACAACTCTTGACCTCCGTGTATCTAACCTTCCAATGGTGTACGGTGAGAAAGTCGTTCTCCGTATCCTCGCAACAGGCGATATGTCCCTTAGAAAAATAACCGACCTGGGTATGACAGATTATAACTATAAGAGATTTGAGGCGTGCCTGAAAGTGCCGCAGGGAGTTGTCCTTGTAACAGGCCCTACAGGTTCAGGTAAATCTACCACACTTTACGCCGCACTTGGCGAAATATCTAAACCAAGCAACAACGTTATCACTGTCGAAGACCCAGTCGAGAAGAAGATAGAGGGCGTAAACCAGTGCCAGATTAACGAAAAGGCAGGCATGACATTCGGTGCAGCCCTTCGTTCTATCCTCCGTCAGGACCCTGACATCATAATGGTCGGAGAAATGCGTGATACCGAAACTGCTGAGATCGCTATCCGTGCCGCTATTACAGGACACCTTGTTTTGTCAACACTTCATACCAATGACGCCGCTTCTACTGTAACAAGACTTGTGGATATGGGCGTTGAGGCATACATGGTCGCAACCTCACTTATCGGTATCGTTGCTCAGCGTCTTACAAAGGTGCTTTGCCCTGAGTGCAAAAAGCCTAGAATGTCAACTGAGGAAGAAAACGAGCTTATGGGTCTTGACCATTCAGTACAGGTGTACGACCCATGTGGCTGTCCAAAGTGCAATAACACAGGATATAAGGGAAGAACCGCTATCCATGAGATCCTTCTCGCAACACCGTCTATGCAGGCTCTTATCACAAGGGGAGCAAAAGCTGACGAAATTCAGGAGCTTGCAAAGAAAGAGGGCTGTCACCTGCTTCGTGACAACGTTTCAGAGCTTGTTCAGCAAGGCAAGACCTCAATGGACGAACTTATCCGTGTAACATATGCTGTATAAAAAAGAAATATATGGAGGTAAATTCTAATGGCAATCGACATTAACAAAATTCTTGATGAAGCAAGAGCCCTTGGCTGTTCCGACCTGCACTTCACCGTAGGTATTCCGCCGATAGTTAGACAGGGCGGTAACCTGAGAAAGCTTTCCTCATATCCTGATATGACCGAGATCGAAATTCTCAAAATATGCGAGGATATGTGTACAGATAAGCAGCGTCAGTCTATCAAAGACCATATTGATACCGACTTTACATATGTATCTTCAAGAGGTTTCCGTCACCGTGTAAACGTGTATCGTCAGAGAGGAAACACGGCAATCGCTCTCCGTCTTTTGAGAAACGATATCCCGACCCTTACCGACCTTGACCTGCCACCTATCCTTGCAGAGTTCTCAATGAGACCTCGTGGACTTGTGCTTGTAACAGGCCCTACCGGTTCAGGTAAGTCAACGACTCTTGCCGCAATGATCGACCATGTAAATATCCATAAATCAGCACATATAATCACTATTGAGGACCCTATCGAGTATATGCACGCTCATAAGAGATGTATGGTAAACCAGAGAGAGATTGGACCTGACGTACCGAGCTTCTCACTTGCTCTCCGTGCTGCTCTCCGTGAGGACCCTGACATTATCCTCGTAGGAGAAATGCGTGACTTCGAGACTATCGAAGCTGCTGTTACCGCCGCTGAAACAGGACATCTTGTTATGAGTACACTTCATACAACGTCCGCACCGTCAACTATCGACCGTATCATCGACGTTTTCCCTGCTCACCAGCAGCATCAGATCAGAACTCAGCTTGCTTCCGTTCTCGTTGGTATCTGTACTCAGACACTTTGCCGTACATTCGACGGCACAAGCCGTGTAGCTTGCTGTGAGATTCTTAATGCAACAGACTCTATCAAAGCTATGATCCGTGACGATAAGGTGCATCTTATCGGTTCAGCTATGCAGACAGGTAAAGCAACAGGAATGCAGACCATGGATCAGGAGCTTGCAAAGCTCGTTCGTTCGAGAACGATCTCCATGGACGTTGCGCTTGAAAAGTGCGTAAACCCACAGGATCTCAAGAGATTTATCGCAGGCGGAGCTTAAACTACAATATTAATAATAAAGAGCGTTTTTACTTTCTCGGTAAAAACGCTCTTTTTGTATGTTTTTTCAGCCCTTGACCTCACTGTCCTTGTGCCATACGTTGTTGTAAAGAAAAACAAGCACAGCCATTGCAATGATAATGAAATATCCAAGAAAGCTCCAGCCATCAGGAATATCTCCAAAAAGGAAATATCCCAAAATTGTGGTAAAAATCAACTGCGAGTAATCATAAACCGATATCTCCCTTGCAGGAGCGTGAGTGTAAGCCGCAGTTATAGCGAACTGTCCGCCTGCCGCACCTGCGCCAGCTCCCAATAAACAAAGTATTTGGAAAATCGTCATAGGGTGGAAATCTAATATTAGAAATGGCAGGGTGAACAAGCAGGAAAATCCCGAGAAGTATGCAACTATCACCGCACCATTTACTCCATGCTGTCCTAAGTATCTTACGCAAGCGTAAGCAAGTCCCGCTCCCATTCCTCCTAGAAAACCGATAAGGGCAGGGAAGAAGTCCACATTCTGAAAACTCGGCTTGATTATAAACAAGCTTCCTATAAATGCACAAATTACAGTGAAGCCCTGAAAGAAAGTCAGCCGCTCTTTAAGGAAAATAAAAGAGAAAATGATAACGAAAAATGGTGACATTTTGTTTAGCATGG
>OBAI01002191.1_pt1 | contig 12749 bp, 12 predicted proteins | sample 1517461 | NCBI WGS metagenome assembly OBAI01 (sample SAMN04571696, study PRJEB22368) | human gut metagenome | biome: human gut; material: stool | host: Homo sapiens | place: Luxembourg | collected 2012-06-29
GAACACGTCGGCCAACGGCAGGTCGTCGCCCTCGGTGAAGATCGAGATCTCCGTCAGGGCACTCACCTTCGACGACGCCGAAGCATTCATCCGCTTCCCGTCGAGCAGCGATTCGACGATCACGCCGTTCGTCGACTGCGCCACATACTTATACAACCCGGGCTGTCCCGATATTGCCAAAATCTCCTTCAATTCCATAAACCTTCAAGAATTAAGTTCGTACAAAATAATAAATTCTCATTAACCTTCCGCCGCGAACGGCGCACGAGCGTCTACACCCCGCTATTTTTCCGAACCGTCGCTCTCGCCGGAATCGCCCGGCTGGTCGGGATCGGGTTCGATCGGACCGGGCACGACATACTCCTCGAAATCAGAAGAGACATAGAGGCGATGCTGCGTGGTCACTTCGATCATAAAACGCACCTTGCGACCGGTCAGCTTCGTGGCGGGAATCTTGGCCATGAAGTCGTAGGTCTCGCCCGCCACGGTCGAATAGACGGGATCGGTCGAGCGATAGCTCTCCGTCGTATTGCCCCACGTACCCGTAATCGAATCCACCTGGTAGGTCACACAGGCCTGGAACGGACAATGTTCGTTGCGTATCCTGGCCGTCACGGTCACCTCTTCGCTCTTCGACGGATTTTTCGGCGAGTAGTTCACCTCCGAAATCACGGGCGTCGAACATCCCTCGCCCTCATCGTCTCCACACGACGGCAGCACCGCAACCGCAGCGGACAACACCGCCCATACAATCAGCTTCTTCATCGTTCGTTTTCCGTATTTATTTGTCGAGATGCACATCCAGCTGCGGGAAGGGGAAATGCAACCCCTGCTGCGGCAATTCGTTGTAGAACCGCTCGTTCATATCGAAAAAGAGATCCCAGTAATCGCCGTTGAGCGTCCACGTCCGCGCCACCACGACGATCGCGCTGTCGGCCAGTTCCGACAGGGCCACGAACGGATCGGCCGGCGCATCCGGCGTATGGAGTACCCGTTTGTCGGACTCCAGCATGGCGAGCATCGTGCGTTTGGCCACCGCCACGTCGTCGCCGTAGGCGAGCGAGACTTTCCATTCGACACGGCGCATCGTCTCCGACGAATAGTTGTTGACGATGGCGTTCGAAATCGAAGAGTTGGGAATGTAGATCCGTTTGTTGTCGGTCGTGGTGACCACCGTCGAGAAGAGACGTATCTCCTTGACCGTACCTGCCTGCCCCTGCGCCTCGATGTAGTCGCCGATGCGGTAGGGATGCATGAACATGACCATTATGCCTCCGGCGAAGTTCTGCAACGTTCCGCTCAACGCCATACCGATACCGAAACCCGACGCCGCGAGCAGCGCGACGAGCGACGTGGTATTGAAGCCCAACAGCTGAACGATAATCAGCAGCAGAATGGTATAGGCCGCACCTTTGACCAGGCTGCGCAGGAACGAGCGCAGCGACTTGTCCACCTGCCTGCGGTCGAACGACGCGTCCATCAGGCGCACCAGCCGGTTGATGATCCACCGCCCGGCGGCATAGATCGCGAAGGCCACGGCGATCTTCAACACCACCCAGATCACCTGTCCCGTAAAGTCGCGCAGGAAAGTCTCGGCATCGAGCGAAGTGAACCGTTCGACGATCTGTTTCCACTGCGCCTTCTGCACGCTGTCGGGCAGAATCAGCGTCTCCGCTTCCAGAAAAAATCCCAGCATAAGCAAATTCTTATCGTTTAAGTTATAAAAGTACTATTTATATCCGAAAAAACCACTAATTTTGTCTGCACATTTAACATCCTATCATGGAATCTCAGGTAGAAATCATCCAGATCAACATAGCCGGAAAGGACCAGCCCGGCCTCACGTCGTCGCTCACGGACATCCTGGCGCGCTACGACGCCTTCATTCTCGACATCGGCCAGGCCAATATCCATCAGTCGCTTACGCTGGGAATCCTGATCAAGACGACCTCCGACAAATCGGGTGCCATCATGAAGGAGCTGCTCTTCAAATCTTCGGAGCTGGGCATCAACATCCGCTTCACGCCCATCAGCGAGGAGCGCTACACGGCATGGGTGGGTATGCAGGGCAAGAACCGCTACATCATCACGCTGCTGGGGCGTCAGCTCACGGCGCGCCACATCGCCGACGTGGCGGGCGTGATCTCGCGGCAGGGGCTCAACATCGACGCGATCAAGCGCATGACGGGCCGCGTTCCGCTGCACGAAGACGAACGGGCGCCCAAGTCGTGCATCGAATTCTCGGTGCGCGGATCGCTCACCGAAGAGGCCACGACGGCCATTCAGGAGCAGTTCATGTCCTTCTCGAACAACGGGGTGGACATCTCGTTCCAGCGCGACGACATCTTCCGCCGCAGCCGGAGGCTGATCTGTTTCGACATGGATTCGACGCTCATCGAAACCGAAGTGATCGACGAACTGGCCGAACGGGCGGGCGTCGGCGCGCAAGTGCGCGCCATCACCGAACGCGCGATGCGGGGCGAGATCGACTTCCGCGAGAGTTTCACCGAGCGCGTGGCGCTGCTCAAAGGGCTCGACGTCTCGGTCATGGAGGAGATCGCGCAACAGCTGCCCATTACCGAAGGACTCGAACGCATGATGACCATTCTCAAACGCGTGGGCTACAAGACGGCGATCCTTTCGGGCGGCTTCACCTATTTCGGCAACTACCTGCGGCAGCGGTTCGGCTTCGACTACGTCTATGCCAACGAATTGGAGATCGTCGACGGCCGTCTCACGGGACGCTACGCGGGCGAGATCGTCGACGGCCGCCGCAAGGCCGAGCTGCTGCGGCTTCTGTGCCAGTTCGAGAACATCAACATCGCCCAGTCGATCGCCGTGGGCGACGGCGCCGATGCTCTCGCTCGCGGGACTCGGCATCGCCTTCCACGCCAAACCGAAGGTGAAGGCCACCGCCGGCCAATCGATCTCCACGATCGGCCTCGACGGCATCCTCTATTTCCTGGGATTGAAAGATTCGTGGATCGAACGATGAGGGAATGAAACGGCCGGTCGTCATCGCGTTGCTCGCCCTGTGCGGCTTGTCGTGCGGATGCCGCGACCGTTTCGACGTGCCCGATACGCCGGCCGACGTTCCGGCGGCGAACATCACGATCGCCTCGCTGCACGCATTTCTCCATGCGGAAACCGTCGTCGTCCGCGAGGAATTGACCGTCGGCGGTACGGTCGTGTCGAGCGACGAAGCGGGTAACTTCTACCGCACGCTGGTGCTCGACGACGGCACGGGCGGAGCCGAACTGCGTATCGCCGAATACAATCTCTACACGATCTGTCCGCCGGGCTGCCGCCTGACCGTTTCGCTGCGGGGTTGTGCGCTCGGCGAGCGGAACGGCGTATTGCAGATCGGACTGCCGCCCGATGCGTACAGCCCCTACCCGACCGGCTACATCTCCTCGCGCGTGCTGCTCGAACGGCTGCTGCATCCTACGGGCGAACGGCAGGAACCCGTCGCTACACCGTGCGAAATCGCACGACTCGGCACGGCGTCGTGCGGCCGTCTGGTTCGCATCGACGCCCTGCGGTTCCGCCCCGATGCGGAACAGGCCGTCCCGCAAACGTGGGAGGGCTACCGGCTTTTCGAAGACGCCGCGGGGCGGACGATCGCCGTCTATACGAGTGCTTACGCCCGTTTCGCCGATCGGGAGATTCCGGCGGGAGAGTGCTCGCTGACGGGTGTGCTCGAATACGGCACGGCCGGCAGTTACGGCAAACAATTCATCCTCCAAATGCGCGATGAGAACGACTGCACGCATTAGCCTCTGCGCACTGGCACTCCTTGCCGCCGGCATCGCAGGATGCCGCGACGACGACCGGCTGTCGTACGAAAAGGATGCGCAGGAGGGTGACGTTCCGCCGATCGGTGTCCAGAGCATCAGCGTCCTCAAATCGCTCTACCACGACCGCACGACCCGCATCACGCAGGAAATATCGATTCAGGGACACATCGTGGCCAACGACACCGCGGGCGAATTCTACAAGGAGATCGTCGTGGAGGACGACACGGGCGGCATCGTCCTCTCGATCGACGACGAACGGCTCTACCGCACCTGCCGTCTGTTCGACTTCGTCACGATCAACTGTCAGGGATTGGCGCTCGGCAGCGAGGGCGGCACGCTGCTGCTGGGAACGTTCCCCACGGGCGACTATTGCGTCGACCGCATCCCCGCGGCCGACATGGCGCGCTACCTCGCCGTGACACCGGCCGCTACGCGCCGGCAACCGCTGACGCTCGGTTTCGAGGAGGTCGCACCCCGCCACATCAGCCGCTACGTGCGCTTCGACCGGGTGCGTTTGGCCGAGGAGGCGACGACATGGTGCGACTTCGACCCCGAAACCGGCGACCCCGTCACGACCGACCGCACGCTTCTCGATGCGGCCGGCCGGCAATTCGTCGTCCGCACCGACCGCCGCTGCGACTATGCCCGCAAACCGCTGCCCGCAGGCGAAGGAACGCTCTGCGGCATCGTCGAGTATTTCAACGGCCGCTACCGCCTTCGCATCACCAACCACGAAATCCTCTTCGACCGACAATAAATCGGGGTGCAACCGTCAAGATCGCACCCCGCCTTTTTCTCCCGCCGCGCCGATCAGCGCTCCGGCACCGCCGCCGCGGCTTCCATCACCCCTTCGTTCATCGTCGGGTGGGCATGGATCGTGCGGGCGATCTGCCGCGCCGTGGCCCCCAGACGGCAGGCCAGCGCAGGCTCGGCGAGCATCTCGGTCACGCTGGCTCCTACCAGATGCGCCCCGATCAGCTTGCGGTCGGCGTCGAAAAGCAGTTTCACGAAGCCGTCGCGTTCGCCGGCGGCCGCAGCCTTGCCCGAGGCCATGAACGAATAGCGCCCCACCGTATAGGGAATCTCCCGGGCCAGCGCCTCGCGCTCGGTCAAGCCGACCGACGCCACCTCGGGCGAAGTGAAGACGCACGACGGGATGACCGAGTAATCCACCGGATCCGATTCGACGCCGCAGATATGTTCCACGCAGTGCAGCGCTTCGGCCGACGCGACGTGGGCCAACGCCGGTCCGGGCACGATGTCGCCCACGGCATAGACCCCCTCGACATTGGTGCGGTAGTGTTCGTCCACCGCGATCTTGTCGCGTTCGACACGCACGCCCAGCTCTTCCAGCCCGAGTCCTTCGATGTTGGATTTGATGCCGACGGCCGAAAGCACCTTGTCGGCCGTGAGCTCCTCCTCGCCCTTCTTGCCTTCGATGCGCACGCGGCACCGGCCCTCGCCGTCGACCGTCACGGACTTGACCGTCGTGGAGGTCATCACCGCGATGCGCTGTTTGCGGAAAGCCCGCTCCATCGTCCGCGCCACCTCCTCGTCTTCGAGCGGCATCAACTGCGGCAGGTACTCGACCACGGTCACCCGCACGCCGAGCGCAGCGTAGAACGATGCGAACTCGCAGCCGATGGCACCCGATCCGACGACGACCATCGATTCGGGCAATTCGTCGAGCACCAACGCGTCGCGCGACGAGAGGACATGCTCGTGGTCGATCGGCATGAAGGACATTTCGCGCGGCCGCGCCCCCGTCGCCAGAATGATATGGTCGGCCGAAACCGTTTCGTCGGCCACGATCACACGGCCTTCGCCCGCAAGACGGGCCTCGCCGCGCAACACATCGACCTTGTTCTTCTCCAGCAGGAACCCGACGCCCTTGCGCATCGTCTCCGAGACGCCGCGCGAACGGGCGACGATACGCGCCATATCGGGCTTCGCCTCGCCGCCGAGCGTCACGCCGAAAGCATCGGCCGTACGGCAATAGTGGTAGACCTGCGCGCTTTTGAGCAGCGCCTTGGTGGGGATACACCCCCAGTTGAGGCAGACGCCTCCCAGCTCGGCGCGTTCGACGAGCGCCGTCTTGCGCCCCAGTTCCGCGGCTCGGAGCGCAGCGCCCATACCGCCCGGGCCGCCGCCGATCACCAGAATATCGTAATGGTTCATAACGTATGAATTTCCAACGGGACGGATTGTCCTTTACACAACCCGTCACCCCTTAATTTTTAATTACTTTCAACGTCTCGCCGTTGTCGGCCGCCACGGCGCGCTGCCACTTCTCGTCGTAACCCGGGAAGAGTATTTCGCCCGGGATATCGCGGCCGTTGCCGTTATCCTTGAATTTGCCGGGTTCGGTCTCGCCCTTCACATTGCCGTCGATATACTTCACCAGCAAATATTCGTCCATCTGCTTCCACAGATCGAACAAGGTCTGGGCCATCATCACCGAATAGTCGGTCACGTACTTCACGCGCGCCTCCCCTTCGAGCTTCCGCGCCTCGGCCGTGACCTCGCGCACCTCGCCGAGCACCCGATTCTCCCACCGATCGGCTACCGCCTGCAAATCCTTCGACATGCGGTCGTAGCGCAGGTAGGCGAAATTCGTAACGCGATTGAAGAGCCAGAACATCGACGTGGGGGAATACTTCAACATCGACCCGTTGTTTTCGCTCAGACATTCGGGCACGCGATCGATCGAGCAATAGATCGGCGTAAGACACGACGTGGCGGCATCGTCGACGCCGAACCACAGAATCCCCAGATCGTCGCCCGCCGCACGGTTCGCCTGCGCCACCAGCCAGAAACCGGTCTGCTGCGTGGCCGTGGCACGTTCGTTGACGTACTCCGTACCGTCGACTTCGAACGACATCGGCCGCCAGCGATACGGCAGCCCGCAACCGCCGGCACCCAGATCCCTGGTCATGTCCATCGGCGTCCCCTCGTAGTGGTCGCGCATGGCATCGAACACCTCCTTGGGAGAGACCTTTTTCGAAGGTTTCACCCACAGCGGCATCCGGTTGGCGGGATTGTGCCCCATCGCGTAGTCGGTATAGGCGTCCATTCCGTCGGCCACGCGGCGGAAAAAACTCCACACGCGGGCTTCGCAGGCACGCAGTGCCGAGAAATCGGCCGGCGCATAAGCGTCGCAGAAACTGAACTCCGCATCCGGTCCCTCGTAGTACCCCATCTCGCGGGCGAACGAGATCACGTCGGGCGAATAGAGGCAGTTGTCGGGATCGTCGAGCGGGAAGGTCGTGATGCGCGCCTGATTGGCATGGCCCGACACATAACCGTCGGGAATGCGGCGCGCCACCCACACGATTCCCTTGCGGGCGTTGCCACCCTTGCCGTCCGGTTCGAAACCCTTGCCGATCACCTCCATGATCCACGCCTCGTCCGCATCGGCGATCGAAAACGACTCGCCTTCCGACGCATAGCCGTAGGTATCGGCCAGATCGGCCATCACGCGGATCGCCTCGCGCGCCGTGCGGGCGCGTTGCAGCGTGATGTAGATCATCGAACCGTAGTCCATGCGTCCCGTCGAATCGGCCAGTTCGCCGCGGCCGCCGTAGGTCGTTTCAGTGATGATGAGCGAATGTTCGTTCATGTTCCCCACCGTGGAATAGGGATGTTCCACCTGCGGGATGTCGCCCAGATAACGCCCCGTGTCCCACTCGTAGACAGAGAGCATTTCGCCCGGACGGAACCCGCCCTTCGGTGCGTTGAACTTATAGAGGCAGCCGTACAGCGCATGCGAATCGGCGGAATAGCTCACCAGCGTCGTCGAATCGGTCGAAGCGCCGCGCGTGACGATGAAGTTGGTACACGCTCCGGCAGGGGTGCTTTCGAGCAAAAGGAACGGCGTCAAGACCGTCAGCAGACAAAATAAAGGCTTCTTCATAAACAAAATCGGGTTTGCGGTCAAAAATACGAAAAAATTATCTAATTTTACCCGAGCGTTAACCGAAAAAAAGAGTAGAGTATGTCGATCAGAAGTCAATTATCGGACGTGCGGGAGACACTGCCCGAAGGCGTCACGCTGGTGGCCGTATCCAAAACGCACGCCCCGGCCCTCATCGAAGAGGCTTACGCCGCAGGACAGCGCATCTTCGGCGAGAGCCGGCCGCAGGAGCTGGCTGCAAAATACGAAGCGCTGCCCAAGGACATCGAATGGCACATGATCGGGCACCTGCAAACCAACAAGGTAAAGCTCATCGCCCCCTTCGTCGCGCTGATCCATTCGGCCGACAGCGAACGGCTCATCCGGGTAATCAACGACGAGGCGATCCGCAACGGCCGCGTAATCGACATTCTGCTCGAAATCCACGTCGCGGACGAGGAGACCAAGTCGGGATGGACCTACGACGCACTGCTGAAATACGTCAAAAGCGGTGCACTGGCAGCCATGAAGGGGGTCCGCGTGCGCGGCGTGATGGGTATCGCCACCTACACCTCCAACGAATTCCGCGTACGGCTCGACTTCGAACTGCTGCAACAATATAAAAAGGAGCTGGAAGCGTATTTCGACTCCTCGTTCGACACGCTCTCGATGGGCATGTCGGACGACTATCCGCTGGCGCTGGACTACGGAACGACGATGGTACGCATCGGGTCGCTCATCTTCGGCAAACGCGACTACGCAGCCGCCGAAAAAGAGGCGACGGTCTGACCTCCGGCCGAATTCCGGCTGCCGATACTGAAAATCCGCCCCTGTCGCGATCGTTGCGGCAGGGGCGGATTCGTTATGCTTATTTTCAGCGAACATTCCGAATTTTCGTCCGCTACCGGCATCGTTCGCGATGCCGAAATATAAGATACCGAACACGAATGGATTGTTACAAAGAAGCTTTTTCCTCTCCCTGCCGCACGGCTCATGCAATCGGTGCGATTTCCTCCCACAGGTGCTTCGAAAGATCGACACAGCCGTTGCGGCGAAACGTCACGCCCTCGTGCTCCAACAACTCCCGCTGGGTCGGCCATCCGGGCGCAAGCCTTCCGCTGCTGTTCACGACGCGGTGACAGGGCAATCCTTCGGGAGCATTCGCCAGCGCCCGTCCCGCCCGCCGCGCGCAACGGGGACGCTGCGCGAGCCGTGCCAACTGTCCGTAAGTCACGACCCTGCCCGGCGGTATCTGGCGGACGATATCGTAAATTTCGGCGTTGAACTCCCCCATTACTTATGCAGCGCCTCCCACAGCAGATCCTTCAACTGCGGAATGTTGTATCCCGTCACCGACGAGATGAAAAGCGCCGGAATCCCTTCGGGCAGGTGCGTCCGCATCTCGGCGATCAACTGCTCGTCGAGCATGTCGCTCTTCGTCACGGCCAGCAACCGCTGCTTGTCCAGCAACTCCGGATTGTACTGCGTCAACTCGCCCAGCAGGATTTCGTACTCGCGGCGAATATCGTCGGCATCGGCCGGCACCATGAACAACAGCACCGAATTACGCTCGATATGGCGCAGGAAGCGCAGCCCCAGTCCGCGCCCCTCGTGCGCCCCCTCGATGATGCCCGGGATGTCGGCCATGACGAACGACTTGCCGTCACGACACTCGACGATACCCAGATTGGGTTCGAGCGTCGTGAAGGCGTAGTTGGCGATCTTGGGCTTGGCTGCCGACACGACCGACAGCAGCGTCGACTTGCCGGCATTCGGGAATCCGACCAGCCCGACGTCGGCGAGCACCTTCAACTCCAATACGAAAGCCCCTTCGTCGCCCTCCTCGCCCGGCTGCGCATAACGCGGCGCCTGATTCGTCGCACTCTTGAAGTGCCAGTTGCCCAGTCCTCCGCGGCCGCCTTTGAGCAGTACCAGCCGCTCGCCGTCGGCCGTCACCTCGCCCACGGGCACCAACTCCGTCTCGCCCTGCTCGTTCTCCACGACACGCTTGGCCACCGTGCCCAGCGGCACGGGGATGACGATGTCGCGCGCATCTTTGCCCGACGAACGGGCACCCGACCCGCCCTCGCCGTCCTCGGCGAACTGGTGGCGCTGGTATTTGAGGTGGATGAGCGTCCAATACTGACTGTCGCCCTGCAAAACGATGCTGCCGCCCCGTCCGCCGTCGCCGCCGTCGGGGCCGCCGAAGGCGACGAACTTCTCCCGACGGAAATGCGCCGAACCGGCACCGCCGTGCCCCGAACGGGCGAAAATCTTCACGTAGTCTACAAAGTTCGAACCAGCCATATTACGTCGATTTAGGGGAACAAAGATACGAATAAGCGAGGGCAATGTCAAATTTATTTGAACATTGCCGAGCGGGAGTATCTTCGGCGTCAGCCAAAGTACGATTAAGCGAGGGCAAAAGCAAACTCGTTTGCATTTTGCCGATCCTCTGCTGCGAAAAGCGGAAGCGGAAATCCCCGTCGCGGTTCAGACGCCGGCTCCGAGTATCCGCCGGACCTCCTCCCGCCAGTCGGAATTGCTGCGCGGGCAGAAGGTCCGATAACCCAACGCCGCGCCGGCGGCGGCATTGGCCGCGCTGTCGTCGATGAAGAGCGTCTCGGCAGGAACGAGCGGGGCCTCGGCCGCCATGCGGTCGAAAATCGCCCGATCGGGTTTCATGCACTTCATCTCGTAGGAGAGGAACAACTTGTCGAAATAGGCGTCGAGCGGCTTTCCGGCAGGCGAAAATTCGCTGCTGCGCGCCCAGTCCATCACGAAGGGATTGGTGTTGCTCAGCACATAGAGCCGGTAGTCGCGGCGCAACTCCTCCAAACAGGCCAGTCGTTCGAGCGGAACCGGCAGCAGGAAGAACCCCAACCACGCCTCGCGCGCCTCGGCATAACTCACCTCCCGACCGGCGCACTCGCCCAGCCGCCGGACGAATTCGTCGGCCCCGATCCGGCCGCTTTCGAGTTCGCGGAAGAACCCGCGCTGATGATAGCTGTCCAGATATTCCGCCGGATTTTTCAGTCCGACGCGTTCGAACGCCGCCAGCGCCCGCGAAAACTCGAAGTCGGCGATGATCCCCCCGAAGTCGAAAACAAGATTCTTGATCATAATCCGCTTTTTAGAGAGGCGAATATAGGCAAATTCGGGCAAATACGCAAACGCTCCCCCGCACGCCGGCGCATGTTCCGACGCCCGCACGATCGAAGCCGGCCGCCGAACCCGAAAAGCATCCGGTCTCCGCAAACGGATCCGGCCGTCTGCGGGCGGCCGGATCGTCCGACACGGTGCGGATCAACTTTGCAGCGGCTCGTAGGGAAGCCCCCACGCTTCGGCCACCGAGCGGTAGACGACCTTCCCTTCGACGATGTTCAGACCGAGCCGCAGCTCTTCGTTCTCGGCGCAGGCGCGCCGCCATCCCTTGTCGGCCAGTTGCAAGGCATAGGGCAGCGTGGCGTTGGTCAGCGCGAGCGTCGACGTATAGGGCACCGCACCGGGGATGTTGGCCACGCAGTAGTGCAGGATGCCGTCGACATAGTAGACCGGATCTTCGTGCGTCGTGGGCCGCGACGTCTCGAAGCAGCCGCCCTGATCGATCGCTACGTCGACCATGACCGTACCCGGCTCCATCAGTTTCAACATGTCGCGCGTCACCAGCTTCGGCGCCTTGGCACCCGGAATCAGCACCGACCCGACCACCAGATCGGCGTGTTTGAGCTCCTCGCGGATGTTGTACTCGGACGACATGAGCGTCTTGACATTCCGGGGCATCACGTCCGCCAGATAGGTAAGCCGCCGCAGCGAGACGTCGCAGATCGTGACGTCAGCGCCCGTACCGGCCGCCGTGCGCGCCGCCGCCGTACCGACCACGCCCGCACCGATGACGAAGACCTTGGCCGGCTTCACGCCCGGCACGCCGCCCAGCAGGATTCCCTTGCCGCCGCGCGGCTTTTCGAGGAAGTAGCGCCCCTCCTGTGCGGCCATGCGGCCCGCGACCTCCGACATGGGGATCAGCAGCGGCAGCGAACGGTCGCTGCGTTCGACCGTCTCGTAGGCGCAGCACACGGCGCCCGACGCGATCATCGCCTGCGTGAGCGCCTCGCTGCTGGCGAAATGGAAATAGGTGAAAAGCAGCTGTCCCGGACGAACCAGCCCGTACTCCGGTGCGATCGGCTCCTTGACCTTGATAATCATCTCGGCCGTTGCGTAGACCTCCTCGATCGAGGGCAGCAGTTTCGCCCCCACGGCCTGATACTCCTTGTCCGCGAATCCGCTGTCGACGCCCGCTCCGCTCTGGATGTAGACCGTATGTCCCCGCCGAACGAGTTCCATGGCTCCGGCCGGCGTAAGCGATACGCGATACTCGTTGTTCTTAATTTCCTTTGGAATTCCGACGATCATAACGATATGTTTTAATTTTACGAGAGCAATTTAGCGAAATTAAAAACGAATTCCAACGATTTTCTTAGAATTTATAACTCACGGTCAACGTCGCGCTGCGGCCGTAGGCATAGAGCAGGCTCGTAGCGAACGGGCGGTAAAAGGTCTCGGCACCGCTGCGCAGGCGCCGCACCCGATCGGACTCGTAGGCGGAGTAGACCGTGCGACGGTCGTCGAGCAGGTTGCGTACCGACAGCGTGACCGACAGTCTCGACGCGCCCAGCCGCCACATTCTCCCCGCCGAGACATCGGCCGTAAAGGAGTCGTCCAACCGCTCCTGCTCCATGAAAAGAGCGAATGTTTCGGGCGAATCGGAGGCCTGGTTCGCCACACGCGAAGTCCGGTAATGGAACGACGGCGCGACCCATCGTCCGGCGACCAGCGACGCATCGGCAGAGAAATACCACCCCGAACGGCCGAAATAATGCACGCCTGCCGTCGCGGCCAGCGAGGCCGTGCCGCCGGGCCGAAGACCGCTCATGTAACTCGTGACGCCGTCGGCGCGGAGCTCGTTGCCCGCATCGGTGTAAAGCCATACCGAAGGATTCGTCGCATAGGTGTGGCTGCCCGCACCGACGGCGGCCGACAGGCTCCAATTCCACGTAAGG
>OBAI01002194.1_pt1 | contig 12740 bp, 9 predicted proteins | sample 1517461 | NCBI WGS metagenome assembly OBAI01 (sample SAMN04571696, study PRJEB22368) | human gut metagenome | biome: human gut; material: stool | host: Homo sapiens | place: Luxembourg | collected 2012-06-29
TTTTCTGTTAAAACTCCAAAGTCTAATAAAAATACATTAGTATTATATCATATTCAGAAAAAATTATAAAGATTTTGTCGCAAAAAAAAGAAGCAGACACATAAAATATGTATCTGCTCCAAAAATTAATTTCTAGCTATTCTCATTCAAGACAAAATCTTCTCCATATAATGGTGGCATTACTTTCGAGTTAGAATATAACATTCATCATTTGAATTTTTTATTATTCCAGTTTCAACATTGTATTTTTCATGTTCTGCTATTCTCATTATATCAACAAAATCAAGATTGCATATTAATGCTTTCCTTTTAGAAATATAAAATTCATTTGCTTTTATTGAGTAAATTCCTAATACATTTGCAATCTTTCTTAAATCACTGCCATCCATGGAATCAGTTAATTTAATATATGGAACACCAGAAGCATCATAATATAAACTATTAAAAATTTTCATATGATGAAATATATCTCCAATACTACAGCCTACATGATATATTTCTTCGCAAGAATACTGATCGATCAATTCGACATCATTACATTTTGAGTATTGATCATATAATAATTTAACCATATATCCCTCATTTAACAATTCCATTACTATATGGTGGAATGGATAATTTGAAGAAATTGAATTATGCTGACTTTTTATCCAGTTCTCGATCACTGCTTTGGGAGCATCTGTTTTAAAAATGATAGATTCTTTCTCATCATTGCCAGAATCTGAAAGATATACTTGAATAGCTCTTGGTTCTGCTTTCAAAATATTTTCTTCCATCACTTTTTTGCTTTCTACTAGATAATCTTCAAATTTTTCATCTGTAATTAAATAAAATAATGATTCAAAATCGTCCTTATTTTCTACTTCAAGATACAATTTTAATATATCATCAGAAATTCCACTAACTTGAAAGTCTGCTGCTTCCATAATATCTGCTAAAATCGTATCTGCATCATGAATCATCCCATCTGGCTGTTTTGTCGATAAATCCAAAACCTGTTCTGCTAATTCCTTTACCGTTCCTTCAAAGTCTGTAGGCTCTTTAATGTTTCCTAATTCTTTTCTCACAATTTTTCTCCTTTTTTATAAAATTCTCAGCTGCGTATCCACATACCTTTAGGTAGTGGGTAGTTCATAAAATTTGTTACAGTTCTTTGATTGAGATTCTTGGAATCCAGTCTTCTTCTACCGCTTTAATCTTGTCCTTTGGGACACAAGACAGTAAAGCTGAATCTTTCGCTAATGCCATGTCAATGATCCAAAAATCTTCTCCATTCTGCATCACATCAATGGACCACTGCCCTCTTAAATCTAAAAATGGTAACAGTTTCATGATCTCTTTTTGAACTTTCTCTTTGTTCTTCTCGTATCGTTCCATTAATGTTTTCTCATGTGCTGCATAGATCACATAGTCATGCACCATATCTGGATTATTTGCATCCGCTTCTTTTCCAAATCGCTTTTTCATGACATCCGGATCCCAGTATGGATTGATCCCTAACACTTCTTTTGTATCTGCATCAATAAATACACGATATTCTGTATGTAGTGGTAATCCTTTGTAGATACATGGATTGTTTTCTTTATCCTTAATGAATTCTCTAACGACCCACTCATTTGTTGTTGCTGCACCATATATACTTGGCTGGTTTCTTCCAGAAAGATCATAGTGTGCAAAACAACTTGCCTGAAAACTGATGAATAGTAAATATTCTCCGATCTCTTTGACTTCTTTTGCGTCATGAATATAAGCATTCCGAAAATCAAATTTAGAAGAAAAAACACCAGTTTTGATAAAGTATTCTTTCGTTTCGTCTAATTCAAAAGCTTTCTGGCAAAATTGATCAATGATCTGAAAAGTCGTAGACGACAATTCTGTATATTCCATTCGACTCATTTGTAATACCGGCAATGGAACTTTCATGATCTTTGTCTTTGGCAGCTGAAAGAAATCAGAATAAAAAATCGCATTTACTAATCGTGGAAACCAGTTTCCTATGGAATTCTGACAACGATCTAAAATTGCATAGCTGATTCCATCCAGATCTAACATATCTAATCCCTGACGAAAATGGTCATAAAGAAACCTTTTTTTTCGTGGATCTTTTGTATTCAGATACTGCTGATATTGCTCTAACAATGCATCTCCCGTACCATCAGAAAGACTTTTTTTAACATATCGTCCAGTCAGATCAGGTCTTAACTCTTTTGGCAGCTCATTGATTTCTTCAAGTGTTACTTCTGAGTTTTCTGGAACTTTAACTGTTCTCGTTTGATTGCAAGAATAGATATTTCCATATGTAAATCCTGGTTTTCCGTCATATTCATAAATGAGGGCTTGATCTAAAAGCTCATTCACGATCCGGTCAATCAAATCTTGAACTTTTCCTTTCCCATGTACATCCTGTTTTGGATTTAAACTTGCAGCCTGCTTTGCATTGACTTTGAAAAGGTTGTCGCTGATCGGCTCATTCATGGAATATAGCTGATAGGATTTTTCAAATGCCTTTAAGGCTTCTGGCGTAACCCTTAACATTTCTGCGAGTTTTTCTTTAGACATAATTGCTTTTTTCATATCTTTATTAAAAATATTTGATAAATCTAACATAAATTTTCTCCTTTTATTTTTCAAATCTGATTTCCATAGCTTTTGCTAATGCATAGCCAAACTCCTGATTTGCACCTGGACTTGTTTCCCATCCTTTTAACATGTAAATGATGTCACAATCATTTAACAACTGAAAAGATAATCTCATGTAATCTTCATAAGAAGCGTTTTCTAATTTTGTCCCTTCATATGCAGGATTTACAACTTCATATCCTTGTGCCAAAAGTTCTCTCGCTGCTACATCAAATCGTTCCTGATAATCTTCTGTTTTTGTAATCTTTCCAGAAATATAGACTTTCCGGTTCTTCTTGCTAAAATCAACCGTATGTAAAATATCAAACAGTTTTTTTATTTCTGGACTGCAATCTGTAAATAAATCCATTGGAGACGTTTCAATTAGCTTTACATCCTTATCATACTTATCCGCGTATTTTTGCAGATAACGTACGCCATCTTTGTAAGTTAAGAAAAAGATCCCTGGACGCTGATATAATTCTTTTATGTAATATCTTAATTCTGCATGATGATATGTATATCCCATAACCCATTCTACAATTGCAAGCAATCCATTCTTTTGGATTTTTTCTAATGATCCTTCCCATAACATAGTTTTGCCTATATCGTTTTTCCCATGAATCAAGACCTTATAATTGTTAATCAACTCTACCTGATACTTTTCTTCGAGTGAATTATCCTTAATAATACTCTGAATCGTTTGATATAATTGCTGCGGAGTTGTTATATTGATACAATCAATACATAAATCTGCTCCATCAGCAATCTGATTTAGATATTCTACTGCATCCGGATCATTTCTAAGATCAGTCTCAACATTGTCGAGATAATTTTTGATTGGTTCTTGAATAACCCAGATACGTGGATAAGTCAGCATGTCGGAATGTTGGGTATTCATTTCTTTCTGCAGTTCATACAAAAAATCCAATTCTTCATCTGTGATACGATGCTTTGCATATGGATCAGTATGATGTGGATATTGTGTAAATTCTTTCTTTAACATGTTTTTCTCCTTTCTTTTGTAAAAATAAAAATGGGCATAAAAAGAAGCAGATACAAAATATCTGCTAAACTTTATGCCCAAATGATTGGTTATGAAATTTCTATTGATTTTTTATCCTTAAAAAAGTTCAGAATTTTTCTGTTAAAACTCCAAAGTCTAATAAAAAATACATTAGTATTATATCATATTCCAAAAAAATTATAAAGATTTTGTCGCAAAAAAATAAGAGCAGACAAATATATGCCTGCCCCTTATTTTGATTATTACGCACTCAATTTCTGATTTAATTCAGATAATCGTGCCTGTTTCTTAATTAATTCACTTTCATGAGGAAAATCAGGATTTAATTCCGTCTTTGCTGTAACAAATTTTCTGGATTCAAACTCCAATCTTCTCTTGAAAGTTTTTAATTCTTCCAATATTCCATATTCAATGATCTTATCAATCTGATACATGATATTCGTACTGCCACTGAATTCAAATTCATAGTCATAATTACCACGAATAATCATTGTCTGATGACTGTAAACTGACTTTCTATCAAGAATAATATCAAATCCTTGATAGCTGGCAATCTTTCGTTCATTCTTATAAGATGGTTGAATATTGTGGATTATTTTGTTAGCTTCTGCTCTTGTATCGGAATCATATTTATCTAAAACTTTGATATGGAAATCACCTGTATGATATTTTTTAGCAACTTCGATATCTTTTTCAATGTTTTCAATATTTTTCTTATACTGTTCAATTCTGTTTGGAGCAATCTTGCTAATATAAGACTCTAACTCGTAATATTGATTTAAGAAATTGTTTTTCTGCATTTTTAATCGTTTTACTTGCTGCGTAAGTTCCATCTGTTCCTTGATTAATGGATTCCCACAGGCTGCTGCCTTAATTTCCGCAAACGATAATGTTAAATCATCTTCCTCCATACGTCTAGGAATGTTTTCTTCTGACAAAATCTGTCCAATATATCGCTGCTTGTTTTCCACTGTCTGCCATAAATAAGAGTCAAAGGTATTTTTCGTTACATATCGGTAAATGTAAACTTCTTTATTAAAGTTACCCTGACGGATAATACGGCCGGACCTCTGTGTAAGATCTGACGGTCTCCATGGACAATCCAGATCATGTAAGGCAATCAATTTTTTCTGGAAGTTGCAACCAGTTCCCGCTTTATCTGTACTTCCTAATAATACACGAATAACACCTTCGTTTACCTTCTTGCAAAGATCAACTTTTTGTTTATTCGTTTTAGCACTATGGATAAAAGCAATTTCTCCTTCTGGAATTCCCCTTTCTATTAATTTAGCCTTTACATCATCATAAACGTTAAACTCTCCTTTCTTTGGCGTTGATAAATCTAAGAAAATAACCTGAGTTTTTCCAGGATATTTCTCATAAATATCCATGACCTGATTCACACAATATTTTGCTTTAGAATTAAAGTTTTCTTCCTCAATTCCAACCAGTCGCTGATCTAAAGCTAATTTACGTCCTTCGTTTGTAACCTTGAGCATATTATCTTCTGATGGATCTACTCCACCGTCTCGAATGCGAGCTGCCCTGCTTGCCAAACCATCTACATATTTTTTCTGTTCATCAGAAGCATCAATGGAAATAGTCTCCATAACGGCATTCGGCACATCCATTTCTTTAATATCTTTGACCTTAATATCAGCCACTTCTTTAAAGATTGTTAATAACTCGGCCAATCCAACAAATCGTGTGAATCTTGTTCTGGCACGATACCCTGTTCCCTCCGGAGCAAGTTCCATGGCAGTCTTTGTTTCACCGAATGTCGATGCCCAGCTGTCGAATGAGTCAATGCCAAGTTCTTTTAAGGTATTTAACTGCAAATAGCGTTGCATTGTGTATACTTCTGCCATACTATTTGACACGGGAGTACCGGTTAAGAATACAATACCTTTGTTTCGGCAATTTTCTTCCATGTACTGGCATTTCATGAACATATCAAAAGCTCTCTTTGAATTACTGCTGGTATTGATACCTGCAATATTATTCATCTTCGTTGTTAACAGCAGATTCTTGTAATAATGTGCTTCATCAACGATCAGCTTAGTAACACCCAACTGATCAAAGTAAATTACATCATCTTTTCTCTTGCTATCCTGTAACTTTTCAAGCTTGACAGAAAGTTTTTTCTTGGAACTTTCGATATTTCGTACTGTAAAGTTCTGCTCAGCAGAGTCTAACAGCTTATCTAATTCTTCAATCTGTGCTTTAATATATTTTTCCTGATATTCAGGAGAAATCGGGATTTTTTGGAATTGTGACTGAGCAATAATGATTGCATCGTATGATCCTGTCGCGATTTTAGAACAAAATTCTTTTCTCTTGGCCGGAGTAAAATCGTTCTCACTGGACACTAAAATGTTAGCACCAGGGAATAATTTCATGAATTCTTCTCCCCACTGGCCTACTAATGGATTTGGAACAACAAATAAGTTCTTTTCAGATAATTTTAATCTTTTGGCCACCATAATTGCTGCAATCGCAGTATATGTTTTTCCGTAGCCGACTTTGTGCCCAATTAGTGAATTGTCTTTAGAAAATAGAATCCTCATGATTGCATCTTTTTGATGTTTATACAGTTTGATCTCGCTGTTCATATTTGGAACTTTTAAAAAGTCCCCATCAAATGTACGATACCTGATGGAATTAAATCTTTCATTATAAATGTTTTCAAGATCACAACGACGATCATAGCTCTTAAAGATCCAAGAATGAAATACTTCTCTGATCTCATCCTGTTTGCCCATCGCAAGCGTTGTCTCTTTTGAGTTTAATACTTCTTTCTTATTATCATTTTCATCATAAACCGTATCATAGACCTTTGCATCTTTTAAGTTTAAGCATTTTTCTAACAAAAGAAATCCATTGATTCGTTTTGTTCCATACGTAACCGCAGCTTTCTGGTTTGCAGAATCTCGATACCATTCAATATCCCAATGATCGGTCTCTTTAGTATAAGTAACACTCATACCATTTCCATTAAAATATTCTCGTGGAGTGTCAAAAACCTCAACCAAGAAATCTTCAATGTAATGAGCAGGAATCCATGTTGCACCAAGTTTTGCATCAATCTCTGCAGCTTTTAATGGCTCCGGCTGTGCTTCTTCCAATGCAGCGACATTGATATTATATTTTTTATCCTGTTTTGCTGCACACTTTGCAAATTCCAATTTCTTTCGAACATTGCCTGATAAATATTCATCTTTCATGACATACTCTTCGGTTTCTGGATCTAAAAAGATCTGTCCTTGAAGTTCTTCAATGATATCTTTCTCTGCTTTGTCATAAATACTTTCCATAAAAGCAAAATCAATACATCCTTTTTCATTCAGTGAGCATAATAATGACTCCTGTGCTGTATTGACTTTATCTGGCACAGAATGAGGAACAATAGTTCTTTTTGTGAATATATCTGCCTTGCTTTTTAGCTTATTGTTTTCATCCAGATTTTCCAAAGAACAAAGGAGGTAATAACTATCATCTTCCTGAAATGCTAATTTATTCCCTCTACTATGGATCAGTCCAAATTTTTTTTGAAACTTATCATAAGTCATATTTAATTTCTTACGATATGGTTCAATCGATTCATCACTAACATCTTGCATTTCTTTAGAAATCAATTCCTTTAATACATTTCTTAATTCGATCATGGCTGCAATTCTTTTTGCGACCATTCCTGTATCCGGAATTTTTTTCATCATGGAATTCTTTCGGTAATAAATATGATCATTGTAAATTCCATAGGACATGTTACTAATGGAATCTACTGCCGGAACATATTCTTCATCGTTATTCTCAATTGTCTGACCTGGTTCATAAACATCTTTGAGATAACTTTCCAAATGAAAATTATCAATACATGCTTTCCAGTCCATACCTTCTTTTTCCTTACATACAAAGCGTTTTCCGTATGGTCCACTTTCTTCCATCATACGTCCTAACATATGATTAAGATGCGTGCCAAAATACATATTAGCTTCTTGTGCAATGTTTACCCATTCCGGTTCATCACCGACCGTCTGGTATCTTCTTTTCTGGAAAAATAAAAATACCCTGACGGAAAGTTTTCACACTTCCCATCTGTAGAAACCTTGGCTCCTGTCACTGCAAAAGCTGTTTCTGGAAGTCTGATGGCACATAAAAGATCAGCTTTTTTCGCTAACATCTTACGAATGCGGCTAGATTTCTTGTCCATTGTGCCTTTTGTGGTTATCATAGCAACAATTCCACCCGGTCGGGCAAGATCTAATGCTTTAAGAAAAAAGTAATCATGAATTAAGCATGAGCCGTACGTATTATCTGCTGCACTAAAATCGGAAAATGGTACATTTCCAATGATCAGATCAAAATAATTGTCTGGCAGATCAGCTTTTTCAAATGCACAATTTTGAATATTGGCTTTCTGAAATAGCTGTTTTGCGATATTACAGCTCGTTTCCTCTAACTCAACACCGTACAAGTTTGAATCTTGTAATGTATCTGGAAGCATCCGATAGAAATTTCCTGTTCCCATGCAAGGATCAAGAATATTCAACTTCCCTTTGACTCCTATTTCAGATAGAATCTGATACATAAAGTTTATGATTTTTTCATTTGTATAATAGGATGTTAAGATTGAAGACTTAATTCCCTTATATGTATTTTCTCCAACAAGGGTTTCTAACTGTACTTTCTTTTCCTCCACTTCGAAATATGAAGACAATCCACCCCATCCTTCATAACTTGACAAGATGGTTTGCTGATCTTCATCAGCATAATCGTCCAACCCAAGTAACATTTTTAATGCTGCTAGATTGTTCTTCCATTTATCTTCCAAGCTCTTTGCGAACTGAATTGTTCTATGGAAGAAATTCTTTTTAGGCTTTTTTTCTTGTTTCTGTGTATCTTGTTCATCTGTAGAAAACAAGTCGAAAATAGATGTTTGCGTTCCTGTCTCTACTGCTGTTATGTCAGCTGCAGCAATGCCACCTTCTGAAACTGTAACATTTTCTTCCTCAGTTTTAGTATTTTCAATGACAGAAGAAAACATATCAAAAATAGACATTTGCCCTTCCATCTGTTTATTTTTCTTTCTTCTCATAAATTTAAAGGTCCTTTCTTATAAACAAAAAAAAGGCCGCCGCATCTCTGATTCTTAATCATTAATGCGACGGCCTTCGTCTGAAATTCTATTATTATTTAGTTAAATTGTTATCTGAAATGTGAAAATGTAGAATTCCTCCTACATTCTACATAAAGTGTCGATTATTTCCACTGAATCACAAATTTATCATCGGAATAATCTGTAGAAACTTCTCTCCAAAGACGTTCAAATTCTGAACATACATAAGGGAAAAATTTAGAATCTGGTAACCGTTCAATTGTATCTTCATACATTTTTTTCAATTCTCCATCTTCTTCTCCATATCCTTCTACTTTTCCAGATGTATTTACCTGTAAAAAGTCACAACCACTTGCGTCTGCTTCCATGATGAAGCGATTGATTGTCTGGTAGGCAAAATGATTTAACCATAAGTCTACTTCTTTTTTAGGATCTGTTTTTTTTGTTTCAGATTTTTTCACACTTTTTTCTTTTACTGCACTTTCAACTTCTGATGAATTATTAATAATCTCTTCTTCATTAGTTTCTACTGCTTCTTTTTTACTAGCCTTATTTTTGGATAAAAATGTATTAAATAAACTTACATTCCCTAACCCTAATAAAGAGTTAACTGGTCCTCCAGTTAAAAATAAGAAAACTAATAATACAATTTTCCATTTCTCTGCTCCTTCTTTTCCTTCATTTCGATATAAAATATAGGAAATTAATAAGTTGCATAAAAATACTGAAAAGGATCCAATCATAAACACAATATCACCCAAAATAATTGCTTTTTGTAATGTTGTTGTTTGATTTTTAACCTTTAGTGTTGTTTCTTTCATTGTTTGTTCTTTCATTACTCATTCTCCTTAATATATATAATTAATTATCTCCATTTTGCATAAAGTCATTTGGATCTGGTAAATTTCCATCTCCGTAAGGGTTATGAAACTCATCATCCTTCACCGCTGCCATATTAAATGGATTTTCTTCCGGTGCAAGACCAGCAAACTCATTATTACTACTACTTGGCTGTTGATTTGATCTTTCAGAATTTTTTCTTCCAGAATTATTACTTCTTTGAGTTGAAGCATTTTTGCCAGTATTAGATTGTGAATTCTGCTGATTTGAATTTGATGTTCTATTGGATGAATTCCCTGCTGATTGCTGCTGATTTCCTTCTTGTGCCATTGGCATTGTAGCTCTTTTTTTAGGCGGTACACTTGTACTTGTTTCAGTTGTGTTCTGCCCTTGCATCTCAGAATGCTGTCCTCTATTAGAGTTTCTTGATTCCTGATTCTGAGGATTTGCATGGTTAGACTGATTTTGTTTCTGTGTATTTTGATTATTGTTCTGCTGATTTAGCTGATTCATTGGAATACATGTATTGGCCATGATTTGAAGCCCATACACTTTTCCATCTTCTCTGTCATAATTATTTGGTCTAAGCTCTCCTGAAACTTGCACATAAGATCCTTTTTTAACCTTATTAACCAATTCCATTGCCGTTTTCCCATAATTGACACAATTAAGATAGATTTTTTCATGAACTAACTGCTTCTTTTCTTTGTCCGGATAATAATCTCTTCCTGTATAAATTTCAATACTATAATATAAAATCGTTCTGTTTGGATTTTCTTTATTCTCTTTATAAGCTGGTTCACGATTTACAGTTCCTGACACTGTGATTATGTTTAAGTCTCTCATTTTTTCTCTTCCTTCCTTTATAATACAATGCATAAACATTCAGTTATTGCACCTGAATAATAAGTTTTCCTTCTTTTCGTTGTGTTTTTCGGTATTTGTTCTTATATACTTCACATAACTCCTCAGAGTATTCATTATATATGCGACAAGCTTCTTCAATAGTTTCTATGCTATGAAAGTTCTTACTTGTCGCCTGTGAAGATGTATAGATCAAACACACATCATATGTTACAGATCCGTTATCCCATATACATTCTTCTAATTGTACTGTTCCTTCGGATAAGCTACGTTTTGCCACAACCTGTTTTGTCATTTGATTTTTTCTCCTTTCATAAAGGCAATAAAAAAACAGACAGTAATTTTTCTGTCTGTTTTTTGCCTATATCTTTTCTTTATATAATATGTTTTTATACGTGTACTTTTTGATTTTTTTTGATCTGTTCGAGTCTTTCTTTTGAGATTTTCAAGTATTTTAGAATCATCTCATCGGAAGCACCCTCTTCAATCATACCTAAAACAATCTCCATCTCTCTATCGTTACGTCCTTCTGTACGTCCTTCTGCACGCCCTTCTATACGACCCTCTTGTAGAAGTTCTTGATATCGAATTTCCATTGCTTTCACATCTTGCCTCCATTTCTGATCAGACATTGCTTTTCGAAATTGAGCTTCGATCATCTTACTTAATTGTAAGCTGTCTTCTTTAATAATCGGCTTTTCCAAATATCTCAGAGCATCTTGCAATTCCTTGGATACGTTATAAATCTTCCCTTTTGTATTAAGAAAAATTTTAGTTGTTCCGTCTTCAAATGATAAATTAGATACTTCCTGACAACGATTATCAAAAGTGTATTTCATATATTTTTTTCCAAATGGATCGAAAGAACAAACAAAAATCACAAAACTTTTCTGTAATTCCTGATAGACACTTCCTCGATTTAGGGATTCTACATCCATAACACTTTGATAATATCGACTGCGTTTTGGTAATGATCCTCGATTTGCTGACTGTATTTCAATATTATATACAGTATTCTGATCATCTTCTACATAAACGTCCAATCGAATACCTTTGACATCAATAGCTGGATCTAAGGTCTTTTGTTTTTCCAAATAAACCAAATCACGAATTTTGATATCCAATGTCTGTTCTATAAATCGTTTACAGGTTTCTTTGTCTTCCATGATTTTTCCAAATACATAATCATGTTGAGGAAGAATTCCTTCGTAAATCATAGTTTCTTTCTCCTAATTATAGCATATTGATAGTTGCTTTTGTACTGTGTACGTTGATTTTCTCCTTTCTCAAAATAAAAAAGGACATAAAAATAAGCAGATATAAAATATCTGCTAAATTTACGCCCTTTGGGTTGATAATGTTCTATTTTAATCGTTATTCTATAAAAAGTCCCAAGTATCCTAATACCGTCGGGAATCTAATAAAAATACAATAATATAATATCATAAATTATGTTAAATAACAACTGATAACTACAAACAACCGTGGATTATTGCTTGCTGCTATATAATATTGTATTTTTCAATTCCTTTTCTTTTTCAGTTACCACAGAAGTTTCATTGACTTTATATAAAACATCCTGCTTTGTTTGATTGATCTCTTCCTCATTAATACCATCATCAATAAATCGCTCTCGGTAAGTATCAATAGAATTTACCGTTAACTTGTATAATTCTAAGGATGCAACAGTGTTTGAATTTCCTATTTCTAATAGATCCTTAAGGTTATTATAATATTTCTTATAAACTCCTTTATCTGTTCCTTCCTTTACATTTAATGTGATCTCTTGATTAAATTTTCCAATCTCACAATAAATTTTGGCAATTCTATGATGCTTTGCTGTGCTTTTGTATTTCAAAGAATCTTCAAACCATTGAACAGCACTTTTCATTCTTGTGATTTCTTCATTATTCATATCATCATATTCATAGTAATACCAATATGCCTTTCCAATTTCATAAGACAAGTTTCCATAGCCATCTCCTTTTTTTACCTTGTCCCAATTCTGATGAATCGTTTTAAGATAAGCACTTTCTTCTTTAGAACTAAATACCGCGTCCTCTAAATATACATCTAGCAATTTTTCGTATGCTTTTGATTCCTTTGGTAATATATCAATTGCCTGATGCAACATCTTGATTTTTTCTTTTTGGTTTGTGCTGCGATCTACAACCTCTATAATATCATTATATTTATTTTTTTGATGAATATTATGTATGAAGAATCCCCCGACTCCTATAACTAAAAGTACAGAGCTAATGATCGCAATACGTA
>OBAI01002198.1_pt1 | contig 12731 bp, 14 predicted proteins | sample 1517461 | NCBI WGS metagenome assembly OBAI01 (sample SAMN04571696, study PRJEB22368) | human gut metagenome | biome: human gut; material: stool | host: Homo sapiens | place: Luxembourg | collected 2012-06-29
ACGCCTGCCAAAGCCGAAGCCACTGCGATAACCACCTTCAGGATCATATCCCATACTGATTTCTTCATTGCCATCATTTACCCCCTTTCTGTTCTTTAATGTGTTGTGTTACTCTGTGTTTCTCCGTACTTCCAGTCTCATCAGTTCTATCGGCAAATTCTCCAAACTCCTTGAATTCCTTTGCCACATCGAAGCACGGGCACTGTTTAATCCACTCTTCCGGTTCTATCTCACCGTTTCCGTTCAAGTCCGGCGAAAGATCCCGGTGCCCGCATACCCGGCAGCCAGGGAATTTCTCCTGTAGTTGCCCGACGAGTTGCCGGAGCGTAGCCCGCTGTGCCGGAGTCCGGGTATCTGCCGGGCGTCCCCGGCAGTCCAGACCACCTTCATAGCAGATACCTATCGAGTGAGCGTTGAAACCTTTGGCGTGTGCTCCGATGCGTTCCACGGGCCGGGTAAGGTGCACTGTTCCATCCTTGCGGATATAATAGTGATAGCCTGTTCCATTGAATCCGCGACGCCGGTGCAACCAGTCCAAATCTTCCGGAGAAAGTGTACAATCCTCCCTCGTGGCGCTGCAATGCACCACAATCAAGTTGATAATCCTCATGTTAGTGGATGATTTCTAGTTTAGTTAAAAGTCAAATGTCTAGTTAAGCCTACGAAGTTTGCCGTTTACATTTTGTGTACTCCTCACTGCCGTGACGTCATTTATGCAGCCGGATCGGGCGCTTCTCCGCCTCCTTCATTACCGCCTCCACCGGGCTTGTCGCTTCCACCGGAGTTGCCGCCTCCTGCACTACCTGCATCGGAAACAAGTTTATCATAACGGGCACACTTCGTACCGGTCACCATCGAACGGGTAGCGGTAGTGCGGTCATGATTCTTAGTCGTTGTCGGTTGGAAGCGGACGGTAAGCGTAGCCTGTGCAGCCGACACTTCGTCAGAGGTTTCCACACCTTTGCCACGAGCCACCATCACCATACGGAAGGTACCAAGACCGTCCACGCTTACGCTTTCCGAAGATTGCAAGTGTTGACCCATCACCGTCACCAGGTTGTCGAGTGTGTTTTTTACGTCACCCGGAGAGAGGGAAGAGTAGGCTGCTATCTCTTTCGAAAGTTGTGCGGAATCTACGTTTCCCGAACGTACAACTCGGGGGTAGAAGAGTTTTTTACCGCTTTTTTTGTCTTCCAGAGTTGACTGGAAGGGTTTGTACAATACTGGCATAATTGTAATAGTTTTTAGTCGTTAATAATTCTAGTTTGTCTGTGTCTTTAAGCTTATCGACAATGCAAATATAAGACCTTATTTCTGTCTGTGCAAGAGATTTTAAAAGTGTGCGTTAATAAATTCGTTAATATAGGAACTTGCTGTTATATTACTAATTTACAACATATTACACAATGCAACAGCATCATAACCTTCATTAATTCAGTTATTCAGGACACTCAACAAATAATGACCGGGCAGTTTGATCTTTCCGGCACTTGCCCGAATGACACCGAAACCCTTCCAAACCTTACCACCGATTTCTCCGTAATTACTTTTCAGTACGATTGCATACTGTTCGGAGGGAGGAATATGATAAAGGCGAAGGTTATCCAACAGTCCGGAAAGGTTGCGCGGGTGTCCGTCAGCAGGAGCTTGCATCCGGTCAATATCCGACTGTGTCAGTTCACGTTTCTTCTTTGCCGGTTTTCTGTTAGAAAAATCTCCTCCTTCTTCTTCCTCATCCCCTCCTTTGGGCAAAGGAGGGTTAGGGAGGATGTTTTCTTTCTTTTCTTTTTCTTTTCTTTTTTCTTTCCTTTCTTTTTCTTTTCTTTTTATGAGACTGCTTTTTGTTGCAGTATCCGGGGATTCTGTTACAGTATCGAGGGTTTGCGTTACAATATCCGGGGTTTCTGCAACAGCATCCGGAAGGATGGAGTGTACGGTTTCCTCATCCGGCAGCAGACAGTAGTCCGGAGAAATATGACGGCGGCTGCGGCGTTTAGTGATAAAAAGGAACTGCCGCTGAATGTCGGCGGAAGTCAGGATGCCGTAACGTTCGTAGAGAGAGGAATCGAAGAAACCGTACTCCACAAACAGACGAAGCACCCGGCGGACACTATCGTTATCCGTGCTGAAGAGCTGGTCGGAGAGTTCGTCATAGAAGTCATCATCGACATGAATATAATAACCCTCGCCCGAATATAGATAAGACAGGGTATAGAGCAGGATCGTGAAGGCGGAATTCAAAGGGAAATAGTCAAGCCCTTGTTTTATTCGTCCCATGATATAAATTGTTTTTATAAATCAGTCTGCCAATTCTAATTTTGATCCTGATTTTGATTCTAATTCCAATTCAAAGACTGATTCGGATTGGAATTCAGAACCTGATTCGGATTCAAATTCCGATTCACGGACTTTCCGCCTTTTCCGTTCAATGCTGGCAGCTACGGTTTCAAGGGCATGCAGAATAAGTTCCCGTCGCAACGTGGGATTTTCCGTAGAGGTTATTACCGGATAATTGCTTTCCCTGTCGCATGCAAGGGAGCGTTTCTCGTTCTTCCGATGGTTCCGGCTGACAGTTTTACGACATTCCTTACAGTAGTTGCCGGGAAGGCCGGTTTTCTTATTGATATAAAAGGCACTTGCCGGAAGAGAGCGTTTGCAACATCCGCAAACGCACAGTGTTTGTACTTTTGAGCTTTTCATTTTGTTATCCAATTATAAATTATAAATGCTAGTTTTTATCAGTCAGGTCTGTAATCATTCAAATACGGAGTATTCGTATACAATATGTTATCCTTTTGTTATCCTATTGCCAGGTATTAACATCTGGCGTTTCAGATATTAATGGTTAGAGAAATAGCTGTTAATACTTGAGAGAATAGCTGTTAACAGGCATCAGTAAGCTTTCCGCAGGTGGCGGATGAGAAAATTTCAAGTTTTTTGTGTTTTTCTTGAAGTATTGCATGGCATATCCGTTTTTAATTTATATTTTTGAAACGTTTTCTATTAATCAATGGGACAAAGATAGAATATTTTTCATAAATAAAATATCAATTTTCAATATTAAACCTCAACTATTTCACAAATCATTGATTATAAACATATAGTAAACATATTTTTGAGGCAGCCATTTTTATAGCTGCCATTTGTAAATCCGAGATTAGTCTTTTAAATAAAAAAACAGAATGGATACAAATTTGGATGTATTAGGTATCATCAAGCGTGCCAAACAGGTATTGAACTTAAAGAGAGACAGCGAACTAGCTGAATACCTGGAAGTTTCGAGAGCAACAGTTACCAATTGGGGAGCACGAAACAGTATTGATTTCCGTCTGCTGCTTGACAAATTCGGAGACAAGGTGGACTATAACTGGCTATTATTGGGAAAAGGAAATCCGAAACATCAGCCGAGATTTTGCCAAAGCGAGCTGGTACAGGGAGAAGTCGAAATTATACACAATCCGAAAACGCCCGAACCAATAGACGACCGTAGCGTGACATTATACGATATTACGGCGGCGGCGAACCTGAAAACATTATTCACCAACAAACAGCAATATGCACTGGGGAAGATATGGATTCCCAATATTTCCGTCTGCGACGGGGCGGTCTACGTCAACGGAGACAGCATGTATCCCATACTGAAATCGGGAGATATTATCGGATACAAGGAAATTAGCAGTTTCGACAACGTGATTTACGGGGAAATATACCTGGTGTCGTTTATGATTGACGGAGACGAGTATCTGGCGGTGAAGTACGTGAATCGTTCGGAAAAAGAAGGGTATCTCAAGCTCGTGAGCTATAATACTCATCATGAGCCGATGGATATTCCATTCGCGTCCATCAATGCGATGGCGATTGTGAAGTTCTCCATCAGGAGACACATGATGATGTAAGTTTTACCACAAAGAATGCAGAAGACACAGAGTTTCAAGGAAGAAAAAAGACCTCCGTGTCCTCTGTGGTGAAATCAGATTTCTTCCCCCTTCAGCGTAGCCGAGCTGGCCTCCGTGACACGCACATTGACGAAATCACCGACACGGTGCGTACCTCTGTCGAACACCACCACACGGTTCTGCTCCGTACGGCCGAACAGCTGGTCGCGCGAACGCTTGGAGACTCCTTCCACAAGCACTTCATACGTTTTACCGATGCAACGCTGGTTGGATTCGGCAGACAGACGGTTCTGCAAAGCGATAATCTCGTTCAGGCGACGGACTTTCACCTCTTCGGGCACATTATCTTCGAGATGCTTGGACGCATACGTTCCCGGACGTTCGGAATATTTAAACATGAAAGCAGCATCATATCCACATTCTTCCATCAGCGAAAGTGACAAGGCATGATCCTCTTCCGTTTCAGAATGAAAACCGGAGAAAATATCGGTAGTCAGTCCGCAATCGGGGATGATACGTTTGATGGCTGCCACCCGGTCCAGATACCACTCACGGGTATACTTACGGTTCATCAGTTTCAGAATACGCGAACTGCCGCTCTGCACAGGCAGATGGATATGTTTACACACATTCGGAACTTGCGCAATCACTTCCAGCGTTTCATCACTCATATCCTTCGGATGGGAAGTCGTGAAACGAATACGCACTCCCGGAGCAGCCTCGGCCACTGTTCGGAGCAACATCGGGAAAGTAACCACTTCGCCTGTCGGTCTTTCAAAACGGTAAGAGTTGACGTTCTGCCCCAACAGGGTGACTTCCTTATAGCCTTTCGCCACGAGGTCTGCTACTTCATTCAGGATGCTTTCTACGTCACGGCTGCGCTCGCGTCCACGAGTATAGGGCACGATACAATAGGTGCAGAAGTTATTGCAGCCACGCATGATGGATACAAAACCCGAAATATGATTGCCGCAGATACGCGACGGAATCACATCCCGATAAGTCTCGGTAGTAGATAGTTCCACATTGATTGCTTTTTCACCGGTTTCTACGGCCGCAATCAGGTCGGGCAACGTCAGGTAAGCATCCGGCCCCACAACGAGGTCTACATGATGATTCGTTATCAGATCATCCTTTACCCGTTCGGCCATACAGCCCAGTACACCTACAATCAGATGCTTTTTCTTTTTCTTCAGCGAGTGGAAAAACTCCAGGCGATTCAGAATCTTCTGCTCCGCATTGTCGCGGATGGAACAGGTATTCATAAACACGGCATCGGCTTCCTCCAGCGTTTCGGCTACGGAATAACCCGCCATTTGCATCACCGAGGCAATCACCTCACTGTCGGCTACGTTCATCTGGCAGCCATAGGTTTCGATAAACAACTTTTTGTTGTCATCCTTCATTTCAGTTGCGGATTTAAAGTCCGCTCCCGTTAATTCGTTCATACTCAAATCTTAGTTTAAAAATTCGGATGCAAAGATACGGCTTCGCTTTCAATAAGTAGTGAATTGATATCAAAATAACGCAAAAACTTATGATTTGGCAAGCAAATTTGTAATTTATGTTAAGAGAATAAACATTTTTAGGCGATATGCTTGGCATATTTAAATTTATTTTTCACATTTGTGCAATGAAAGAAACATTAGATTTTTTCATAGTTAAGGTTTAGGTTAAAAAAATTAAGGGGAGCTGTGAAGCTGCCCTTTTTTCATAATAAAATGTTAGCCTGAACCAGATAAAATACGTAACTTTGGCAGATAACTAATTAGCAGTGAAACACAATGGAAGATTTTTTGAAATTTCTCTTGATAGCAGGTGTCATTCTTGTGGGAATATTCAAAGAGGTGAATAAGAATAGTAAATCGAAAAAAGCTAAGAATAAACGCCCCGTTTCCCCGATGCCATCCCCCGTTGAAGTAGCTCCGGATGCAGTTCCTATGCCCGAGGCATGGGGTGGCCCCAAGTCGCTGGAAGAATTATTCCAGCCTAAACCCCTGAAACAGACGCCACCGCAACAGTCTCCCAAACAGACGGCGAAACCAGCGGCGCAGCAGAAAAGAAAAAAAGAAGAAATATCCGTTTCCGCATCCCTGGCAAACAGTGCCGCGCAAGATAAACGAAATTCCCAACAAGGTTCTCATTATAACTCTCACACCGAATCAACTGATAACGAACATGATTTCACGATTCACTCCGCAGAAGAAGCCCGCCGCGCTATTATCTGGGGAGAGATACTTCAACGGAAGTATTGAGAGAGCCCGTAAACTCATTGAGTTTCGAATCATTATGTGACGAGTCATTGCCAAGCATTGGTACAAGGCCGTACAAACAGAGAATTAATTATCAATAAAAATATCAACTGTATTTAACACGAAATTTACTATTTATGTCACTCAATCGTATTTCGGCAGCGGAAGCTGCAAGCCTAATCAAACATGGCTACAACATCGGCCTAAGCGGATTTACTCCCGCCGGAACGGCCAAGGCTGTAACAGCCGAACTCGCAAAAATTGCTGAAGCAGAACATGCGAAAGGAAACCCGTTTCAAGTAGGAATTTTCACAGGCGCATCGACAGGGGAATCCTGTGACGGCGTACTGTCACGTGCCAAAGCCATCCGCTACCGCGCTCCTTATACTACCAACGCCGACTTCCGCAAAGCTGTGAACAACGGAGAGATTGCCTACAACGACATACACCTCTCACAAATGGCACAGGAAGTGCGCTACGGGTTCATGGGCAAAGTGAACGTAGCCATCATCGAAGCCTGCGAAGTAACTCCGGACGGAAAAATTTATCTGACTGCCGCCGGCGGCATCGCCCCGACCATCTGCCGTCTTGCCGACCAGATCATCGTGGAGTTGAACAGCGCACACAGCAAATCCGGTATGGGTATGCACGACGTATACGAACCGCTCGACCCGGACTGCCTTACGTTCAGGTAGACCCGAAAAAGATTATAGGCGTAGTGGAAACCAACTGGCCGGACGAAGCGCGTTCTTTCGCTGCCGCTGATCCGTTGACCGACAAAATCGGACAGAATGTTGCCGACTTCCTTGCAGCCGACATGAAACGCGGTATTATCCCGTCCAGTTTCTTGCCTTTGCAATCGGGTGTAGGAAACATCGCCAACGCCGTACTCGGTGCATTGGGACGTGATAAAACGATTCCTGCATTCGAAATGTACACAGAGGTAATCCAGAATTCCGTGATCGGATTGATTCGCGAAGGACGCATCAAATTCGGTAGCGCCTGTTCACTGACTGTTACAAATGACTGTCTGGAAGGCATCTACAACGATATGGATTTCTTCCGCGACAAACTGGTTCTCCGTCCGTCGGAAATCTCAAACAGCCCGGAAATAGTACGCCGCCTCGGTATCATTTCTATCAATACAGCCATCGAAGTTGACCTGTACGGCAACGTAAACTCTACCCATATCGGCGGAACAAAAATGATGAACGGTATCGGTGGTTCGGGAGACTTTACCCGCAACGCTTACATCTCTATCTTCACTTGTCCGTCTGTGGCCAAAGAAGGGAAGATCAGCGCGATCGTACCGATGGTATCCCACCACGACCACACGGAGCACGATGTCAACATCGTTATCACCGAGCAAGGTGTTGCCGATCTTCGTGGCAAGAGCCCGAAAGAACGCGCACAAGCCATCATCGAAAACTGTGCACATCCTGACTACAAAGAGCTTCTTTGGGATTACCTCAAACTGGCCGGTAACCGGGCACAGACTCCACACGCTATTCAGGCTGCACTTGGTATGCACGCAGAGTTGGCTAAGAGTGGCGATATGAAGAATACTAATTGGGCTGAATACTCAAAGTAAATATAATATATATAGTATAGAATTTACAGTATTCGATTCAAAACAAGTATAATTGTATTCTCTGGTAAACAAAATCCTACGATTTTTGCTTATTAGAGAATACAATTGTCTTTTTATAGAAGAATCAATAAAGAGCCCTCCATGGAAAATAGTACCTGCCCCTTGACAACATAGAAATCGGATTCAACAACGGAATTCCACTTTGGTTGTACGGGCTAATGTATTCATATCAGCCTATTTCCCAATAATCACCTCACACACCTTATCCTGAAATGCTCTCGCTTTAGCCGCCGAAAGTACATTCTGGTTCATAATGGCAAATGCCACTTCATGTCCGTTCTTCATCTTCAGATAGCCTGCAAGCGCATTTATTGCCGTAAACGAGCCTGTTTTGGCATGAACATTCCGAAAGGCAGGAGTACTTTTCATCCGGAATTTCAAAGTTCCGTCCACCCCACCAACGGGAAGTGATTTATACAACATCTGAAACACTTCTGTTTGCGAGTACGCATATTTTAGAAAGTCCACCAGCAGGGCAGGAGAGAGGTAATTATAATTGGACAGTCCGCAACCGTCGGCAATCTTATAGTCTTTCGGGTCATGCCCCAAGCGGCGGATCAGCTTCATTATTTCGACAATACCATCTTCGGCAGCTACTTGCTTCTTTCCCGTAGCCTGCGCTCCCAGGCGACAGAGAAATGCTTCCGCATTGAGGTTATCACTCTCTTTCATCAGTTGGTTCAGCACTTTCTGCACAGAAGTGTTCCAGCAAGCCATACGCTCTACTCTCACACTGTCGCGAGGTAATTCGGCAAAGCCATACGACTGGGGAGTCGTGATTCCTTTCCCACGAAGGCGTTCCAGGAAAGTGTGCATAAAGAAACGGGGAGAATCATAGATGTTGACATCATCTTTTCGAATCGAAGTGACATTACCCGAAATAAGGAGGTTGTTTCCATTCGTCAGCCAGTCTCTTGTGAAAGAGAATTTCCCGGCAGAAGAGGTACGTGTTTTCGTCTGATTCGTCACTGTATAATAGGAAGACAGAGGCTGGCAGGAAACACTTGCCGTATCGCCCTGCACCGTGGATGGAACTACGGAAACCTGTACAGTCCCCTTGCAGAACATCAGCGGAGAGAGATAAGGCTGATAACCCGCAGGTGTATCGTCCCACGCCCATCCGCTGCCCCAATAAAGGGAGTCTTTCATTGAAACGTCACCATAGACCTGCCCGTTAATAACCGAAAAAGGGAAAGTGATTACCTCTTCTATCAATGAATCCATCGACTGGCTGTTAAATTCAGGATCGAATCCGCCTACCACATACAGGTTGCCTTGCAAGGTATCATGCTCTATCTTGCAAGGTATCATGCTCTATCACGCCATCGTGCCATACTTCGGTGCGGAAAGGCTCGTTGGCTTCGGGGCGGGAAAGTGCGGTAATAGCCGTCAACAGCTTCATGGTAGAGGCAGGACGTGAAAGTTTCTCCGCACGATAGTTATAAAGTGATTTCTTAGCCGTCAGATCGTAGACGGATATGCCGACTTCGGATGCTTCGGGGAGCATCTTCTTGATAAGCGAATCTATCCGGGAGAAATTCTGTTGTCCCCAAAGTGGCAACAAACAAACTGAAAGGGCGACTAACAAAAGACTTTTTTTCATATAACACTGTTTATGACATCAACAAATGATCGTATCTTACCTCTATCTATTTCAAGTTTTTCTCTACCTGTCCAAGAAGCGAACCGGCGCCATAGCCGGACCATACATCCTGGATTTTTCCATCAGGGGCAATCAATACATAATGAGGGATTCCCCGTACCTGATAATTTAGGGCAAGACCGGTACGTCCTTTACGAAGTTCGTTCCACTGGTTACCGCCCATTCCTTTCGTCTTGATATACTCTTTCCAACGTGCTTTCGGGTCCTCACTAATACTAATCACAGTCATTTTATCCTTGTACAGATCCATCACCTTCTCCATTTCGGGTATCGACTCCACGCAAGGACCACACCCGCTACTCCAGAAATCGAGTAAGATGAATTTTCCTTTGAACTCGGAAATATGACGGAGAGAATCATTCGCATCATATAGGTCTCCATCCACCATCATATCTCCAACTCCTACGGTAGCGGGAGGATAAACATAGGCTGTAATCTCCTGTCCGTCACCTGTTTGTTTATCAGCTTCGGACATTCGGGCATAGAGTTTTTTCACCTCTTCTTCATAAGGCATGATGGTTTTATATTTCATCATGGAAGCAAAAAACAGTAACCTGTCCATCCACACCGGGGAGACGGGAGCTTCTTCCATGTATTCCATTTCCTTTTTCCAGATTTCCTGCTGCAACGGCATTGACAGTTTCCGGATAGAATCTATCTTGGCCCACGCCTGACTTTCAAACTCCCGGTCGCCCGGATGGTCAATGAACATCATCCGTTGCCAGTCATATTCCGCTGCCATGTATTGCATCAGTTCTTTCTGTTGAGCCATCGCGCAAGCCGTAAAGCGGTTTTCTTCCTGCTGTTCCGGCACATCACTTACTACTTCCCATGTTTTCACTAGTTTGTCCTGTCCCTTGATTTCGATGTATTCCCCCGGTGCGATCCACACTTCCAGCCATGTACCCGGGAAGCCCCGGTTATCAGACATAATCAGCATTTTCCGTGTGGTAGAAACCGTGTCGCGGAAAGAGAACTGCCCATTCATAAGCGTATCTCTCAAGACACAGTTGAGAATATTTCCGTCTTCCTCGTACAGGCCGATCACAATGCTGTCAGGAAGATTGGCCAGTTCGCCCTGAATCAAATATTCATTGGCAGCAACTGACGCTTTACGATTGGATGTACAACGACACATCACCATACAAACTATTGCCAATAAGACCGGAGTGATTATATATTTTCTCATCATATATTCGATTTATCAGTGAGATATCCCCTCATCAATGAATCAGATAGGTATCTTCATCAATGAACGATGTCAGATATCGGAATCCGTTTATAGAGCTTCCCGGAAGATTTCTCCTACCGTAGGATGCGGGAAAACAATCTTTTTCCATTGCGCTGCCGTCAATCCGAGCTCAATGGCAGTGCCCGCAAGAGTGATAATCTCCGAAGCCGGATTTCCCAACACATGAGCGCCAATCACCCGCTGCTGTTCATCCAGCAATACTTTGCAGACTCCGTTCACGCCTTCATTCTCCGCCACAAAACGGCCGGAGTAAGCCATCGGAAGTTTGATAACCTGATAATTGATTCCTTTCGTTGAGGCCGACTCCTCCGTTTCACCCACTCCAGCAATCTCCGGATTGGTATAGACTACGCCCGGAATAGCCCGATAACTCATGGCATCTTCCTTTCCCAAGATGGAATGTACGGCAACTTCCGCTTCACGAACAGCCGTATGGGCGAGCAAAGAGAATCCTGTCAGGTCACCACAAACATACACGTCCGGCACAGAAGTCTGCATCTTTTCATTAACTCTGATAGCACCACGCTCCGTCTGCTCCAAATTCAGGTTTTCGAGCCCGAAACCTTTCGTCACCGGGCGACGGCCGACACTCATCAACAGCTTCTCTGCAATGACACTGCCGTTTCCCTCCGCGTTCTCATAAGAAACAACAGCCCCTTCTTCCGTTTGCGACAAGCCGACCACTTTCGTACTAAGCAGGAATTTAATACCTCGTTTTGCATATTCCGCACGGAGCAAAGCGGAAAGCTCCTTATCCATTCCACCCAGGATTTCGTCCATCATCTCAACCACCGTCACCTGTACTCCCAAACTATTGAAGAACGACGCAAACTCCATACCGATTACCCCGCCACCAACAATAGCCAAAGAAGCCGGCAATTCTTTACTGTCCAAAGCATCCCTGTGCGTCCAGTAGTTCACCGCGTCCACTCCCGGAATAGGAGGAATAAAGGTTTCCGAACCCGTACATAATATCAGATTCTCTCCTTCGTAAGTCTCTTCCCCGCAGCGAACCGTATTTTTATCAATGATCTGCGCTTCTCCCGATACGATTGTAACATTGTTGGCAGTCAGCTTCGCTTTCACTCCCAGCACCAGTTTACGCACTACCTTACTTTTACGCGCTATTATCTTAGGCAAATCGAAAGAGACTTCCGGGATATTGACTGCATACTTCGATGCATGTTTTGCACTGTCATAAGTCTTTGCCGAATACAACAATGTTTTCGTAGGAATACAGCCTTCGTTCAGACAGACGCCACCCAGACTATTCTTTTCGATAAGCAATACGCTCAAACCGCCTTTACCGGCAGCTTCGGCAGCCGTATATCCCGCAGGACCGCCACCGATGATAATCACTTGATATTTCATAGTATATAATCAGTTACTCTTTTATCTTCTTTTCAAACATTCTCTTTTCGAGTAGTTCTGCAAATTCCTGTTCCTTGACAGGCATCACCGAAACAAACTTCCCTTTTCCGTATTCTATCAAGATATAATCCGTCACCGAGAAGCGGCCGAATTTCATGGAATGGTATTTCCTGACTGCGGTAATTTCGGAAAGCGGGATGATCTTCTTGCGAATAAAACGACCACGTGAGACTTCCAGATCACCGTTTGTTGTCAATGTATAAGTAGTGTGTATAATTTGTTCGATCACTACAATCAGCATCAACATAAACAGTACCGCCACTAAGATATACTTACACCACAATGCGCCGACGGCATTCACAGTAAGCACCACCAACAGGAAATATTGGTACCAGGCGATGCGGGCATGAAAAATTCGATTCATTTTGTCAGATTTTTGCCTGCAAGGTAGCAATTTTATGAATTAGTGACAACGAAAAGTACAACGAAGTAACTTATTTTGTAGCTTTGCGGTGAGAAATAACAAAATTATGGTAAGAAAATTCGATTTCCTCGTTATCGGCTCCGGAATTGCCGGTATGAGTTTTGCGCTGAAAGTGGCGCACAAAGGTAAAGTTGCTCTTATCTGTAAAAGTGGGCTGGAAGA
>OBAI01002203.1_pt1 | contig 12694 bp, 8 predicted proteins | sample 1517461 | NCBI WGS metagenome assembly OBAI01 (sample SAMN04571696, study PRJEB22368) | human gut metagenome | biome: human gut; material: stool | host: Homo sapiens | place: Luxembourg | collected 2012-06-29
TGTAGTTCAATATTTGATATTATATCATATCATAAGCGATATGATAAGAAAGAGAGGAAAAAATGTCAGAAAAATTGAGAAAAATTCTGGTGGTGGCTGCAGGTGTGCTTGTTATATTGGAAACGACAGTGATTTCGGGCTGCCGCGCAAATATTTCAGGCACGGAGAGTGACAGGATGGTTGAGTACACGGTGATTTGCGGGGATGAAATCCCGGAGGAGTTTAAAAAGCAGATAAATGAAAACAAGGCAAAGGCGATGAAGCTGACGTACAAGGATGATGAATATTTATACATAGCGGAAGGCTTTGGCACAAAGGAGACAGGTGGCTACAGTATTACGGTTAACCAGTTTTATGTTAAGGATAAGGCAATGTATTTTGATACGCGTCTGATAGCCCCGGATAAGGGCGAGAAGGTCAGCAATCAGGCGAGTTATCCGTATATAGTAATAAAGACGGAATTGAGTGAAATGCCTGTTGTGTTTGAGTGAAAATTTCGTAAATTGTGTTAAAAGTTGCGAAAAAACTGACAATCAGTACTAATGCCCTATTGCTATCACTGCGATACTTTGCTATAGTAAAGTTACTAGATATTGTGGTGACATATTTATATATTCAAATATATTGATTGATATAATTGTTGATTAATTTGACCTGTTTTATATTTATACAGAGATTGATTTCATATATATGACACCGTCGTTACAATACTGGTTACCATGAGGACTATAGTTATGTGCCAGTGGGCATATCCACAATAAGGAGGCTTAAAATGGAACAGACAGAAATTAGAAAAGTCAGAGCATCGATTCACCAGCAGTGTGGCAACAGGGTAAAAATCCAGCAGGATCTTGGCCGCAACAAGGTTGACATTCAGGAGGGTGTTATTCAGCAGGCATACCCAAGTGTGTTTACGGTTCTGATAGATGATGAGTTTGAGCAGAATCCGCCACAGCTCTTATCTTTCACCTACACTGATGTGATTACAAAAGATATAAGGATGCAGCTTTGCTAGTATCATGAAGTAAAGATGTTACATCTTTGTTATAATGATCATGAATTTAAATATTTGCATCTGCATAAAGTTACTCCATCTTGAATATGTATTTTATATACATATTTGAAGTGGGGTATTTTTTATGGAGTTAATTACACAAAAAATCAGACAATGCATAGAAAAGGTAAAGGATATGTCGCAGGTTGGCTTCGACAGGGATTATGTCATAAAGGACAATAAGCCTGATGTTTCCAAAGTGGTTTGTCAGAACGGGCAGGTAAAGCTTGACGAGATAAAAGCGTCAGGCGAGAATATCTGGCTGAGTGGAAGCATTGAATTTGAAGTGCTGTATACGAGAGAGGAAGTTTTTGAAGGCGATGAGCCGGAGGAAAATATCGGCGGAAACAGGGTGGAGCATATAAAGGATGCAATACCGTTTCAGGAGAAGCTTGTGCTTCAAGGAGTCTGCGAGAAGGATACGGTTCGTGTGTATACCGGGCTTGATGAGCTTACGGTTGGGGTTATCAATTCGCGAAAGCTCTCGGTCAGAGGCATTATAAGCGTGGAGCTTTATGGAGAGAGGGAAGAAAATCTTGAGGTTGCACAAAGGATTGATGACAAGGATGTGGAGCAGCTTATGGGGCAGATGAAGGTGCTTAAGCTTGACAGTGTTGTAAGGGATATTGTCAGAATTAAAAATGTCGTCACCTTGCCAAAGACCAAGCCGAATATATGCAAGCTCATATCAAGTCTTGTTGATATGAGAAATCTGGAGTATACATACGAGCGTGACCATATTACACTGACAGGCGAGTGCCATGCGTGTATAGTGTATCTGAGTGAAGAACAGGAAATTTGCTGCTTTGAGGTGCAGGAGGGGTTTTCAAATGAAATACGCTGCGAGGGTGATAATGCCGGAAATATTGCCTGGCTTCGCACACAGCCTGCCATGCATCAGGTTGAGGCGGAAAATGATTATGACGGAGAGCTCAGGCAGCTTTCGATTGAGGCAGCGCTTGCTGTGGATGGAAAGGTCTGGAGTGAGGAAACAGTAGAGGTGCTCAATGACATGTACAGCGTATCATGTCCGGTAAAACCTGTGTTTGAAAAGATGAAGGTATGCAGCCTTCTTATGAAAAATGACACAAAATGCCGTATTTTGGAGCAGTTGTACAGAGAAAACAGCAAAAAGAGAATTTTAAGAATATGCGGTACAAAGACGCAGGCCGCTATTGCACAGATAAAAAATGCAGACACAGGAATTATTGTGTCAGGTGTATTGCAGGTGAACTGTGTGAATATTGTGGAGGACGATGGCTGTCCGATAGAGATGCATACAGACTCTGTGCCGTTTGAACAGTTTGTTGAGATACCCGGCATGGACGCCAACACCTGCTGCGAGGTAAATCTGCAGGTAGACCAGGTGCAGGTCAATCTACTCGACAACAGCGAATATGAAATTAAGGGTGTTGTCAGCATAAACGCTATTGCCCTGCAGCAGGATGAAGTGTCAGTCATAACATCGGTGGAGCAGGAAAAAATAGCGTCTGATACTGAAGAGGAAGCAGCTCTGGTTGGCTATATAGTGCAGAAGGATGATAAAATGTGGGACATTGCAAAAAGATACCGCACCACTGTTGAAAACATAATGGAAATAAATGCTCTGACATCAGATAGCATCAAACCTGATGATAGACTTATAATAGCGCGTATGTGAATCATAAATTAGGGGCAAAATACCTGTTGACTTTTTAATCATATCATTATATAAAATGTGGAAAATTCTGTAAATTTACAAAAAGATGTGGAAAAAAGATTCATTTTGTGCGATAATATATCCGAATGTATATTGAATGTAAATTGTGGAAGGAAAGGTCAATCTGACCGTCGTATTACAGGAGGAATAAAATGAATCAGAAATGGACACGTGCTATATGTACTGTGTTAACATCGGCACTCGTTTTTACAGGACCGGCAGTAGAGGGCACTACATTTAGCGGATACATAAACAGTGGACTTGAGAAGGTATATGCCAAGACACAGAAGCAGAAGGATGCAGAGAAGAAGAAGTCACAGGCTGAGAAGGATCTCAAGGATAAGAAGAATGAGATTAATGGTCTAAAGGATCAGCAGCAGACTACTGCTGATGATATAAAGAATAAATCCGCAAAGCTTGATGAGATTCTTGCAGCACAAAAGAAGCTTCAGAAAGATATCACAAGCAAACAGGCAGAGATAGAGCAGAATCAGAAGGATCTTGCAGCTGCTCAGGAAAAGCAGCAGGAGCAGTATGACGCCATGAAGAAGCGTATACAGTTCATGTATGAAAATAGCGCTGAGGACAATATCTGGACAGCAATTATTGAGTCAAATGGTATCACAGATATGCTCAATCGTATAGAGTACGTGTCAGATGTATATGATTCGGATCGTGCTCTTATGGATTCTTATCAGGCAGCAGTTGAGCAGGTGAAGGAGATTGGTACTAAGCTTGACAACGACATGAATGAGCTCACAGCCATGCAGGATGACTATGAGAAGCAGCAGGCAGATGTCGAGGCGGCTATAGTAGCTCTTGAAAACCAGAAGGAGCAGTATGCAAGCCAGATAGCTCAGGCACAGCAGCAGGCAGATAATTATCAGAATATCATTACGGCACAGGGCAAAATCATTCAGGAGCAGGAAGCAGCGGCAGCAGCTGCAGCCGCAGCCGCTGCCAGAGCGAACAGCTCATCAAGCAGTCCAAGCTATGATGGTGGTGGAGCCGGTAAGGGCGGAAGTATTGCCAGTGACTATGCAGCAGGCGGTGGAAAGAACCCGGGTGCTTCAACAGGAGTTTCAGGAAGCTCTGTAGTATCATACGCTATGCAGTTTGTGGGCAATCCATATGTATGGGGTGGAAACAGTCTTACAAACGGTGTAGACTGTTCAGGCTTTGTACATGAGGTATATGCACATTTTGGTATCAGCACACCGAGATATTCACAGGCATTTAAGTCTGTGGGACAGGCCGTATCCTTCGATAATATACAGCCGGGAGACGTAGTGGTATATCCGGGACATGTAGCTATATATGCAGGTGGTGGTGTTATAGTGGAGGCACAGTCCACAAAGGCAGGAATCACAGCAAACAGAAGCGTACAGTGTCATACAATACTTGCTATACGACGTCTTGTATAGGATGGTTAGGAGCCGATAAGTATATTTATTATACTTACCGGCTCTTTTTTTTATCACAAAGAGCTGAATGGTTACCAATAAAGTAAGGGGCGTAAGACGCGGACATGCCTCCAGATGCAAGGGACTCTCAATAAGCGACTAGCGGAGCTGTTTAGAGTCTGTAGAATTATGCACATGGAACCCAGAAATGTCCTGCCATGGACGGCAGGGCAAGGTGTTATGCGCCATGGACGGCGCATAAAAGCCGGTTTCGTCGAGCATAGAAAACCATATAGGCATAATTCGTACAGCCTCTTGACAGCATAGCGTTAGCGTATTGAGAGCCCCTTGCGGTTGGTGGCATGTCCGTGTCTTACGCCACGTACCAATGTTAGTAACCGGCAACAAACTCATTGTAATAAATAATAGCAATTTCCATCCATAAGGTGTATTATAGAGATAGACGGCACCAATTCGCACAAAACGAACTAGCAAGCCTGTAAATAAAGTAAGAAAAGCAGGAGGAACAAGCCATGCAGATGGAACAATTACAAAAAGACATGATTGCAGCAATGAAAGCAAGAGACAAGGTAAGAAAGGATGCTATATCCTCACTTGTATCGGCAGCCAAAAAGGCGGCAATAGATGAGGGCTGCAGAGACAATATACCGGAGGAGCTTGTCAACAAGGTCATCCTTAAGGAAATGAAATCCGTGAAGGAGCAGATTGACACATGCCCTGCCACAAGAACAGATCTGCTTGATGAGTACAATACCAGATATGCAATCTTTGAGGAGTACGCTCCTGCAATGATGTCGGCAGAAGAGGTAGAAAAGGAGCTCACAGAGCAGTTTTCGGATGTAATCGCAACAGGAAACAAAGGACAGATAATGAAGGCAGTCATGCCGCATTTCAAGGGCAAGGCTGACGGAAAGGTCATAAATCAGGTGGTTGCAAAGCTTTGCGCAAAATAAGAAAACACATCACAACAATTATACTTGCAGTGCTGGCTGTCATAGCCGGCGTGTATGCATATAATTATCATGATATGAAGCAGAATATTGTATACAATGAGCATCTGGAAGACGTGGCTGTTAACGTGAATGGGAAAGAGCTGACATTGCGCGATATGGCATTTTATGTGGCATATGAGGAGATGAATGTCGAGAAGCAGGCTCTTGTGTATGATTCCGATAATCCAAACAAGTATTGGAATATCCACACAAACGGTGAATTTGTCCGTGTTGCAGCGCGCAAAGCAGCTATGTCCATGGCCATTCACGATGAGATTTTTTATGAGATGGCCAAAAAAGAGAGCATTACACTTACTGACGACGAGAAAGCAGCTTTGAAAAATTCCGAGAAGGACTTCTGGTATGATTTGTCTGATATAGATGGTGCAAAGAAGCTTGGAGTCGAAAAAAAGGATATTTATTCGTCCATGGAAAAGTCTGCAATAGCCCGGAAATATCAGGAAATATATGCAGGGCTTGACAATGCCGATATAACGGATTATGATTTCTCGGGAGGCAGATATGAGAAGCTGCTGGAGAAAAATAACTATAAAATAAAAGAAAAAGTGTGGAAAAGAGTCGATATGGGAAACGTTACTCTTGATCACTAGAAAGAAGATTTTATGTCAACAAAAATTGGAAGAAATGACCCTTGCTGGTGTGGCAGCGGAAAGAAATATAAGACCTGTCATGCGGCATTTGATATGAAGCTTGAAAAGCTTGCTGAGGCACATCATAAGATACCGAGCCATTCAATCATTAAGACACCTGACCAGATAGCGGGAATCAAGGAGAGCGCCAAGATAAATGTCGCAGTGCTCGACTACATAGGAGAACATATCCACGAGGGTATGAACACAGCAGAGATTGATAAAATAGTCTATGATATGACCACCAGTATGGGAGGCATCCCTGCACCGCTCAACTATGAGGGTTATCCTTACAGCGTATGTACATCAGTAAATGAGCAGGTTTGTCACGGATTTCCTTCAAAGGACGTCATCTTAAAGGATGGTGACATCATAAATGTAGACTGTTCTACAATTTTAAACGGATATTTTTCAGATTCATCAAGAATGTACTGTATCGGAAATGTAAGCCCTGAGAAGAAAAAGCTCGTTGAAGTCACAAAGGAGTGTGTGGAGCTTGGACTCAAAGAGGTAAAGCCGTGGGGCTTCCTCGGAGATATGGGACAGGCGGTGCACGACCATGCATTTGCAAACGGTTACACAGTAGTGCGTGAAATCGGTGGACACGGAGTGGGACTTGAATTTCACGAGGATCCGTGGGTAGGCTACAACACCAAGCGCGGCACCGACATGGTCATGGCACCAGGCATGATATTTACCATCGAGCCAATGGTCAACATGGGCAAGGCCGATATCTACGTAGATGACAAGAACAACTGGGAAGTATACACTGACGACGGACTTCCATCAGCCCAGTGGGAAATCATGGTACTCGTCACAGAGGATGGCCATGAGGTACTGAGCTGGTAAAACGGTAAGTATTACGAGAGTGCCTTTATAAAAGGATATTATTTCATAGGTTATAACATTATAAAGGGCGTGTGAAAAACGAAGTTTTTTTCACACGCCCTTTTGTATAATCCCATACAGAATCTAGTAAGTGAAGCGTTAGCTTCGGGAGAGCATTTCTGCATCCACGGACATGGTTTATAAACTCATAGTAGATTGCTTCGCATAAGTACCCTAAATTTACCGGAGAGTATGCGGTGTGTTCCGAAGAAAAATATAAACTGCCACGGCGTTCCATAAAATGTGGATACGACAATTCATAGCAAACTATCAATAAACTATCTGCAAATGATGCCGTGGCTGATTTTATATTTTTCTGAGGAATATACTGCATGCTATGCCGGTCTTCACAGCCTAAATATGCGAAGCCACATAAGCGATGGCGTCCCTACAGATTTGTATTCACCCCATTTATGGTCGCATTCTCATTCTCCCTCATAGGAATGACGAGACACTTCTCCCCATTGATGACCTGCGCATGAATCTGTGAAGCCTTCTCCGGCTTTACATGAAGCACCACATCATAAGTCTTAATTTGGGCAGTGTAATTATCAATCTCCTCCTGCTTCTCAAGAAGCTGTGAGGTGCGCTCCTCAATCTGATTATTTTTCTCCTGTATAACAGAATTCTTCTCCTCAAGCTGTGCATTTTTTTCATTGAGCTCGAGAGTTAAATCGCCGACCTGGCTCTCAAGAGCAAGCTTTTCCACGCGGATTTCATTAGCTGCAAGAGCCTTTGAATCAATGACATTGGCTGCGATAGGCGGCTTGTCACCGAAGGCCTCATTGACGGATTTTTCAATGCGTGAAATCTTTTCCTCAGAGACATGGCAGTCACTAAGCACCTTGTTCATAGCCTCGCTGTCGAGAATGAACGGATCGTCGTCATCATCGTGGGTCTCAGCGTAGTCATCAGCCATCTCGGACAGATTCTGCTGGATATCAAGCAGTTTGTCATCCGTGCTCTCGTCCTCGGCACCTAGCACGTTTCTGACGATTGAATGAAAAGCCATCTTCTGCTCAGTAGCTGTGCGCTCCACACCGCAGCCGAGACCGTTTGTCATAAACTCAGAGTGCGGCTCCTTGGTATTTTTCGTATAGAAAAGAGTGGAGTGTATGTCAGTGCTCCTATCATTGAAAGCAGGGAATAAAAAGCCTGTCTCAGGTGCACCGACCACCCAGTCCCTTATGCGGGCTCCGATACGCTGCTCCTTTTCCAGATAGCCAAGGCCCGGCTTTGAAAGTGTGACAGGGCAGATGGCGCAGAGCATGTATTTGTACACCTCCTCGGACTCATCAACGTTGATGTTGTCCTTTGTACGTGTCATGACATCGTAGCTGTCGAGATACAAAAGAATCAAGTAGTTCCCGGCCTCATCGTAGGTGTCGATGACCAGATCATAGTATGTATCGAGCAGAGTCTCATCATTAAGCTCGCTGTCGCGAAGCGCCATGAGAATCTGCTGGCGGCCTCCGACTTCTTCCTCCTCAAGCGGAAACTGCAGATTGAGCAGGTTGTTTCCGAGAGTGCCTGAAAGCACCTTGTTTGAAATCTCGAGATATTTGTAGTATTCATCCTCCTCCAGAGTGAGAAATTTGCCACCGAATTTGCAGACCTTTTCATGGTTGCAGTCCACGTAGCAGCCGACCAGACGACTGAAGGTTGCCTGGTCTTTTTTTAATCTTCGTTTTAGTTCCAATACTTCTTTTTTGTTCATATTATCCTCGCATTATTTTCATACCATTCAAAAATTTCCGTAATCACATTATATGTATGGAATAAATATTTGTCAATTAAGCGGAGCCTTTTATGTCCCGCTGTCAATCAAGAAAAAAGATGACAGACCAACCACAAAATGCTATAATTTAGGAAATCAACGGATTATGATATAAAGGCTGACACAGAGACATCCACAGGTGTCTCTGTTCTTGGATTGAGGCATAAATGGAGCAGAAAATGACAAACAATCACATTACAATAGGCATTCTCGCACATGTAGATGCGGGAAAGACAACCCTGTCTGAGGCCATGCTTTACAGCACCGGGCAGATTCGCTCACTCGGGCGCGTGGACCATCAGGACGCATATTTGGACAACGATGCGCAGGAGCGAGAGCGTGGAATAACCATTTTTTCAAAGCAGGCAAGGCTTGATATTTCGCGTGGCACAAATGCGGCAGATACAGCACGTACAGCAGATGTAGCACGTACGGCAGATACAGCTCGTACATGGCATGTAGTCATGCTTGATACACCGGGGCATGTGGATTTTTCGGCAGAGATGGAGCGTACCCTTCAGGTGCTCGACTATGCAATACTTGTAATCAGCGCAACTGATGGAGTGCAGGGGCACACGCGCACACTGTGGAGACTTTTAAAGCACTATAACGTGCCGACATTTATTTTTGTAAACAAGATGGATATGCAGGGCACGGATGCGGAGAAAGTGCAGGCAGAGCTAAAGAGCGAGCTGAGTGATGGCTGCGTGGATTTTTCTTCACAGGATTTATTTGAGGAGCTTGCCATGTGCAGCGAGCCTCTTTTAGATGAATTTATGGAATCGGGAGAGCTTACAGATGCGCATATTGCGCAGGCGGTGGCTCAAAGGGAGGTGTTCCCCTGCTTTTACGGCTCGGCACTTAAGCTTGACAGAGTGGAAACGCTGATTCAAGGGCTTTCGCGGTTTATGTGTGAAAGAAATTATCCTGACGATTTTTCTGCCCGCGTATACAAGATAGGCAGGGATGACAGAGGCAGCAGGCTGACATTTTTAAAGGTTACAGGAGGCTGTCTTAGGGTCAGGGACAAAATAGAGTACAAAGCGCATGGTGGTGACGAGGCGAAAGGCCTTCTGATTGAGAAAATCGATCAGATAAGAAAGTATTCCGGCGAAAAATATGAGATAGCTGATGTGGCAGAGGCGGGGGAGATAGTTGCTGTCACAGGTCTTAGCTCGACATTTCCGGGGCAGGGGCTCGGGTTTGAGCAGCAGTCCAATATGCCAATCCTTGAACCGGTACTAAACTATAGGATGATTCTGCCGGATGATGTAAATCCGGCGGCATTTATGGAAAAGCTAAAGCAGCTTGAGGAGGAAGACCCACAGCTTTACATAGTGTGGGTGGAGGAGTTTAAGGAAATCCATGTGCAGCTCATGGGGCAGGTGCAGATGGAGGTGCTTGTGCGTCTCATAAAGGACAGGTTTGGTGTTGTTGTCACGTTCGGACCGGGCAGCATTGTATATAAGGAAACGATAGCAAGGGCTGTCGAGGGAGTAGGACACTTTGAGCCGTTGCGCCACTATGCAGAGGTGCATCTGCTTTTGTCGCCTGCGGAGCGTGGCAGCGGAATCACGGTTACATCCACCTGCAGTGAGGATGTGCTTGACAAAAACTGGCAGCGCCTCATAGCCACACACGTTGAGGAAAAGGAGCACAGGGGTGTGCTCACAGGCTCAGCGCTTACCGATGTGAAGGTCACTATTCTTACAGGAAGAGCACATGTAAAGCACACGGAGGGAGGCGATTTCCGCCAGGCTACATACAGAGCAATCCGCCAGGGACTTAAATCCACAGAGAGCGTGCTGCTGGAGCCATACTACAGCTTTATCCTACAGGTGCCGATGGAGTATGTCGGCCGCGCAATGACAGATCTGGAGCAGAGATTTGCAAGAGCCGAGAGCCCGCAGTTTGCCACAACCGCTGCGAGGGAGATGGCAACAATTACAGGAAAGGCACCGGTTGCGACAATGCAGGATTATGTGAGTCTGGTGCATGCGTATACAAAGGGGCTCGGGCACCTGACACTGGAGCTGTGGGGTTATGATGAGTGTCACAATCCTGCGGAGGTGATTGCGCAGATGCACTATGACAGCGAGGAGGATTTCCGCAATCCGACAGGCTCGGTATTTTGTGCGCACGGCTCAGGCTACGTGGTGCCGTGGGATGAGGTCCCGGAGCATATGCACCTGCCGTATGTCTACCACGGAGATGAGTCTGAGGAGGCACTTGCAGCGAGTGCCCGCACGCAGAATGCATTTTCAGCGGAGGATGCACAGGCGCTTGCCGGAAACCGCCGCAGGACGAGCTTTGAGAAAGCTGTTTCAGGTATGTCATCAGTGGAGCTTGATGCGCAGCTTGCAGATGTTTATGCCAGGGAGTTTGGCATGGGCAAAAACGATATTGCAGAGGATCAGAGGCGCAAATGGTCAGGTAAAAAGAAAAATGAGTATGAAGGTCTAAGTGGTAAACCGCGCACCGTAAAGCATGATAAGCACGGCAATCCGATTTATCCGAAGAAATCCCCGGGGGAAGAGTACCTGATAGTTGATGGATATAATATAATATTTGCATGGGAGGATTTAAAGGAGCTCTCGTGCATAAACATTGATTCGGCGAGAGATGCGCTGAAGGATGTTTTATCGGATTACCAGGGCTATAAGGGCTGTCATCTGCTGCTGGTGTTTGATGCGTACAAGGTGAAGGGCAATGCCGGAAAGAGAGAGACCTTCCACAACATAGAGGTTGTGTATACAAAGCAGGACGAGACAGCCGATGCATTTATCGAAAAGACTGTGTTTGGCATACGTGACAGGTACAAGGTAACAGTGGCAACCTCTGACGGACTGGAGCAGCAGACGGTCATGAGCCTGGGGGCACTGCGAATGTCAGCCCGCGAGCTTAAGGAGCATATTGATATGACGAAGCGTGCCGGGATGGAGGCATTCATATCACGATAAACGATCATGAATGGTAACAATATGTGTATAAAGAGATGTTTATAAAGACATTTGTATGTCATAAGCAGAGATATTATAATAGTAAACATGCAAGAACATCAAAGATAAGGAGACAAGAAAATGGTAGTAAACGAAAGCATGTACCAGCTCGGAAGCGTGCGCTCAGCAATCAGGGAGCTTTTCGAGTATGGTAAAAAAAGAGCAGCAATTGTAGGTAAGGAAAATGTATATGATTTCTCAATAGGAAACCCGAGCATACCGGCTCCGCAGATAGTAAACGACACAATAAAGGAGCTTGTGACAGATTATGATTCTGTTGCGCTGCACGGCTACACCTCAGCACAGGGAGACGTGGAAACGAGAGCGGCAATAGCTGAATTTTTGAACAACACACACGGCACACATTTTAATGCGGACAACCTTTACATGACAATGGGAGCAGCGGCATCGCTGTCAATCTGCTTTCGTGCGTTGACAAGTGACGCATATGATGAGTTTATTACCATAGCGCCATATTTCCCGGAGTACAAGGTATTTGTGAATGCAGCAGGAGCAAGGCTTGTAGAGGTGCCAGCAGATACAGAGCATTTTCAGATAGATTTTGAGGCTCTTGAGGAGAGAATCAATGCGCACACCAGAGGTGTCATAATCAATTCACCAAACAACCCATCCGGCACAGTCTATTCTGAGGAGACCATCAAAAAGCTCTCAGACCTCCTTGAGAAAAAGTCTAAGGAGATAGGAAGACCGATATTCATTATCGCAGATGAGCCGTACAGGGAGATAGTTTACGACGGAATCAAGGTACCGTTTGTGACCAAATATTACGACAACACACTGGTATGCTACTCATACAGCAAGTCACTTTCACTGCCGGGAGAGAGAATAGGATACGTCCTCGTGCCTGATGAGGTGTACGATAAGGCAGAGCTGTATGCAGCAGTCTGTGGTGCGGGAAGAGCACTCGGTTACGTGTGTGCACCAAGCCTGTTCCAGAAGATGATAGTAAAATGCCAGGGGGCAACCGGTGATATCAATGCCTACAAAGAAAACAGAGACCTTCTGTACGAGGGACTCACAAGGATAGGCTATCACTGCTTCAAGCCGGACGGAGCCTTTTATATGTTTGTAAAGGCACTCGAGGATGACAGCAATGCATTCTGTGAGAAGGCAAAGGAGGAGGATGTGCTCATAGTAGCAGCAGACGGCTTCGGCTGTCCGGGCTGGGTGAGAATATCATACTGTGTGGA
>OBAI01002214.1_pt1 | contig 12651 bp, 13 predicted proteins | sample 1517461 | NCBI WGS metagenome assembly OBAI01 (sample SAMN04571696, study PRJEB22368) | human gut metagenome | biome: human gut; material: stool | host: Homo sapiens | place: Luxembourg | collected 2012-06-29
GGTCCGTAAATCACGGACGAGCACAGGCCGCGGACCGTTTCCTTTCCCGCTTTTTTGGCGCGCACCGACGCCGAAGACCCGCAGGTACCGGTTTCAGAAGCCGCCCTTTTAACGGCCGCTGAAGTCTTTGCCTGCGGCCTCACGGAGGACGCTGCCCGCACGGCAGCGCTCGCTGTCGCCCTACGCTTAAGACCCAAGGAGCGGATTGCCGCGTACCGGGCGGCGCTTGGCGCAGAAGTGACCGACGCTGCTCTGCGCCTTCCCGTGGGCTTAGCCGAAGCCACCTATGCCGCCGCGCGCATCGACACCATCATGCGCTGCAGCGAGTCGCTGTTTCTGACGCTCACCAAACGCGAGCAGCTTCTAACGGTCTGCGGCTACATTGCCTGCACGAAGATTCTTACCGCACCCTGGCGCAATACGGCGCGTCCTGCACTTGGCCTTGTGAGTTCGGCCACGCCCTTTCTCTGGCACATCACAAGCATTGCCGAACTCGCGCAGAAAAGCGGCTGCGAAAAGGCTGAAGACCTGCTTTGGCTTCTGAGGCTTGTAGCGGCGCCTAAAGACTGATTTCCGGCACTATGCAAAAAGAAAGCCCTGCCGCCGCAGACAAAACGATCTGCAAAAGCGCAGGGCTCTTTCGGTTTAAGAAAAAGCGTCCGGCTTAAAAGACAGGCACAAGGCTCCCCTTAAACTTCTCGTTAATAAACTGCCTCATCTCCGGCGAAGTGATGAGGTCCTTTAAAACCTTGAGTTCCGGACTGTTTTCGTCCCCGGCGCGGATTGCCACGATGTTGGCGTAGGGCGAGTCCTTGGCTTCAATCGCAATTGAATCCTTCACGGGATTTAAACCCGCACCCAGCGCGAAGTTGCAGTTGATGACGGCAAGCGCGACGTCGTCCAGAGACCGCGGCAGCTGCGCGGCCTCCACTTCCACGATCTTGAGTTTTTTCGGGTTCTCAACGATGTTGGCGGGCGTCACAAAGAGGTTCTTGGGGTTATCAAGCTTAATCAAGCCCTGCTGATGCAGAAGAATGAGCGCACGGCCGCCGTTGGTGGGATCGTTGGGAATGCTCACCGTGGCACCCTCGGCAATGTCAGAGGGCTTTTTCAGTGTCTTTGAGTAGATCGCAATCGGCGCAATAAAGACCGGCACGTAGCTCACAAGCTTCAGGTTATGCTGCTTCACGAAGTCATCAAGATAGGGCTTGTGCTGAAAGAAGTTGGCGTCCAGCGACTTATCTGAGAGCGCCATATTGGGCTGCACGTAGTCGGAAAATTCCACGACCTTGAGGTTCACGCCTTTTTCCGCGAACTTAGGCTTTAAGAAGTTCATCATATCGCCGCCCGGCACCGGGGAGACGCCGATCACGAGCGTTTTATCCGCTTTCGCCGCAGGCGCCGTTTCCGTCTTCTTGTCGCCGCAGCCCGCAAGGCCGAAGGCAAGCCCCGCCGCAACGCAGAGCGCGGCAAAAGGTTTGAGATTTTTAATCATTTCTCTGTTCTCGCAAGAAACGCCGGCCCACGGGAAGAGACCGGCCGTACAGTAGGTCCGGAGAGTATATCGGCTGAAAGCGCAGCCGACAGCTCCCGGGCCGGCTGCACACACACGGTTTGTGCGGTATTACCGCAGTCACAGCCTGATGCGCCGCACGGAAAAAAGTGCCAGGGCGGTTCCTGCCGCGCTCCAGCCGATCAGCACCAGCGTCAAAAGCCCGGCGCCTGCTGTAAAGTCCCCCTTCTCCGGCACGGTATTGATAAGGCGGAAAGCGTCGGCACAATTTAGGCTCATCAGTGTTGTGAGCACCGTGCGGCTCATCGCCCCGTCGGACGCCACCGCCGCCGTCAAAAGGAGCACGTCGTAGAGAAAGACGAGGAAAAACCAGAGCATCACAAGGACGGCAAGGGCCTGGGCCTTCGTTTTCACGAGCAGACTCACCCAGCAGCCGAGCGCAATGTACGCGAGCCCATAGAGCCACCCCGTCACAAGAAGCTTCACGGACGCCGCAAGCGTCTCAGACCAGGGCCAGGTAACCGGCAGCACCCCGCGCGCGGCAATGACGGTTGCTACCGCAAAGGAAAAAGCCACGAAAAGCGCCGCCGCAAAGCCCGTGATTTTCCCGAGCACCCAGGTGGTGCGCGACAAGGGATAGGTGAGCATCAAAGCCAATGTGCCGTGCTCGGATTCGCTTGCAAAGGCTTCGCTTACCGTCATGACCGCCAAAAGCGGCAGCACGTAGACCGTCAGACTCACAAAGGAATTCATGACTGTCGTGAGGTCCCGGAATTCGAGGCTTCCGCCGATTGCGGCCGTGCCGAAAATCACGGCAAGCGCCAAAACGGCAAAAAGAAGCGCTCCGGAAAAAAGCCACCGGTTGCGGGCCGCCTCGAGAAATTCTTTCCCGGCAATCACGCCGAAGGCGCGCACTTCGCTTTGAAAATCATGAAGCGCCATGCGTTGTCTCCGTACCGTTAAAGTATGCGTAAAGACTTCTTAAATCCGGATGCCGCACCTCAAAGTCCCAGATGCCGCAGGTTTGCGTGAGAAACGCGAGCACGGCCTGCACTTCGCCCGGAGCGACATCAATCGCCGTTCCCGTGAGGCGCCCGGCCGGCAGTCCCGCGCGCGCTTTCTGCGCTGCCGCAGGCGTCAATGTCACGCGCACCGGAAGGTTTGCCTTCGCGCGCAGCGCGTCAAGCGTCTCGGCCTGCGCGGCAATCCGCCCTTCCTTAATCATGAGAACGCAGTCAAGAAAATTTTCCGCAAGCGCGAGTTCATGCGTGCAGATGAGAACCGCGCAACCCTTTTCCTTCATCTGCACGAGTTCCGCGTACAGCGCTTCGGTGGTCTGGGGATCAAGTCCCGTCGTGGGTTCGTCTAAAAGCAGGAGCTCAGGTTCGGTGAGAAGTGCCTGCGCCAAGCCCAGCCTCTGTCTTTGCCCCTTGGAGCATTCCTTCGGTGTTCTGCGGGCAAATTCCGTGAGCCTCAGTTTTTCTCCGACCGCCGCAATACGCGCTACGTCCACGCACTTCAGGCGCCCGAAAAAGCGCAGGTGCTCGGCAACCGTCATCTGATCGTAAAAACTCACGTTTTCAGGCAAATACCCGATTTTTAGCGGCGCCTCTCCCGGCGCTCCCCCTAAAACCGTGAGCGTTCCTGCCGTGGGTTTTATGAGCCCGAGGATAAGCTTGATAAGCGTGGATTTCCCCGCGCCGTTTGTGCCCAAAAGCCCGGTGATGCGGCCGGCTTTCACGCGGAAAGTGATGTCCGTGAGAATGCGGCGCCCCGATCGCTCAAACGTAAGAGCATCGCCCGCAACACGGGCTTCTGCGGTGCCTGAAGCCGTCATCAGAGCGCCTCCAGCGTCACTTCTTCAAAGCGCACGATGCGCCCGCCCCAGGCTTGGATGAATTTCTCCGCCGCCGTTTTGTCGGCAAAAGCGGCGGGCTCCGCCCCCATCACGCCTTCAAAGCGCCCGTCCACCACAAAGAAAGCCTTGCGGGCATCAAGAAAACTCTCCGCGGTCACAGGGGCCTTGGGGTCGGTGTCCGCGCTCTGCACGAAAAAGCCTGTCAGGCGCCGCGCGTTCTCGGGCTGCAGGGCAAAGGTAAAGGCATCACGCCCGGAGCAAAACTTCACGGGCTCTGCCACGCCCTTTAAAAAGAGCTCGGCCTTGGGGCCCTCGTAGTTTGTGATCACCATGCCGCAAAGCGCGCACCGGTCGTGCGCTCCGAGCGCAACAGGTTTAACCGGGACCTCACTTTTTTCCGAGCAACCGGTCAGCGTTAAAACCAGACCCGCAGCGCCTGCGGCGCAGAGCATGCGGCGGTAATGTCCGGTGGAATTCACGGGCGTTCTCCTTGGGTTTGGCGTGGGGATTTCTTAATTATGCGCGCGGCAGCCCAAAACCTGAGCCGTGAGTTCTTCGGCGCTTAAGAGTTTGCCGCCCTTTTCCGCCTGAAATTTTTCTGCGGCGGCCTTATCGGCAAAAGGCGCAAGGCTCGGGCCCATCACGGCCTTCATTTCGGAGCCGTAAACGTACCAGGCACTGCGGGCATCAATCATGGCGGCATCATCGGGATGCGTCCAGCCGGTTTTGCCGGCGTCGTGCACGTAGGCACCTTTGACGTCACCGGCTTTGGTGAGTTCACAGGCCAAAGCTCTCGCCGAACAAAAGGCCTTCTGTGTGCCGTCAGGCATGACGATTACGCCCTTGGGACCGGGATAGCGGAGGATTTCCATGCCGCAGGAAGCACAGCGCTCGCCCGTGTGAATCACGGGTGTCTGCGCCGCAGCGGCACCCGCGGCCAAAATCACCGCGGCAGTAAGGCCTGCTCTTAACCAAAGTCCGACCATCCATCACTCCTTTTTTTGCCGGTACGGATACCGAGATTACGCGAGAACCGTACCGGAGGGAAAGTCAAAAACCGGTTTCTTGCGTTGACACGCATAGACGGAATCTTCAAGCCTCATTGATATGCATCAAACCCGTGCAAAAACAATGAACTTCTCCTCCGGTACTCACCGAACTCTTTTCCGTGTGGCAGACCTACCTTACCGAGGGAGGGCTCCCGGAAGCGGCGGCAGCGTTTCTGTCTGCGCGGGACATCGCAGCTGCTGATCACGTTTTGGCGCAGTACCTCTAGGCCTTACGGGGCGACTTTTCCGCCAACGCCCAAGGCGCCGAAACCCGGCGCATCGGAAACGTGTGGCAGTCGGTGCCCCAGCAGCTCGTAGCCGGCGCATCGAAATTTTTCCTCTCAAAGGTGAGCACCGATGCCCGCGCCCACGAGTACCGGTCGGTTGTCTTTTGGCTTGAAGAAGCCGGGCTCATCACACGGATTTACCGTGCCCGAAAGCCCGCACTTCCGCTTTCGGCTGACTGCAATTTCGACGCTTACAAGGTGAGCCTTTTTGACACCGGCCTTTTGCGCGCGGCAGCCGGAATTTCGCCTGACGCGCTGCAAAGTCAAACGCCCGAGGCTGCTGCCGTGCGGGCTGCACTGAACCGCAATGCGCTGACGCAGAGTCTCACGGCGCAGCTTAAGGCAAGACCGGCCCACTTCGAGACAAACGGCCGGATGTCGGCGGACTTTCTGATTCAGACGGGCACCGACCTCATCCCGGCGGAACTTGCTCTAAATCCCAGCCGCCGAAAGAGCACCGTCAAACGCTTTGCCGTGCGGCAGAAGATGCCCTTTGCCGTACGGTTTTCACTCGACAACCTGAGTTTTACTGACGGCGTGATGACAATTCCGCTGCCGCTGGCGGACTGGACGGCCAAACTCATCGGCCTCACTGAAAACAGTGCTTATTAAGACAGCACCTACAGAACCGCAGCCGCGTAGTACGGCAAGAACAAAATGCCGTCTTGCTCTTTCACCTCACCGTGGTGAAGAACAATGCCGTCTCCTATACGGCTGCCGTAAGTGGCTTTAATACGTTCAAGTGACTTGATGCTCAATGACTTGCCGGACTTTACTTCCAAAGGAACAACCTTTTTTCCCTTCCGCATCAGAAAGTCAATTTCCATCACAGTTTTACGCGTTTTGGCATCGCGTTTTGCGTAGAAGTAGGCCTTATGCCCGCCGGATCTCAGACACTGGGCCACAACATTTTCCACGAGCATTCCTTCATTAACCTGCAGACGGTCGAGAAGAACGGCCTTGTAGAGGTCATTATCCATGTATGTCCCGTCGTAAAAGGCCAAAGTCACCAGCAAACCCGTATCCGTCAGATAGCACTTAAAAGACGAGTCCGTAATGCCGAGATTAAAAGCAACGCTCGGGTCTTCCACATTAAATGCAAGGTTGACAACCATGGCTTCATCAAGCCAACGTACCGGCCCACGGTATTCGCGCAACCGGGCCTGCGGATCAATATGCGAGATCACAAACCGCTTGTCGTGCTTGGACAGTTCTGACGGAATCTGCTCAAAGAAATTACCGACATACTCGGATTTCTCTTCGTTTTGTTCCTGCATATCCTGCTTGTAGAGCCTGAGAATTTCATGCTTGACGAAGTCAGCTTTCTCAAAATTTTTGTCCGGTAAAAATGCTGAAACAACCTGCGGCATTCCTCCCACAAGCATGTACTCCCGGAAGCGGTTCATGATGCTCTGATGCATGGCTCCGAAAGGCTTTCTCGCCTCGACACGACTGCGGATCATCGGAATTGTCACATGATCATCCTGAGCCCAAAGGAATTCTTCAAAATCCATCGGCAGAACATCGAGCGGGTACTCCTCCGACGGAATCAGAATATCCTTGCTTTTTTTAGTAATTCCTGCCAAAGACCCCGTTTCAAGGTAGTGATATCGACCGTCTTCCAGCAGAGTCTTCAATGCCTGCCGGGCTGCAGGAAAGAGCTGAACCTCATCCAGGATAATGAGCGATTCACCCCGAAAGAGTTTTGTTTTGTAAATCAGCTGCAGCGTCTCAAAGAGGGTATCAAGGTCAAGTAACCCGTTTACGAAGAGATTGCGGACATCATCTGTTACCTGATCAAACCTGATCAGAATATGTGACTTATATGCCTCTTCGCCAAGCTTCTTAGCCAGCGTGGTTTTTCCCACACGACGTGCTCCTTTTAAAAACAAGGCGTACTTCGGAGCGTAGTCATGCTTCCAGCGCAACATCTCTTGGTAAATTTTTCGTTCAAACATTGGGGTATCCGATGAATTTTCACAATTGCGCCAGATATTTTATGAGAATTTTTCACAATTGCGCCAAATCTTTTTCATCATATTTCCACAATTGCGACAACCATCATTTGGTAATTTTCCACAATTGCGCAAATCTCATGCACTAAAAGAACCAAGAGACACAGCCCGCCACTCACACCTTGCGCCGGAAAAACACATACGCCAGGGGCAGTGACACCCCTGCCACCACTGCCGCAGGCCAGAGCACAGCAAACATCTCGCCCCACGTGCAGCCCGCAAGGTACACGCGCCGCATTGCAAGGAGTGCAAAGCGCAGGGGATCGAGCCACGTGAGTGCCTGCACCCACTCCGCCATATTCGCGACCGGCGTAAAAAGCCCGGAAAGAAGCACCATCGGCACGAGGTTGACGACAACCAGAAGAAGCGCCTGCTGCATGTTCTTGCTGTAGGCTGAAATCGCAAGCCCCAGCCCCACGACCGCCGCGATAAAAATGAGAAGAATCGTAAGAATCTGAGCAAAACTCCCCGCAAGCGGAATCCGGAACCACCACAAGTCCGCCGCGAGAATAAGGCACGCCTGCATGAGTCCCACCACCATCGGCACAAAGGCCTTGGCAAAAAGAATCTGCCCGGTTGTGACGGGCGTGACGGAGAGTTGCTCAAACGTCCCCTGCTCCCGCTCACGCGCCACCGACAGGGCCGCGAGCACCACGGTCTGCAGCATCGAAAGCATGACGATGAGCCCGGGCATGATGAACCACTGCGTGATGTTGTTGGGGTTATAAAAAAGGCGCATCGCCACGCCCGCCGTGACGCCGCTTTTTTCGGCCGAAAAGTCACTCACAATCGTCTGCAGGTAGCCTGCCGCCAACTGCGCGGTCGTGGAGTTGCGGCCGTCCACCACGACCTGCACGGGCGCGCTGCGGCCCGAATAAAAGCGCGAAGAAAAGTCGGGCGCAATCACCGCCACCACAAGCGCGTCGGTTTCATCAACCGCCTTACCTGCGCAGTGTTGGTAAGCGTTGCCACCCGCTGAAAAATCCCGCCCGCTTCAATGCGTCGTATGAGCTCGGAGGAAAGCTCAGTTTTCGCCAAATCACAGACCGCGTAAGGGATGCGCTCAAGGTTAAAACTTGCGATATACCCGAAGAGAATGATGTAAAGAATGATGGGCGCCACAAGAATCATGCGGCTTGTGCGGTCCTTTAAGACCGAGAGAAACTCTTTTTTAACGAGCGCTGTGAGCGCCACGGAGAAAAACGCGCTCATTTCCGGATCCTCTTGGCGCACTGCCCGTACGCGAGCGTAAGAAACAATACGGCAAAGGCCGTGAGCACGGCAAAGTCCCGGATCGCGAGTTCCGGCATCCCGCCCGTTAAAAAGCCGAGCCGCAGCAGCTCCATGTAGTAGACCGGCGGAAAGGCGTGCGCAAGCCAGTCGGCCCAGACCGGGGCGCTTCGCAAGTCAAAGATAAAGCCCGAAAGAATCACGGCCGGCAAAAAGCCCGAGAGGATCGTGATTTGGCTTGCAAGAAACTGTGAGCGCGTCACGCCCGAAACAAAGAGTCCGAGCCCGAGCCCAATCAAAAGGTAGAGGGCGGATGAGACCGTAATCACCGTAAGACTCCCCCGCACCGGCACGTCGTAGAGAAAAAGCGCGGCTAAAAGACAGAGCCCCCAGCCGACGAGCCCCAGCACAAAGTACGGAAGCACCTTGGATATGAGAATTGCCAGGGGTGAGGCCGGCGTTGCAATCAAGGCTTCCATCGTGCCCCTCTCCCATTCACGCGCAAGCACAAGGCCCGTTAGCATCATCCCGGTCATCGTGAGCACAATGACCATCAGTCCCGGCACGAGATACCTGCGGCTCTCCGCGCTCTCGTTAAACCAGATGCGGGGCACCGTCGCGGCGCCCGCTGCCTGTGAGTTTTTCACGCGCGCAATCATCGCCGCAGCCGTCACGGCGTTACCGATCATCACCGCCCTCGGCGCGTCAATGCCGTCAATCAAAAGCTGCGCTGCGGTCGCACCCCGCCGGGTTTCAAGCACCAGCAGCGCCTCAACGTCAAAGGCTTTCAAAGCCTTTTCCCCTTCGGCGCGCGAGGTGAAAACCGTGGTTTTAAAGACGGGGTTATGGGTAAAAGCGGTTGTGAGCGCCTGCGCTTCCCCGGTTTTGGCTTCCTGCGCAATCCCGAGGCGCACGTCGCGGATGTCAAAACTTAACCCGTAACCAAACAAAATAATGAGCACCACAGGCATCACGATCCCGAGCAAAAAGGCGCTCTTATCCCGCATGATCTGCCGGGTTTCCTTCAAGGTGAGCGCCGCCGTGTGGCGCCAAAAGTCCGCAAAGCTCATGACGCCTCTCCTCGCCCCGCCTGTACCACCCGGATAAAGGCCGCTTCCATCGTAGGGGCGTCGCCGCGGATTGCTTCAGGGGTACCGGCCGCAATCGTGCGGCCCGCATCCTGAATGAGAAGCCGGTCGCAATACTGCGCCTCTTCCATGAAGTGCGTGGTGACGATAATCGTGACGCCTGCGGCCGAAAGTTCCGTCATCCACCGCCAGAAACGGCGCCGCGCCATGACGTCTGCACCGCTTGTGGGTTCATCAAGAAAGAGAACCGAGGGTTCGTGAATCAAAGCCGCCGCCATCGCCAGGCGTTGCTTCATGCCGCCCGGCAACTCCCCCGCGGTTTTATCCAAGACGTCGGTTAACGCCAGCGATGCCGTGAGCTCCACAATGCGCGCGTCCGCCGCTTTTTTCGTCAGCCCATAGGCCCCTGCAAAAAACCGCAGGTTTTCCCGCACCGTGAGGCTGCCGTAAAGCGAAAATTTCTGCGACATGTAGCCTAAGCGTGAGCGCGCGAGGTTTCTTGAGGCGCGGACGTTGACGCCCGCGACTTCGAGGTCGCCGCCGCTTACCTCCAGCAGGCCGCAAATCATCCGGAAGGTCGTGGTTTTCCCCGCGCCGTTGGGCCCCAAAAGCCCGAAGATTTCCCCGGGGTGCACCACGAACGACGTTTTATCCACCGCCGTAAAATCCCCGAACCGCCGCACGATGTCCTGCGCGCGGATAACGGGGTCAGAGACCGCGGCCCGCCCTTTAACGACCTTTTCCCGCCACGCAAGATACCCGTCTTCCAGGCGCGCGGGGGCCTCCGTGACGGTGAGCGCCGGAAAAGCCGCGGTAAGCTCTGCCGCCGTGACGCCGTCCCTTAAAAGCACATGCACGCCTCCGGCAAGCGGCAGGGCGTCAAGCACTAAAGGAGAGTCAGAAAGCTCAGCCTGCACGTCCCGTACGCGCCCGGTGTAGCCCGCGACCTGCGCCGTGCGGCCTGCGGCATGCGCGGTGACTTCAGCGGGAGTGCCGGTAAGCTGCAGGCGGCCCCCTTCAAGAAGCGCCACCTGATCACACTGCGCGGCCTCATCCATGTAGGTCGTCGCAATGACGACCGTCATCTTCCCGGTGCCGCTTTCGGCTTTGAGAATCTCAAAAAGTTCCTTTTTGGATAAGGGGTCCACCCCCACCGTGGGTTCATCCAGAAGCAACACGTCCGGGCGGTTTAAAAGCGCACAGGCCAAACCCAGCTTTTGCTTCATGCCGCCCGAAAGTTTCCCCGCGGGGCGCGCGGTAAAAGCGGTGAGCTGCGTCATCGCAAGAAGCCTTGCGATTCTCTCCTCCCTCTCTTTACCGTCAATACCGAAAAGGTCGGCGTAGAGAAGGAAATGTTCCATGACGGAAAGATCTTCATAGAGCCCGAACTTCTGCGGCATGTAGCCGATCCGCGTTTTAACGCCCGCGTTTTCCGGGTAAAGCGCTTCCCCCAAGACCGTCACCGAGCCTTTTTGCGGCCGCAGCACGCCCGCCATCACGCGCATGAGCGTGGTTTTGCCTGCGCCGTCAGCGCCCGCTAGCGCCGTGAGCGACCCCGCTTTGATTGTGAGCGTGATATCGTCAATCAGGGGCTTAACCGCACCTTTTTCAAAGCGGCTCACACGGGTGACTGTGAGGGCCTCGGCCATAACTATTTCCCCAGCGAAACCGTCACGGGCATCCCGAGCCGCAGCGCACCGTCGGGATCAGCCACCGTGATGCGCACCTCGTACACAAGGCTGGTTCTCAGCTCTTCGGTCTGCACGGTTTTGGGCGTAAATTCCGCGACCGTGGAAATAAAGCCCACGGTGCCTTCAAAGGCCTTACCCGGCGCGCTGTCGGTAAAAACCGCAACCTTTTGCCCGGTACGGATACGCCCGAGGTTCACTTCATCGATGTAGGCCCTCACCCACAGGGGGTCGGTGAGCGCGAGTTCAAAGACGGGCGTTGCCGCTGAAACCATGCTCCCGGCTTCTAAAAAGCGCTCGCGCACGACGGCGTCCGCCGGAGCCGTGAGGGTGCAGTTTTTAAGCATCCGTTCGGCGTCAGCCGTCTGAACGCGCGCTGATGCGAGCCGAGCTCTTGCGACCTCGAGTTCTTCAGCGCGGGTGCCGGCTAAAAGCAGATCGAGTTCTTTTTGTGCTGCATTGCGCTGCGCCAGGTCCACTTTCTGCTGCGAGCAGACCTGATCAATCCTTAAGGGGCTTGTGGCCGTGCCGAGTTTTTTCTCACGCTCACAGGTGCGGCGGGAAAGCTGCAGGGCGGCCTCTGACGCCGCCACACGGGCGCGTGCGGCGTCAATCTGTTCGGTGCGGCTGCCGGCCAAAAGCAAATCAAGGTTTTTCTGCGCAACGGTTTGCGCTGCGCGGGCCGCGTCCAGGGCAATGCGGTAACGGGTGTCGTCAAGCTGCGCGATCACCTCACCCTTTTTCACCGTGTCGCCTTCTTCGAGCGCAACGGAGGCGAGCCTGCCACCCTCTTCAAAGGCGGGGCTGACGGTCCTCATATCGACGCTCCCGTAAATTTTGAGCGCACCTTCTTCGGTCTTAAAAACACCGGTGTAAACCGCAACGGCTGCCGCCGCGAGACACACAACCACCGCTGCGGCAGCAAGGATTTTCTTTGCCATGTCTGGCCCCGTATGTTTTTGTTCTCAATATTGCAGGTATATCAGCGTTTTCTTTTGTGTTCAACCCAAAGGCATGCACGCCGTTACAGTTTGCGCAATACTTTCAAATACGATCGTCGGTTTTTCTCCGACACCGCCATGCGCATCCAGTACGCTTCTGACCTGCACCTCACTTTCGGCCGCAATTTCCAATATGTCCTTTCAGGGGGCATCAAGCCCGAGGGTGACGTCTTTGTGCTTGCGGGTGACATTGCCGAAATCCAACACCTCGAGCGCTACGACGCGTTTTGGGACTGGTGCTCGGAACACTTCAAAGAAACGATTTTTGTGCCCGGAAACCACGACTGGTACGGCTGCTGGATTTCCATAATGCGCTGAAGTGCCAAGTAAATCAGCTTCTTGGCGGATTCTTCATGCGCAAACATGGTTCGAGTTTTGATTACCTTCCGAACGCCACGGTTGAGAGCCTCAATCTACCGCCCAAGGTCTTCTTTCTGATCATGAGACGACACCCTGGCGTAACCGACATCACGGCGGTCATTCTGTTCTTCAGGCGAATCATCATTTTGGACAAACCGGCGGTGCCCGCCGAAAGTACGGGAGCAACTGAGCAGGCCCTTCGCAACCCTGCGACGGATGGTGCTTACAGAGACGTCGTACTGTTTGGCAACGAGGCCTATGGAGACCAATGTCATCTAAACAACCCGCGCTTGAAAGCGCGGGGTTTCCTGACACAGTGCAGGCTTTCCCGTAACAGGCAAGGTTTTTGAGGCCTTGTCTGCCCGGGCGTCCCCTGCACCACAGGAACATTTAAAACGCAACCGCTCTACGGGTACGGGCTTCATCAGCTCGATCCGTCGGTTCCGGCGAAGGACTGCTTCGTCTTGCCGATTCGCTGGTTTGTACTGCACTATCGATCCGGCGTTCCCTGAGACTTGTTTGAGCCTCGCAAGCGCTGATTGCTCAGCCTTCAGATCGTAGC
>OBAI01002220.1_pt1 | contig 12615 bp, 9 predicted proteins | sample 1517461 | NCBI WGS metagenome assembly OBAI01 (sample SAMN04571696, study PRJEB22368) | human gut metagenome | biome: human gut; material: stool | host: Homo sapiens | place: Luxembourg | collected 2012-06-29
CCACGTCTATATCGCTACCCCGCCGCTCTATCTGGTCAAGAAGGGCAAGCAGGAACGCTATTGCTGGACGGAGGAGGAGCGCGACAAGATCTCGGCCGAATTCGGCAAGGGCGTGCACATCCAGCGTTACAAAGGTTTGGGCGAGATGTCCGACGTGCAGTTGTGGGAGACCACGATGAATCCCGATACGCGCATCCTGCGGCAGGTATCGATCGAGAACGCAGCCGAGGCCGACCGCGTCTTCTCGATGCTCATGGGCGACGACGTGCCGCCCCGGCGCGAGTTCATCGAACGCCACGCCACCTACGCCAATATCGACGCGTAGTCCGATTGAAAGGAGGAGTTGCCCCTGCGGGGCGGCTCCTCTTTTGTATGACCCTCAATAAACGATTTTATCATGGACGTTACGATCATCGGCGTTGCCGGCGGAACGGGTTCCGGCAAGAGTACGCTCGTCAAGCGGTTGCAGGAGGCGTTCAAGGACGACGACGTCGCCACGCTGTGCCACGACTACTACTACAAGGCGCATCCCGAACTGACCTACGAGGAGCGCACGAAGCTCAATTACGATCACCCGCAGGCGTTCGACACCCACATGATGGTGGAACATATCCGTGCGCTGAAAAACAATGTGCCGATTTCGCATCCGGTCTACTCGTTCGTCGAGCACGACCGCCTGCACGAGACGGTCGCCGTGAAGCCATCGAAAGTAATCATCGTCGACGGCATCCTGATCTTCGAGAACAAGGCCCTGCGCGAGTTGATGGACATCAAGGTCTATGTCGATACGGATGCCGACGTGCGCCTGGCGCGCCGCATCCTGCGCGACGTCTGCGAACGCGGCCGGACGATGGAGTCGGTCATCAATCAGTATATCACCACCGTCAAGCCGATGCACGAGGAGTTCGTCGAACCGTCGAAGAAGTATGCCGACGTCATCATTCCCGAAGGCGGATTCAACTCGGTGGCCGTGGCCATGCTCATTCAGAATATCCGGTCGCTGATCGCCGCGAAGTGATCGGGCGTTCGGTTGAAAATTCGGGGCCGATCCTTTCACGATCGGTCTCTTTTTTGCTATATTTGCAAGCAATCCCCGAATTGGAATGGAACAGTCGGTTGCATCTCGTTTTCAAATATTTCGTGCGCGGCTCAAAAGATACCGGGCGCATTTCGCCGTCGTATTTCTGGTAGCGGCGGCGTTGGCGGCCGCCTGTTCGGGTTCGGGGCCGGTCGCTGCCGTTTTCGGGGGAGCGGCGGTCGTGCTTCTGATCGGTGTCGGCACCGCGTCGGGATACCGCGAATACCGGAAGCGGCAACTCCTTTCCCGCCGCTGGGTGCTGTCGTTTCTGAAAGCGCGCGGCCTCGATCCCGAGGAGGATGCCGACGGCGACGTGTTGTTTCTGCTCGACAACATGAAGTATGTACTTCATATCAAAGAGCACTATTTCGAATTGCATATCGGGTTCGGACGCAAACGTTCGGAGCTGAACGACGAGTTGATGACACGTATGGCGCAGGAGGTGATGAGTTCGACACGGATGGTCAAAATCCTGCTGCGCCCCGAAGCCGTTCTCTTCTCGATCGAATGTCTGCAATGCCGGAAAAGCGAATTCGCAGGGTTTTTCGATTCCTATATCCGTATCCTCAAATTCTCCGTGGCCGAACATACGCGGCGTTATAACGAGGCGCTCGAAGAGTTCCACCGGGAGCTTCGCCGCCAGCGGGAAGCGGAGTATCTCTCGCAGCGTTTCTCGGATTATCAGGGCAAAGATGTGGTCAACTGACCGATCCTGAGATCTCGTTCGAATCCTGCAAGAGCCGGTTGGTGTTCGTGGAATTGATCGGTACGCCGACGGGCAGTTGTTCCTTGCAAAGGCGAACCGATGAGCCTGCCGACTGTTTCCTGCACGAAATTTTCATGCAGCCGAGGCGTCGGTCGCACCCACCCGCTGACGGTATGGCGGCAGCCGTTCTGCCGGCGATAAGACTCGGTTGATTTAGCAGTGTCTCAGAAATCCTTACAAAAGCCGTATCTTTTTAGGATTGCGGATTTCGTGTTGGAAGACAAGATGGGATTAGGAATCGTTCTAAATGAAAGACACGGAAGAATTCCATCCAATTCTTCCGTGTCTCTTCTGGCGGTGCGTAGGGGACTCGAACCCCTGACCCCGTGCGTGACAGGCACGTATTCTAACCAGCTGAACTAACGCACCGTTTTGTTCATTGCGAGTGCAAAGGTAATACAAAAATTCGAAAATGCAAATATTTTTGTGCTCCGATCCGTGCTTCGTCGATTTTCCGCTGCTTTGCAAACCGCCCCGCCCGATTCTCGAAGGAGTTACGGGCAGGGCGGGTATGTTGGCAACCGCGGTTATTCGATGTCCCGAACGCATCGCACGTAGTTGGCATCGGGGCCTGCGATGGTTCCGAGACCGCTGCGGGGCGTCGGGCCGAATGACCATGTCGCCGGATTTCGGCCGCCACGTCCGGCGGACATGCTGGCTACCCAATAGTAGTCGGCATTCAACGGAGTGAATCCTTCCACCTTGTATAACGGCGTTTCGGTTACGGGCGCATTGTCGGCACCGTAGGAACTTTCGGGCGCCCCGCCCATCGTGAAGATAAGCGCCATCTCCATCATGGTAGGTTTCCGCCAACCTTCGGGACACGAGAATCCGCTCCATACGACTTTTCCTGCGGTCGCGTCCGTATTGGCGACTTGCAGCTTTCGGGAGATCCGATCGGCATCGGTGTTGCCGTCGTGATCCGGAGTCGTGGTCCAATTCTCGTGGAATACCGGACGCTCAGCATCGTATAGCACATTGAAAGCCGAAGGGATCACACCGCCGTCGTTGTCACGCGATACGATGACAGGACCGTCGGGAAGCGTTGAATCGACATAGGGATATTTCTTGCCTCCCTCAGGCACGTCTTTGACGCATCGTGCGGCCGTTATGCCTGCTTTCGGCATGTAAAGCCCCATCCAAGGCATGATGTTGTACCCCATTGCGCTTTCTCCGGTCGGATCTTCCAGCGAGGTGGTCGATGTCCAGTAGGAAGCGAAACGGAGATTATTGCCCTCGATGCCGTTCATGTAAAAGAGCGTCATCAGCCCTTCGTTATAAGTGGGCAGCCGATATCCGGAGGCTTCACATGCCGCTTTCGCATCGTTCCAGTCGATGTTGGCCGCTTCGGCCGCATCCGTGGGAGCGAGCAGGAATGCCGGCATGGCGTTGTCCGTATAGTCGAGCAACTTGTTTCCCGGAATTTCGAGGTCGATGATATACTCCTTGCCCGGAAGTATTTGGGCCATGTCTACGAAGGGAAAGCCGAGTTTGTCGCCGTCGACGGTGACAACGATGCGGGCGTTGTAGGTAATATTCTGAGGAATAAGATAGAGATATCCATCTTTGGCCGTCACGTCTGTCATGGTTTCGGTGGCGGTCACGTAATCATGCCCTTCGTCGTAGTTGAGTTTCGCTTGGTATTCGGTCGTCGAGAAGTCCAAAACCTGCGTCCAGGTCATCGATCCCTGATCGTCGGCATTCAATGCGATTTCACCCTGCCACTGGATACCTCGCACCGCGATGTTCGAAACCTTGTTGCCCTGTCCTTTGATCCGGAATCCGATTTTCGACATGACGGATCGAAACTCCAATCCGACCGCTTCTTGGCGATTCCGGATATCCAGAACCGGAGTCGCAAGACAAATATCGGTATGACAGTCGGTGGCCGAAGGCATTTCGTAGCGCAGAACGGGAGCTCCGACATGAGATGCGTCGCTGACCGAAAGTCCGTTGGATGCCGTTGCATAAGGAGCATAGGCCATGAACGAGAAATCGAAGGATCCGTCCGACGGCCAATACACGATCGGATCGTAGTTCCAGACGCCGCTCCCATCCTTTTCGACCCGTATGTCGTGCATGAGGTCGGGCTGCGCCCATTCATCCCACTTCGTACTCGTATCGAAGGCGAATACCCCGATCTGCGAATGGTCGGTCGCACCGGAGAACGAAGGAGCAAACTCTATGGCATGTTGCTCCGGTTCTGGTTTCGGTTCCGGCGTAGGCTGCGGTTCGGTGTTCGTATTGGAAGCGGGATCATCGACGGGATCATCGTCGCCGCATCCCTGGGGCAAAGTCAGAGCGACAAGCGCTGTCAGCAAGAAAAACCTTTTGAGGAAGAGTTGCGTCGTCATAGCAGAAACGGAATTATTATGGATAACTTAATGCTGTCGACACAAAATTAGACCGCCGTGCGGAAACGCGCAAACGGATTCGACGTCGGGAAACGTAAATTGATGTTTCGCGGCGTGGAATCCCGTTCCCGCCGACGATCAATTCGTCTCCTGCGCGTCGTTGTACATGCGCCTCATCTCTTTCCGGAATTTGGTCGGCAGCATCCCGATCGATCTTTTGAAAGTCGCGGAAAATGTTTCCGGCGTTGCGAACCCCAGCTCGTAGGCGAGCGCCTTTATCTGTATGTCGTTATCGGTTTCAGAGAGGATGTGGCGGGCTTCGTCGATGCGGCACGAGTTGATGTATTGCGAAAACGACATTCCGCTGTTCTCGTTGATCGCTCTCGACAAATAGGTGCGGTTCGTTTCGAGTCGGTCGGCGATCTTATCGACGGTGATATCGGATCTCCGATAGATTTTTTCCGTTCGCATCAGTTTCTCGAATTCCGAAAACAGCGCTTGCCCCTTTTCGTCCGAAAGCGAGGAGACGGTATATTTCCTGCCTCCCTCCGATTGGCTGTACAGCTCCTTGATCGTTTTTTCTTTCTGAATAAGTTCGTGTTGCTGTCTGACGATTTGCCGGTAGCGCTGATTTTTACGACGGTAGGCGATGAACAACGCAGCGAGCAGTCCGACGAGAACCGCTACGGTGAAAATCGTGATGTTCAGTTTCTGTCTTTCACGCAGCAGGTCTAGTTCCTTTCCGCGCAACTCCTTTTCCTGTTTTTCGGATTCATATTGCACGCGAAGTTCGTTGATCGCCCGCTCGCGGCCGATATTGAAGATGCTGTCGAATTCGGCATGATATTTTTTATAGTAGTCGAGGGCTCTCTGCGGCCTGCCCGCCAATTCGTATGCCTCCGACAGCTTTTCGTAGAGCTGGTAGCGGTAAAACGCATTGTTGCGCTTGTTGACGAATTCGAGCCCCTTTTCCAGAACCGACGTGGCCCGACCGACCGAACCGTTCGCCATCAGGTAACTTCCATAATTGAGGTAAGCCAGCGTATTGCTTTTTTCACTTCCTACGTGGGCGACGGCACGTTTGTAATAGCGTTCCGCCTCGCTTTTACGACCGAGTCCAGCCAGTATATTCGCGTAGAGGCTGTATGCTTCGGCATACTCGATGTAGTTTCCGCCGACGGCGAGCGCCGTTTCGATGTACCGGAGAGCCGTCGCCGGATCGCCCTGCAAGTAGTACATATAAGCCGTTACGAAAGATCCTGAATAGAGGAGCAGCGGATCGCCGTTCGCAGTTCCGATGTCGACGACTTGAAGCGAATACTTCAACCCATTGGGGTCATTGCGCAGGTAGTGCGCCATCGCGATGTTATTGAGCACGACCGGATAGGCCTGTTTGTCGGGACTCAGTTCGGCGTATTTGAGCGCTTCCATGAAATAGGAAAGCCCGCCGAGATAGTTCATCTCCATCTCCGAAGTGTAGATGGCCAACGCGTTGTCGATCGCGGTCAGCGCCCGATAATCCTTTGCTGCGAGGGCCAGATCACGTGCTCTGCCGTAATAGAGTTTTACGGAATCGTTCACTTCGCGCGCCAATACGTGTCCGGTGTAGATCAGGCCGTACAAACGGGCTTTGTCGTCTCCCATCCGTCCGAGGGCGCGCAGGCGGCCGGCGGCAGCGACCACTTCTTCGAAGTTCCCCTTTCGGCTTTGGGCAGCGGCGTATTCGATCAAAGAATCGATGTTCGTGTCGGGTGGCGCCGCCATACCGTTACGGACAATCGCGAGGACAGCGAAAAATATCAGATTCCGGAAATTTGTCACATTGCAAAGATAGAAAGTTTTTGCGTCGAGAGAATGGATGCGGCATGAAAAAAACATTCCGCTCCGCTTGACCGGTTCGGGATCGGACGAAAGTCTGTCCGCCGAAATCCCTTGATACATCGACGTCCGTTTCGACCGGTATTGCTATTTTCCGGCGGCGGAACCGTCGTGCCCCGCCACCACATGGCGTATTGGGGATGCCGGCGCTGTGCGATGTCGAATTTCGATACGGGAAGATGCGGAATTTTGATTGACAGGTATAAAAATACCCTGATCGAATAGATCAGGGTATCTTTTCAAGCGGTGTGTAGGGGACTCGAACCCCTGACCCCGTGCGTGACAGGCACGTATTCTAACCAGCTGAACTAACACACCTTTTGCTGATTGCGAATGCAAAGGTAGTACAAATTTTCGAAAATACAATACTTCCCTTTATTTTTTGAAGAAAGAAAATTGCACGCTGCCGTAACTTCTTAATTGCCAGAAAGCGTCTCGATCCGAAAAATCCATGTTACGGGAGTGTTCGAAGATCAGCAGACCGCCTTCGCGCAACAACCCGTTGTCCAGCACCAGCCGGACGATTTCCCCGCTGCCTTCCAAATCGTACGGGGCGTCGGAGAAGACGATGTCGAACTGTTTCGGGCAGCTTTTCAGGTAGAGAAAGGCGTTGGCCTTGACCGGATAGATCGTTTCGCATCCCAGCTCCCGCGCCGTCTGCCGGATGAAGTTGTAGTGCACGGCGTTGATTTCGACTGCCGTGACGCTGCGAGCGCCGCGCGAAGCGAATTCGTAGCTGATCGATCCCGTGCCAGAGAAGAGGTCGAGTACGTCGCACTGTTCGAAATCGACCAGATTGGTCAGGACGTTGAAAAGGTTCTCCTTGGCGAAGTCCGTCGTGGGACGCGCCCGCAAATTCTTCGGAGGGTTGATCGCCCTGCCCTTGTATCTGCCGCTGATTATTCGCATCGTACATCCCTGAAATACTTCCGCAACTGGCGGGCCAGCGTGTCGCTTCCCGACAGGCAGAGCGGATAGGTTTTGAGCGGAAACGTCCGGTTGAGCCGGCCGAGGTAATAGAGGACGTCGGCCGTCCCCTGCGCCCGTACCACTTCGGCCAGCCGCAGCACGTTGTCGTAAATCTTTATGTAGAGCAGCCCGTCGGTATGGATCAGCCATGCGCCCTGTCCCGCAAATTTCGGCTGAAACAGCAGCGGAGAGGTAAAGGTCACCCGATCGCCCGCCGTCTCGGCCAATTGACGGCGGCACTCCTTGTCGACGGCCATTACGGCGATCTGCTGCCGTTGCGGATCGCTGTATACCGCACACTCCGTCTCCGCACAGCCGAGCCCCGCCAGCGCAAGGTAGTTCGGAGCCGATTCCCGTTCGAAGACCTCGGTCGGTACCAACAGCGTTTTGTGCGTCAGTACCGAACATACGACGCGGTCGGCAGCTGCATACTCTGCCGGCAGCTCTTTCGGAAAAGAATGTCCACCCGACCGAAGCCGGATGGACATCTCTTTCGAAGGAGTCGCGGAATTACTCCCAGTTGCCTGCTTCATTGTTCGCACCCTCCATCGAACCGAACTTGATTCCGGGATACTTGTCGTAGGCGACGACCTCCGGAGCCTTGATGAGGTTGATCACTTCCTGACGGAACGTAACCGTATCGAGGAACTTCACGTAGGGGGCCTTGACCTCGACGACCGGAACGACGACCTTCGACTCGGTCGTAACCATGCCGGCTGCGATCGTGAATTCGGCCTGCTTGTTCGTTCCCGGTATGTAGCGGAAATTCTTCACCTGATCGGGCGAAAGCTTCTTCGGTGCGAAGATCGTGTCGATAACGGCTACCGTGAAGGTTTCGATATTTTTCTTGCCGGCTTTTTTCAGCTGTGCCATGGCCACCGAGTCGTCCTCGTCGACGATACGGCGCTGACCCTCGATCGAATCGTTGAGAACGAAATTGATCAGCGTATCGAAATCGCCCGTAAAATGCTGGTATTTGGACTTGAACGCACGTTCGGCGGTACGAATGTCCTTGATGCGCTCGATAACGGCCTCTTCCTTCGCTTTTTTCACGTTTTCAAAACGGATGGGTGTCGAAATCTGATCGTAGATGACATATACCAGACCTACGATCACCAAGGCAAGAATCAGTTGAACGATTTTTTTCATTTCAATTATTTGTTTAAGTTTGTATCCCGTTAAAAAAGGTAACGCTGCAATGTTTAACACGACAATCGCGACCCAAATTTACGCCAAAATTTGTTTCGAAGCAACAAATAGTCAAAAAAAAATCATAGAAAATTTATCGGAATACCTCTCGGACGACGATTTTTCGCGGATTTTCGTACTGAACGGTTTTGCCGGTACGGGCAAGACGACGTTGATCGCCGCGTTAGTTGCCGCGCTCAAAGAGTTAAGAATAAAGCCCGTGCTGCTCGCTCCGACCGGACGGGCGGCCAAAGTGCTCGCCCGCTACTGCGGGGAGCAGGCGCTTACGATCCACAAACGCATCTACCGCCAGCGCACCAACGCCGATTACGAATCGAAATTCTCGCTCGACTTCAACAGGGAACAAGGTGCCGTCTTCATCGTGGACGAAGCCTCGATGCTCTCCGATTCGACGGGCGACGGCGCACTGTTCGGCAGCGGATCGCTGTTGGAAGACCTGGTGAGCTACGTGCGCAGCGGACGCGGTTGCCGGTTGATTCTGGTCGGCGACAGCGCGCAGCTGCCTCCCGTCGGGTGCGATTTCAGTCCGGCGCTCGATCCGGCGACGGTTTCGCGCTACGGCGAAGTCGTCTACGGGCTGATGGACGAGGTGGTGCGCCAGCAGATGCAGTCGGGTATTCTGTTCAATGCTACGCTGGTGCGCTGCATGCTCGAAAACCGTATCTACGAAATACCGAAATTCGAAATGGACTACCCTGATTTCGAGTCGGTAGAGGGCGGTGATTTCATGGAAAAGTTGCAGGATGCCTTCGACCGTTACGGCCGCGACGAGGTGATCGTCATCACCCGGTCGAACAAGCGGGCGAATCGTTACAACGAAGGGATTCGCCGTTATATTCTCAGTGCCGAAGAGGAGATCGAGAGCGGCGACATGCTGATGGTCGTGAAAAACAACTACCACTATGCGACGGCGGATGCCCAGGGGGCGATGAACTTCATCGCCAACGGCGACATCGCCCGGCTTGTCCGCCTGCGTCGCTTCGAGGATTTCTACGGATTTCATTTCGCCGACGCCGTGCTCTCGTTCGCCGATTACGGCGACATGGAGATCGGTTGCAAAATCCTGTTGGATACCATCAAGTCCGAATCGCCGTCGCTCACGCGCGAGGAGAGCAACCGCCTCTTCTACGAAGTCGAAAAGGACTATGTCGAGACGAAAAGCAAGATCAAACGTTATAAGGAAATCCGCGAAAATCCGCATTTCAACGCCGTACAGGTGAAGTTCGCCTACGCCGTGACCTGCCACAAGGCGCAGGGCGGACAGTGGCGGGCGGTCTTCGTCGACCGCTGCCTGTTCGGTGACGAACCGATGACCCGCGACATGCTGCGCTGGCTCTACACGGCGCTGACGCGCGCCACCGAAAAACTCTATCTGGTAAATTTCGATCCCCGATTCTATGAATAACCCGTCTTCGGAGGTTCATCCTCTCGCCCCGTTCCTGCCCGACGGCGCGCGCGTGCTGATGCTGGGCAGCTTTCCGCCCAAGCGCGTGCGCTGGTCGATGGAATTTTTCTACCCCAATCTTCAAAACGACATGTGGCGGATCATGGGGCTGCTCTTTTTCGGCGACAAGGCCCATTTCCTGGCCGATCCCAAGCATTTCGACCGCGAACGCATCATGGCTTTTTGCCGGACGGTCGGGTTGGCGCTCTACGATACGGCCAGCGAAGTCGTCCGCCTTCGGGACAACGCCTCGGACAACTTCCTGCAAGTCGTGCGACCGACCGACGTGTGCGGTCTGCTGGATCGCCTGCCCGAATGCCGGGCCGTCGTGACGACGGGCGAGAAGGCGACCGAAACATTGGTGGGGCAACTCAGGTGCCAGCGTCCTGCTGTCGGCGGTTCCGCACCGTTCGAATACGCCGGCCGCCGGATGCAGCTCTTCCGTATGCCGTCGTCGTCGCGTGCTTATCCCCGGTCCGTGGAATGGAAGGCGGAGTTCTACCGGAAGATGTTCGCTGCGGTCGGTATGATCTGACTTTTTGCCTTCGGTTTCGCCTCGGATGCTCTGTCCGGGTCAAGCAAAATTGGAAATAATTTGCTTCTGCGCCCGACTTTTCGTATCTTTGACTTCGTCGAAGATACTCCCGCTCGGCAATGTTCAAATAAATTTGACATTGCCCTCGTTTATTCGTATCTTTGCTATCCCGAAATTGGTCTGAATAAGACTTATTTCGCACTACACATTGTATATTTTATTGCATGATTATGGCAGGTACGGATAAGAAATATGTAGAGACTCCGCTGATGAAGCAGTACTACCAGATCAAGTCGGTTCACCCCGATGCGATCCTGCTCTTCCGCGTGGGCGATTTCTACGAGACGTTCGGCGACGATGCGATCAAGGCCAGCGGGATTCTGGGCATCACGCTCACCCGCCGCGCCAACGGGTCGGCGACCTTCGTCGAGCTGGCGGGATTCCCCTACCACGCCATCGACACCTACCTGCCCAAGCTGGTGCGGGCCGGGGAGCGCGTGGCGATCTGCGAACAGCTGGAAGACCCCAAGCTGGTGAAAGGACTCGTCAAGCGGGGCGTCATCGAGCTGGTTACGCCGGGCGTCGTTCTGGGCGACAACCTTCTGGCCAACAAGGAAAACGTCTACCTGGCTTCGGTTTACTTCGGCCGGCAGACCACGGGCGTGGCCTTTCTCGACATTTCGACCGGCGAATTCTACGTGGCCGAGGGACCGGACAACTACATCGACAAACTCCTGTCGAATCTCTCGCCCAAAGAGATCATCTACCAGCGGGGATTCGACGAGCGGTTCCGGCAGGCTTTCGGCACGAACTACTACACCTACAAGCTCGACGATTGGGTCTTTTCGGAGGAACTGAACCGCGAAAAGCTCTGCAAGCAGTTCGGCACGCAGTCGCTCAAAGGGTTCGGCATCGACCACATCTCGGCAGGCATTTCGGCCGCCGGCGCCATCCTCTACTATCTGGAATTCACCGAACACAAGGAGATCGGCCACATTGCATCGATCTCGCGGATCGACCAGGACGACTACGTCTGGATCGACAAGTTCACCATCCGCAACCTGGAACTCTTCACCACCAACGGTTCGCGCGACAGGAGCAGCTTCGCAAACGTGATGGATCGCACGCTCACACCGATGGGCGGCCGTCTGCTCAAACGCTGGATAGCCATGCCGATCCGCGACATCGGGCGCATCAACCGGCGGCTGGACGTGGTACAGCGCTTCGTGGAGGACAGCGATCTGGCGGAAGCCGTCGGCGAGCAGGTCTCGCTGATCGGCGACCTGGAACGCATCGCTTCGCGTATCGCCGCCGCGCGCGTGACGCCGCGCGAACTGGTGCAACTGAAAAATTCGCTCGCTGCGATCGAACTGCTCAAAGCGATCCTCGAATCGACGGACGACGGGAATCTCCACCGGCTCGCCGCCGAGATCGACGTGCTGGCGCAGATGCGCCTGAAACTCGAACGGGAGATCTATCCCGATCCGGCGAACAACCAGATTCAGAAGGGCGGCGTAATCGCCGACGGGGTCAATCCCGAGCTCGACGACCTGCGCCGCATCGCTCTGCACGGCAAGGACGTATTGCAGCAGATCCAGCAGCGCGAGAGCGAACTGACGGGTATCCCGTCGCTCAAAATCGGCTACAACAATATCTTCGGATACTTCATCGAGGTGCGCAACGCCCACAAGGAGAAGGTACCCGATACGTGGATCCGCAAGCAGACGCTTTCCAACGCCGAGCGTTACATCACCGAGGAATTGAAGGAGTACGAAGAGAAGATTCTCGGCGCCGAAGACCGCATCCTGACGCTCGAACAGGAGATTTACAATGCGCTGATCGCCTTCGTTTCGCAGTCGCTGTCCCAACTGTTGCGCGATGCACACGCCGTGGCGCGCGTCGACTGTTTCCTGTCGTTCGCCCGCATCGCGCGCGAGCGCAACTACGTGCGCCCCGAACTGGACGACGGGGCGCGCATCGACATCGAACAGGGGCGTCATCCGGTCATCGAGACGCTGATGCCCGTGGGCGAGAAATATATCCCCAACGACATCCGGCTCGACGACGAGGAGCAGCAGATCGTGATGATTACCGGCCCCAACATGTCGGGTAAGTCGGCTCTGCTGCGGCAGACGGCGCTCATCATCCTTATGGCGCAAATGGGCTCGTTCGTTCCGGCACGCCGGGCGCACATCGGCGTGGTGGACAAGATTTTCACCCGTGTCGGCGCGTCGGACAATATTTCGCAGGGCGAGTCGACCTTCATGGTCGAAATGCTCGAATCGGCCAGCATCCTGAACAACATCTCCGACCGCAGCATCGTGCTGCTGGACGAGATCGGCCGGGGCACGAGTACCTACGACGGCATTTCGATCGCCTGGG
>OBAI01002222.1_pt1 | contig 12613 bp, 14 predicted proteins | sample 1517461 | NCBI WGS metagenome assembly OBAI01 (sample SAMN04571696, study PRJEB22368) | human gut metagenome | biome: human gut; material: stool | host: Homo sapiens | place: Luxembourg | collected 2012-06-29
CGGCATCGACCTGCCCGCCGAGCCGAAAAAGAGTCTGTACTACACCGCCGACCGCATGGGCCCGGTGGAACTGGCGTCCTGCTCCTTCGGGCAGAGCAGCAAAATTTCCTATCTGGAAATGGCCGCTGCCGTGTGCGCTGTGGTGAATGGCGGCAGGCTGATGCAGCCCTACCTCGTCAGCGACATCCTGAACCCGGACGGCACAACATTGCAGCACATCGACCCGGTGTGCAAACGGCAGGTGATCAAAGCCGAGACCTCGGCCACTATGCGGGAGATGATGGAGGCCGTGGTGCTCTACGGCGGCGGGCGCAACGCACAGATCGCAGGCTACCGGGTAGGCGGCAAGAGCGGCACCAGCCAGAAGCTGGACAGTGCCGACGAAAAAGCCCGCATCGCCAGCTTTGTGGCAGTGGCTCCCATCGACGACCCGCAGTTTCTGTGTCTCGTCTGTCTGGATGAACCCCACAGCTGGACGACAGCCGGCGGCAGCCTTTCGGCCCCGGTGTGCGCCGAGGTGCTGGAACAGACGCTGGTGCACAAAGGCATTCCCCGCGCTGCCATGGAGGAAAGTGCCGACTCAGCCCAGACCCTTGCCGATCTGCCCGCCGACGGCGATAGTTTTGACGGGGTGTAGCCATGAAAAAAAAAAAAAAGACCGCCGAAGCGGTCTCAAATGCCCATAATATCATGAAAAAGCGGAGCCAACTCTTGAGTCGACCCCGCTTGATTGCTTCGCCCGGTCAATTTTTATTTTACCGATGTGTCAGAACCGTCACACATCATCTTCACTCGGTCACGTTTTATTTTACCGACGAGTCAGAACCGTCACTCGTCATCTTCAGCGAAGATGGAAAAGTCGAAACTTTTCTCATATACGGTATATCACAGCGCTCATTAAAATGCAACGTCTTTTTGTTCAATTCTGGTGCGGCTGGTCGCGGAAAACGATCTCGCCGGTGGCGCTGTCCATGGACTCTACAATGGCAAGGCTCTCCAGCTGGATGCCCTTGCTGCGGATCAGCTCGCCGCCCTGCTGGAAGCCCTTTTCCACCGCGATACCGATGCCTTCCACGGTGGCACCGGCTTCCTTTGCCAGGTCCAGCAGGCCCATCAGGGCGCAGCCGTTGGCCAGGAAGTCGTCGATGATGAGGATGTGGTCCTCCGGGGTGAGGAACTTTTTGGAGACGATGACGTTGTAGATCTTTTTATGGGTGAAGGACTGGATCTTGGTCTCGTAGTTGTTGTAGTCCAGGTTGATGCTCATGGATTTTTTGGCAAACACCACCGGCACGTTGAACTCGCTGGCTACGATAGCGGCAATGCCGATGCCGCTGGCCTCGATGGTGAGCACCTTGTTGATGGGCTTGCCCGCAAACAGGCGCTTCCATTCCTTTGCCATCTCGCGGAACAGCGGGACGTCCATCTGGTGGTTGATAAAACTATCGACCTTCAGCACATTGCCCTCGCGCACAATGCCGTCTTTGCGGATACGATCTTCCAGCATCTTCATAATGAACCAGTTCCTCCAACCTATTCTTTTTTCCATCTGCAATGGTGAACACTGCTGCATTTTATTTCACCTAGTATACCGGAACGCGGCCGTTTTTACAAGAGGCTTTCTTGCCAAATCCGACAAAAATTGCACCGTTGTTTCAGGCACTCGGCCAAAATGCGGCCCTCTGTTCAAAAGTGCTGAAACTTGCGGCGGGCGGCGCACAATTTTGCATTTTTCGGCTCTTGTACTTTCTGCAAAATCGAGTATACTGAAGATAATTATAGATGTTCCGGCCGGATCTGTGCCCCGGCCGGCGGGAGAGGGAGAGCTGTTATGAAAACAGGACTTGTGCTGGAAGGCGGCGCCATGCGCGGCATGTTCACTGCGGGTGTTCTGGATGTGCTGATGGAGCACGGCATCGTGCTGGACGGTGCCATTGGTGTGTCGGCCGGTGCGGTGTTCGGCTGCAATTATAAGTCGCACCAGATCGGCCGCACCATCCGCTACAACACCGAATACTGCCAGGATAAGCGCTATGCCAGCTTCGGCAACCTGCTGCGTACCGGCAACCTGTACAGCGAGCAGTTCTGCTACCACACCGTGCCGGAAAAGCTGGACCCCTTCGACGCAAAGACCTTTGCAGAGAATCCTATGGATTTCTTCGTGGTCTGCACCGATGTGCGCACCGGTGACCCCATCTACCACAAGTGCCGCACCGGCGACGCCGAGGACATCCAGTGGATGCAGGCTTCGGCGTCCATGCCGCTGGCGGCCAGGATCGTGAAGATCGGCCACTATCAGCTGCTGGACGGCGGCATCGCGGACTCCATCCCGGTGCGGTTCTTTGAGTCCATCGGCTACAAGCGCAACCTCATCGTGCTGACCCAGCCCAAGGGCTTTGTGAAAAAGAAGAACAAGATGCTGCCCGCCATCCGGGCACGCTACCTGCGCTACCCTGCCTTCGTGGAGGCCGTGGCCGACCGCCACGAGCGCTACAACGAAACACTGGAGCACATCTCCATGCTGGAGCAGACCGGCCAGGCCTATGTCATCCGCCCGCCCATCCCGCTGGAGATCGGTTCCATGGAGCGCGACCCCGCCCAGCTGCGCCGCGTCTACGAGACCGGCCGCGCGGTGGCGGAAATTCAGGTGGACAAGATCGCGGCCTTCGTGGCGGAATCCAAGGCACTGAACGAAGCATGATAACAGGAACGGCCCGGCCGGAGTTTTTGCGCTCCGAGCCGGGCCGTTTTGTCATGTTTCCGGGCGTGCCTCCTGCCGGCATTGCGGTAGCCCACCTTGGCCGCGATCTCGGCCACGCTGCCGCCGCTGCGGCATATTCCATGCGGCCCTCGCGGCAGTAGTCCACCGCAAACAGCCGCTGCCGGGTGGAAAAGCTGGAATCAAAGGACGCCATGTGGAAATCGTTGAAGCTCAGCGCCACGCCGGGGAACAGCTCGTAGGTGGTCATGGTGCCCTCGCCGGTCTCATTGCGGAACTGCCACACGCTCGCGTCGCCGGTCTGGGTCAGCAGCACTGCGCCCTGCCGGTGGAACTCCGGTTCATAGGGCATCAGCGGCCTCCGTTTCTGCGGGCGGCTGGGCCGGTGCGGCCCCGCGGCTGCTCTTGTAGGCTTCGCCCCAGCTCCACATGGCGTCCAAAATCGGTTTCAGGCTGTACCCCAGCTCGGTGAGGGTGTATTCCACCCGGGGCGGCACCTCGGCATAGACCTTGCGGGTGAGCAGGCCGCTGGCCTCCATCTCGCGCAGCTGGGCCGTGAGCACCTTCTGGGTGACGTGCCCGATGGATTTTTTCAGCTCGCCGAAGCGCTTCGTGCCCTGCAGCAGGTCCCGCAGGATCAGCACCTTCCACTTGTCGCTGATCAGCGTCAGGGTCGTCTCCACCGGGCAGGCGGGCAGTTCCTGCATCCTTTCTTGTTCCATAGTTCCCTCCAATGGTATCCTTTTGGTAACTACCGCACAATATTGTGCTTACTTTACGAAATGGCTCTACAGCGCTATTATAGTGTCAGCGAGTGAAAAACGCAACCGCTAACAACCACTTTTTCTCATCTGGAGGTAATTTTCCCATGAACAAGGTCGTAGAATTTCTGAACGCAAACCCGGTGCAGTATCTGGCCACCGTCGGCCGCAACGTCAAGGCCAAGTGCCGCCCCTTCATGTTTGCCGGTGAGCTGGACGGCAAGCTGTGGTTCTGCACCAACAACCAGAAGGAGGTCTACAAGGACCTGCAGGCCAACCCGAACATCGAGATCTCCGTCTCCAGCCCGGAGTACGCCTGGCTGCGCCTGCACGGCAAGGCCGTGTTTGAGAGCAACATGGCGGCCAAGGAGATGTGCATCGCGAACCCCATCGTGAAAAGCCAGTACGGCGAGGCCACGAACCCCATCTTCGAGGTGTTCTACCTGGACGACGCCCACGGCGTGATCGCCGATTTCTCCGGCAACCCGCCGTATGAGTTCTAAGTTTTCTGCATGACCCGCAGGCCTCACAGGGCATTCCTGTGGGGCTTGTGTCGGTTGCTGCGGTTTTGGGAAAGGAGCCTTGCATGAACCAGAGCGAACGGCGGCGGATGCTCATCCAGTCGCTTTTAAAGGAAGACCCGGCCTACCGGGACATCCGCATCCCGGCCGACACCGACGGCCAGCGGCAGCTGCTGCGCGGGCTGCTGAATGTGCGTGCGCCGCAGCCCGGCAGGGAAGACTTTTTGCAGGTGCAGGACGCCTACCTGCAGCAGCGGACTGCGGAGAAGGGCATCACCGATGCCGCAGCCCTTGCCCCCATTCAGCCGGGGCTGTACCTGTGGCAGGGCGACATCACCACCCTGCGGTGCGACGCCATCGTGAACGCTGCCAACAGCGGCATGACCGGCTGCTACTGCCCGAACCACCGCTGCATCGACAACGCCATCCACACCTTTGCCGGCGTTCAGCTGCGGCAGGCCTGCGCGGAACTGATGCGCGCTCAGGGCCGCGAGGAACCCACCGGGCAGGCGAAGATCACGCCCGCCTTCAACCTGCCCTGCCGCTTTGTGCTGCACACCGTGGGGCCCATCGTTACCGGCCGCGTGACCCGGCAGGACCGTGCCCTGCTGGCCAGCTGCTACCGCTCCTGCCTGCAGCTGGCGGCGAATCATGGGCTGGAAAGCGTGGCGTTCTGCTGCATCTCCACCGGGGAGTTCCACTTTCCCAACGAGCTGGCGGCAGAAATCGCCGTGCACACCATCAAAGAATTTCTGGTGCAGGACACCAGCGTGAGAAAGGTGATCTTCAATGTTTTCAAAGATCTGGACTACGAAATCTACCGGCGTCTTCTCGGCGCAGGCTGAGCAGCTGAGGCAGCTGCTGGCAGACGCCGACGCCGTGGTGCTCGGGGCCGGAGCCGGGCTTTCCACCTCCGCAGGCTTCGTCTACGACGGGGCGCGTTTCCGGCAGTATTTTGCAGATTTTGCCGTGCGATACGGCTTTGCCGATATGTACTCCGGCGGGTTTTATCCCTACGCCTCTCTGGAGGAGCACTGGGCCTACTGGAGCCGGTACATTTATATCAACCGCTATCAGAACGCACCGAAGCCGGTCTACAACGATTTGTTCCGCCTGGTGAAGGACAAGGACTATTTCGTGCTCACCACCAATGTGGACCACTGTTTCCAGAAAGCGGGCTTCGACAAAAAGCGGCTGTTTTATACACAGGGCGATTACGGGTTGTTCCAGTGCGCAGAGCCCTGCTGCCCGGAGACCTTCGACAACGAAGCGCTGGTGCGCCGGATGGTGGAAGCACAGGGGTACACCACCGCACCGGACGGCAGCCTGACCGTGCCGGAGGGCGTCACACTCAAAATGCGCATCCCGGCAGAGCTGGTCCCCCGCTGCCCGCACTGCGGCCGGCCGCTGACCATGAATCTGCGGGCGGACAACACCTTTGTGGAGGATGAAGGCTGGCACCACGCCGCCGGGCGGTACAGCGATTTTCTGCGCCGCCACGAGGGGCAGAAAATTTTATTTTTGGAGCTGGGTGTGGGCTACAACACCCCCGGCATCATCAAGTATCCCTTCTGGCGCATGACCGCCCAGAACCCGCAGGCGTTCTATGTCTGCATCAATCCGGGTCCGGCCCAGCTTCCGCCGGAGATCGCACCGCGCGCGCTGTGCATCCGCAAGGATATCGGGGCGGTTGTCAAAGAGGTATAAGGTGCAGTCCGCACACCCGCGTGCCCTATTAGAGACAGACATAAAACAAAAAGCTCAACGCGATCGTCCCCCCATTGGGAGAGGCAGTTGTGGGACAACTGTGGATTCGCGAGCCGCGCTGCTAAAAAGGAGCACGGGTTGCGGCTCCCTGCGTCTGCTTCGTGCCTTGGGCGGCACTCGCATCCTGCAGGCCGCTGCCCCAACAGCTCCTCCCTGTTTCGGCCGCTGGCCGCGCTCGTCGCCGTTGCACTGGGCTGTTTTTGCGCCGTCTTCAGCGACGTCGCCGCAGCTGTTCGAATCCACCCTTGAGAGTGAAACTTGAGATGCCGGATAAAACAAAAAACCAGCGTATTTTCTACGCTGGTCTTTTTGGTGGGCGCGGGTGGATTCGAACCACCGAAGCTGAAAGCAGCAGATTTACAGTCTGTCCCCATTGGCCACTCGGGAACACGCCCATATTCACTTTTTGCTGTCCTGCGGACTGCCTGTATATATTACCACCGGTTCAGTAGTTTGTCAATATTTTTCGTCCAGATTTTCAGATTTTTGCGCTGCCCGGCAGGCAGCACCTCGGCTCCGGTTTTGTTGGCTTGTTTGTTCGCTTATCGTTCGTTTGTTTGGCTGCCCGCGGCCTTCCCCTGCATGGACCGGCGCTGGCGCGTTCCTTCTTTCGGGCCATCCGCGGGCCCGTCATTTCCCGCTTTACAGCAAAAAACGCTCAGGAATCAGCGTTCCTGAGCGTTTTTTCTTGGAGCTGGTGACAGGAGTTGAACCTGCAACCCACTGATTACAAATCAGTTGCGCTGCCATTGCGCCACACCAGCATGACCCGAACGGTCTTTTGATAGGATACCAAAAAAGCGGCGGGTTGTCAATATCTGCTCACCGGAAACTTTCACTGTCCCGGCGCAGCAAAGCGTCTGCGGCCCGGATAAAGCCCGGTTGCCGGTGCGCACCGTCAGCGGGCAAGGGCCTGCTGAAGCTTTGCAAAGTCTTCCAGCGTGAGGGCCTCCGGGCGGATGCGAGCGTCGAAGCCCGCGGCCTCAATGGCGGCGGTCACGGCGTCCTTGGGCAGGCCCAGGCCGCTGGCGATGGCGTTGGCGGCGGTCTTGCGGCGCTGGCCGAAAGCCGCACGGATGAGCGCAAAGTAGCCCGCCTCGTCCTCCACCTGCACGGCGGGGGTGGGGCGGATATCCATGCGCACCACGGCGCTGGTCACCTTCGGGGCCGGGTAGAAGCTGCCCGGCGCGGCGGTGAACATGAGCTTTGAGGTGGCGTAGTAGTTCACCGCGCAGCTGATGGCGCTGGAAGCGCGGGTGCCGGGCACAGCGGCCAGGCGGTCGGCGGCTTCCTTCTGCACCATGACGGTCAGGCTCTCGATGGGCAGGCGGTCACCCAGCAGCTTCATCACGATGGGGCTGGTGATGTAGTAGGGCAGGTTGGCGCACACGGCCACCGGCATGCCGGGGAACTCCTCGGCAATGAGGGCTTTCAGGTCCACCTTCAATACATCTTGTAATACCAGCTTGAAATTATCCACGCCAGCCATGGTCTCGGCCAGAAGCGGCGGCAGGCGCTCGTCCACCTCGATGGACACCACCTTGGCCGCGCGCTTGGCCAGCTCCCTGGTCAGCACGCCGATGCCGGGGCCGATCTCGATGACGCCGTAGCGCTTATCCACGCCGCTGGCATCCACGATCTTGGTGGGGATGCCCGGGTTGATGATGAAGTTCTGTCCAAAGCCCTTGGACAGGGCAAAGTCGTATTTTTCGCACAGGGTGCGGATCACCGAAATGTCGGTCAGTTCGGGCATTGGGGGGCCATCCTTTCTCAGAAAAAGGCTGTTGCAGAGTTTGCAGCAGCCTTTTTAGGTGTTACGATTTGAATGCCCTCCGCATTCGCTCTGGGCATCTTCAGCGGAAATATTATTTTTATTTTGCGTTTTGCCGCACCCTGCGGGGCTCTCCAAAACGTCTTTTCATGAGAGGGGCGCACGGACGGCGATCGGCAGCGTACCGCTTTACGCGATCCTTACTCTGCGCTGGATGCGGCCTCACCGGAAGCTTCCGCTGCGGCAGAAGAAGCCGTTTCTTCGCTGGAAGCGCTCACCGCACCGGCGGCCTCACTGTCCGCCGCCTCAGAGGATGCGGCGCTCTCAATGACGCCGCCCAGGGTGGAGGTGCCGCTCAGCTGCTGTGCCGCGCTGACAGCACGCTGCACCTGCGGGTCAGTCTCCGGGGTATAATCGTAGTAGTTCGCGGCTTCCTCGGTGGTGTAGGCCTTTTCCACATCCACGCTCAGGCCGGTGCCGTCAAAGCTGGTGCCGTCGCCGCAGATGAGCTTTGCCACCGTGATGCTCACGGCGCTGCCGTCCGAAAGGCGCTGCGGGCTGTTCTGGATGGTGCCCTTGCCCATGGTGGTGGTGCCCACCAGGCGCGCGCCGTTCATGCTGCGCAGGCTGGCGGCGAACAGCTCTGCCGCGCTGGCAGTGTTGCCGTTGACCAGGCAGACCATGGGCAGGTCGATCTTGCTCTCGTCGTCGCTGCTGCCGAGAACGGTGCGTTCGCCGTTCTTATCCTCGGCATAGGCCACGGTGCCTTCCGGTGCGATCAGGTCGATACAGCTGATGGCGTCGTCCAGCACGCCGCCGCCGTTGTCGCGCAGGTCAAACACCAGGCTCTGGACGCCGCTGCTGGTCAGAGAACGCAGGGCATAGTCCAGCTCACTGGGGGTGCTGCCGTCGAACTGGCGAATTTTGATGTAGCCCACGTTGTCCAGCACCTGGTAGTCCACCGTGGTGCTGCTGTAGCCGGAGTGGGTCAGCTCGGCCGTCTTACTGGCCGCCTCGCTGTTCAGCCAGGTGACGGTGACGGTGGTGCCGGCCTCGCCCTGCAGGCGGGTCTGCACGGCATCCACGCCGGAAAGGCTCTTGACGTCGGTGTCGCCGATGGCCGTGATGTAATCGCCCACCGCGATGCCGGCCTCCTGTGCGGGAGAGCCGTCGTAGACCTTGGTCACGCGGGCGTAGCCGGTCTGGTCCATGCCCAGCTCCACGCCAATGCCCATGACCTTGCCGCTCTGGATATTGATCAGCTCGGTGTAGGCATTGGCGGTGTAGTAGCGGGCATACTTGTCGCCGGTGCCCAGCAGGTAGCCTGCGGTCAGGCGGTCGTACAGCATCGTCTCGTCGATGGTGTAATAATCGTTGCTGCGGACATAGCGGTCCACCTCAGCGATCTTGTTGTACATGCTCTCCTTTTCCTTGACGCTGTTCACCGTGCTGTCGAACAGGCGCATGGCCACCAGCATCGTGATGGAAAAGGTCACGGTCATGGCAAGGATCACGATGGTGACCGCCATGCCCACAGAGATCTTACGATTCATGCTCGGCCCCTCCCTGTCAGTACAGCAGCATCATGACGACGCTGCCCAGCAGCGAGAGCGCGAACACGCCCGCCAGAACAAGGCAGCCGATGCGCAGCCAGCGCTTTTGTTTTTGTTCTTTCATAGAAAACCAGACTCCTTACAACACTCAGTTATGCGGGAACGGGATATAACCACGCGGATTGACAGCGTTGGCCTTGCTGCCGCCCTTCCAGACCTCCAGATGCAGATGGTTGCCGGTGGAGTTGCCGGTGGAGCCCACATAGCCAATGAGCTCACCCTGCTTGACGTACTTGCCGGCACTGGTAGCCACCGACTTCATGTGGCCGTAAAGGGTGCTGTAGGTATTGCCGTCCGACATTTTGCCGTGGTAGATGATGACATAGTTGCCGTAGCCGCCGCTGGACCAGCCCGCCACCTGCACATAGCCGCTGGCGGCTGCGTAGATGGGCGTGCCGCCTGCGGCCGCCAGGTCGATGCCGGCGTGCAGCTTGTTCACGCCGGACACCGGGTTCTTGCGCCAGCCGTACTCGCTGGAGATGCGGGTATAGCTCTTGAGCGGGCAGGCAAAGCCAGTAAAGCTCAGCTGCGGCTGGCTGGAAGCAGCGGACGCGATCAGCTGCTGGATCTGCTTTTTGACCGCCTCATAGTTCAGCTCGTCGGACTCGATGGCTGCCTGAGCCGCTGCCTGGGCCTTCTTTGCGTCGGCCGCCGACATCTGCGCGGCAGAAATGCTGCCGTTCAGCTCGCTCTGCTTGGACTTCATCTGGCTGTTCTGGGCGTCCAGATCTGCCTTCTGGCTCTGCAGCTCGGCGCGCTGGTCTTCCAGCTCTGCCTTGTCGCTTTCCAGCTGGACCTTGTCCGCTTCCAAGTCGGCCTTGGCGGCCTTCATGTTGTCCATGATCTCGGTATCCTTCACCGAGATATCCTGCATGACCTCATTGAAGGTCAGCAGCTCATACAGGTCGTTCACCGCGCTGAGCATGGCGATGCTGCCGCCGTCCCGCAGCTCCTGCATGGCGGCCATGTGCTTTTTGAAATCGCTCCACTGGCCGTCGATCTCGGTCTGCTTGTCGGCGATCTGGCCTTCCTTTTCGGTGATCTCGGCTTCCTTGCCGCTGATCTTCTGCTCGGTCTCGCCGATGCTGTTCTGCACGGCGGCGATCTGGCCGCTGAGAACGGCGATCTGATCCTGGATGATACCCACCCGCTCGGTCAGCTCACTTTCCAGTGCCTTGGCGGCAGACTCCTGCTTTTTGGCGTCGGAAAGTTCTTTTTTGTGCTGGTCGATGGACTGAGAAAGCTTGTCCAGCTTGTTCTGCAGGCTGGACATGCTGGTGGCTGCCGAGGCGGGGTACACCGTGACGCTGAGCAGCAGGCAGGCTGCTGCCACGCACAGGCTGACGCCCCGCACAAGGCGGGTACCGGCAGGCTCCGGCTTTGCGTGCCGGGCTCTGCGGCCGGTCAGCTGGAACCGGAACGGCTTTGCATGACGTGCTTTTTTCATGTTCGGCTCCCTTTCCTTACACGTTCAGGTGCTTGCGGATGGAGAACATACTGCCCAGACCACCCACGATGGCACCGCCTGCCAGGCTGTAGGTGAGGATTGTGGGCCAGACGGCACTCACCGGCACCAGCGCCTGCCCCATGATCATCTGCCACACGCCGCCCAGGCCGTCGGAGGCCTGCACCATATAAGAGTAGGCACCCACGGTGACGGCTGCGGTCAGCGCGCCGGAGATCAGGCCCATGGCCAGACCTTCCACCACGAAGGGCAGGGTGACCAGCCCGTTGGTGGCACCCACATACTTCATGATCTCGATCTCGCGCCGCCGGGCAAACACGCTCAGGCGGATGGTGCTGCCCACCGTGATGACGCTGACGATCATCAGCACCAGCACGATGCCGCGGCCCACCCGGGTGACGGACTGCTGGATCTGCACGAAGACATTGGTCATCTCCACCGGGGCGGTGACGCTGTACACACCCGGGATGGCCTGCAGCTTTTTGCTCATGGCTTCCATCTGGCTCAGGTCGCGGATGGAGACGCGGTAGTTTGCCTTAAAGGGGTTGTCGGTCTCAAACTCATCCCACAGGGAGGAGTAGTCCTGCATGTAGCCGCGGTAGGTGTCCAGCACATCCTGCTTGGAGACGTACTGCACGTTGGTGACGCCGTCCATGGCGGCAATGGTATCACCCACCTGCTGGGCCGTTGCGTCGTCGCAGTCCGGGTCCAGGTAGACCACGGTCTCATTCTGGTTGCCCAGATAGTTCACCATGCTGTCCACATTCACCTCTGCAAGGCTTGCGAAGGTGTTCAGGGTCATACAGACGCTGAGGGAAGCGATGCAGGCAATGGTCATGGCCCAATGCTTGCCCAGGTTGCGGATGCCGCGCCGGGTGAGGAACCAGAAAGTCGAAGGTCTCATCATACGGTGGCCGCCTCCTTTTCTTCCGATTTCAGCGTCAGCTCCATGGGCTCGTCATAGAGCGCCCGGTCTTTGTGGTCGGGCCGGGCACGGATGGCTTCCTTGTCGGCGGGCACATCCGAGATGATGCGGCCCTTTTTCAGGGTGACGACCCGCTGGTGGAACTTGCGCACCAGGTCGTGCTCGTGGGTGACCACCAGCACCGTGATGCCCATCTCGCTCACCCGCTCCAGCAGCTCCATCATCTCCAGGCTCAGCTCGGGGTCGATGTTGCCGGTGGGCTCGTCGGCGATGACCAGCTTCGGGCTGTGGGCCAGGGCGCGGGCCACAGCCACGCGCTGCTGTTCGCCGCCGGAAAGGGTGTCCGGGTAGGCGCTGGCCTTGTCTTCCAGATGCACCAGCTCCAGCATGTAATCCACGCGGTCGGCGATCTCCTTGTGCTTCACGTTGGTGACGTGCATGGCAAAGGCGACGTTCTCATACACCGTCATGGACGGGATGAGGCGGAAATCCTGGAAGATGATGCCCATCTGACGGCGCAGATAGGGCACCTGATGGCGGCGCAGGTGGGCAACGTCCTTGCCCAGCACGGTCACCTTGCCCTCGGTGGGGGTCTCCTCCCGCAGGATGAGCTTCAGCAGGGTGGATTTGCCCGCGCCGGAATGGCCCAGCAGAAACACGAACTCGCCTTCGTCCACGTGGAAGTTGATGTCTTCCAGCGCCAGCGGCCCGCCCTTTTTATATTCCTTTGAGACGTGTTCAAAGTCTATCATTTGATCTTGCTACTCCTGACGTAATATTTGGTCAAGCTTCCAACGCCAAAAAAGAACCGGCCAGCATCGGTTGCGAGCGGCCGGTTCCGTGCCGCAGCAGATGCGGCAGAAAATCAATATTTGGCCGGGTTGTTGGACAGGTACTTTTTGACCATCAGCGCTACCTTGAAGACGATAGCGTCGTCGAACTCGCGCAGGTCCAGGCCGGTCAGCTTTTTGATCTTTTCCAGACGATACACCAGCGTGTTGCGGTGCACAAACAGGCCGCGGCTGGTCTCGGAGACGTTCAGGTTGTTCTCGAAGAAGCGCTGGATGGTGA
>OBAI01002235.1_pt1 | contig 12562 bp, 10 predicted proteins | sample 1517461 | NCBI WGS metagenome assembly OBAI01 (sample SAMN04571696, study PRJEB22368) | human gut metagenome | biome: human gut; material: stool | host: Homo sapiens | place: Luxembourg | collected 2012-06-29
GTAAACTTCTTCCAGTTTTTTCATCTGCATATATGCTCCTATTCTATATGATATTTTTCCATTCGCGTCTGCGTCTTTTAAGTTCATTTTATTTTGTGCCCGCTGCATTTCAAGCAGCCTTGCCCGCTCTATCAGTTTATCCTCACGGCGTCTCCTTCTGTCTGCCAGATGAAGCTTATTTTCCACCCCGACAAGCAGCTGTGCAAGTGCCTTCAAAACTCTTTCCCTATGCAATATTTACCTCTCCGTTGATATCATCTGATAATATTCCAATTCTCGCTATACCGCACAGCACATAATGCTTCTGCAATGTCCGTACACTCTTAAGTTCATTTTCGATATTTTTGTCTTTTTTGTCAATACATTCATGCAAATTTACAAACATTTCTTCAACATTATCAGCACATCTGAGTGTTTCTTTTACAGCAAGCTGCATTACCATCACGGTGACGCGTTTTTCTACGAATTAAGGCCATCCACATAGGTAGTTTGTACCTCTTGTGAACAGCCTGCTATCATCGTTGCCATCATTCCTATGACGACCGCTTTCTTTAGTAATTTCTTTTTCAACATAATTAATCTCTCCATTAGCATGATAAATTATTAAAATTAATCAATAACTATTCAACAAGTTAATAGTATCAAGCTAATGTAAAGTCCAAAACGCAGTTATGTAAAATCATGGTAAAAACTTTACATTTCTTTACTCAGCTTTACATAAATTAATTTTGTGTGCATTTTATATATCTTTTAGGCATTTTTAACTATTTCAACAGCAATATCCGGATAATTTGTGATAATTGCATCTGCTTCTGCCTTGACAAGTGCCTTCATCTCATGCTTTTCGTTTACAGTCCATACATGAGCTCTAAGTCCTCTTCCGTGCGCCTTGTCAATGTAGTTTTCATCCTGCATATGGTAGGTTGCCGGATGAAGCGCATCCACATGAAGCTCGCTTGCATACTCTGCCGGATTTACTATAATGTCAGAAAAAAGCAGACCGCACCTCATATCAGGGCAAAGCTTTTTCATGCGCACAATCGACTCATGATTAAATGATGAGCACCAGATTCTGTCAAGCATATCATACTCTTCCACGAGCGCCAGTACCTTTTTCTCCAGATTTTTGTACTGTATGATACCGTTTTTAAGCTCGATATTTATGGTCATCTCTGTGTTTTTGAGCAGGTCAAACACCTCATCGAGTGTTGGAATGCGAGTCTTCTTGTCATAGGACGGCATGTGCTTTGACACATTGAGGCGCTTTAACTCCTTGAGTGTATAGTCCTTTACAAAGCCTTTCTCTCCACTTACTCTGTCCACGGTCTCATCGTGTATGACCACAAGCTCTCCATCCTTTGTGAGCTGCACATCAAGCTCCACGCCGTCAGCCTTCATCTTTTCTGCCTTCTTGAATGCCTCAAGTGTGTTCTCCGGTGCATATCCGGATGCTCCTCTGTGTGCCCAGACCTTTGTTCCCTCTGTATTTATCATGCTTTAAGCCTTCTTTCGTTACTTTTTATTTTAGTTATTTTCATGCCTCGGTGCATCATATCTGTCTGCAAGCCTTAAAAATACAAATCCCACTGCAAAGAATATCGCCATAGTTGCAACTGCCACATTTATCGTGCCGCCTGCAAGCTTTACTGACGCTATGACAAGCGAGCCTAAAAATGAAGCTCCCTTTGCAAAAATATCATAGATTCCGAAATACTCTCCCGAGTTCTCAGGAGGAATAATCTTTGAAAAATATGAGCGTGACAGCGCCTGCAATGAGCCCTGGAAGCATCCCACACCAAATGCCATGATTCCAAAGCCAATCAGATCATGCAGTGTAAGTGCATATAGACAAACTGCAAAATATCCTGCAATGCAGACATACAAAAGCGTTGTAGTTTTGTACGTCTGTGACAGTCTTCCAAAAACAAGTGAACCGATGCATGCCACTATCTGTGTAAAAAGTAAAAACACTACCTGTCCCACTGAATCGAGCTTTAAATCAGTTCCTATGTTTATACAATTATCTATTATAGTTCCTACACCATCTATGTAAAGGAAAAAAGCAACCAAAAACAGTCCTACTTTTTTATCTTTTGTAGCTATTTTTTTGATTGTTCCAAAAATCTGTGCAAATGCGTCAGCTATAAGTCTTAGGACTCCCGGATTTTTGTTTGTTTTGTTTTTCTCTTTGATATTGTCTCTTATAAATGCATCATTTTCAAAATTCTTATGAATATCTTTATCTGCTGCATCCGATACATAATTCACCTGTTTATAGCTCTTAAACAATGGAATTGTAACAACAAACCACCAAATTCCTGTAACCGCAAAGCCTATTATCATCGATAGGCGGTTTGATATGTATCCAAGCATATCCGGTCCACAGATGTACGCTGCAAGTGAAACAAGAAACGGCACACACGAGCCCAGATATCCCCAGGCATAGCCGTAGGAAGACACCTCGTCCATTCTATCCTTTGCCGTCACATCGACAAGCATCGAGTCATAAAACACCAGCGATGCATTGTAAAATATCTTTGTAAGCACATAGATAACAAGAAACAGCACCCATGTAGGTGTAAAACCGTTAAGTATACATGCCGACACTCCTACAACTACGGTCGTTGAAAAAATAGCCTTTTTGATGCGCATATGGTCTGCTATCGCACCACAGACAGGCCCGATAAGTGCTGATACAACTGTCATCACAGCTATTGCCACCGCATAATACGCGGTTGCCCTGTCAGATGAAATATGCCCTGCACCATCTCCAACGGCAAGGCTTTTGTACCATATCGGTATGAGCGCACACGCAAGCAGTGTGTATGCAGAATTTCCCACATCATATAATACCCATGAGAGCTCCTTTGATGAGAGCTTTTTGCTTTTCTTTTGTGTATTGTCTTCTTTTGATTTCATAAATTATACCTTCCCTGTTTTGTATTCCTCAGACTACGATTTTATTTTGAATATGTAAAAACCGCTACCACCCATTTGCAAAGTTTATGTAAATAATCCACCCAATATTAAATCAGCGACTCCCTCGCAATCTCCACATAATGCATGGCATTGCGATGATTCTCCTCTATCTCATCAGCGGTCAGTGCCCTGACTACCTTTGCCGGAGAACCAAATGCGAGGCTTCCGTCAGGAATATCGGTGCCCTGGGTGACAAGAGCGCCCGCACCTATTATGCAGTTTTTACCAATCCTTGCTCCATTTAACACGATGGCACCCATGCCGATGAGTGTATTATCACCTATAGTACACCCGTGAACAATTGCGCTGTGCCCTATTGTCACATTGTCACCGATTCTGACACTGTGGCTTAAGTCCACATGTACCACCGCATTGTCCTGTATATTCGAATTTCTGCCTATTTCTATCGGTTCTGAATCGCCTCTTACAGTTGCGTTATACCATACGCTTGCTCCGTCAGCCATTGTCACCTGACCCTTAACAACGGCACCTTCTGCTATATAATATGCCATATCTATCCCTCCATTAATTTCAGATAATCGCCCTTGTCTATATGCATCATAGAAATCTGATTATTATGCCGCCTAAAGCCATAGACACAGTCCACATTTCGGATAAGCGACTGCAGACGTTCATCCGGTACACAGACAATCAGCTGCAAGTCCATCTTCCTTGCATACTTGAGACACACCGCACTTCGCTCCTGATCCATCTTGGAAAATGCCTCATCCAAAAGCACCAGCTTAATCTTTGAATCACGATTGCTCTGCTGCATATAAAGCATCGCAAAGCCCGCAAGAAGCGCAACATACTTAGGGTTCTGTCCCTCGCCGCCCGAATCACGTCCTGCCATGTCATCTACAAAGTTTTCCCTGATGACACGGCCGTTTTCGTCCGTAACCTGCTCATACATGCTGAATGACAGATAATTGCGGTAATCCGCATACTGCTCCATTTCCTTGCGCTTCTGCATTCGCAGATGCTCATCCTCATCCCTTGGCGGCATGAACTTGTCTGTCAAAAGTTTAATTTTCTGCTCATATTTCTTATAAAAATCATCCTCACCAAAGCTTATCTGTCCAGCTATTCCGCCATTATCCGGATTTTTACTGTCCAGTTCTTCCGCCATAAGCATATCATAGAACTGACCGTTTTCGTTCTTTGCCGGCTCTATCTTAATCTGATAGGTACTGTCTGAGAAATTAGTCTCCCTAAGAAGCCTGTTTATCTCATAGGCATGGCGCTTTGCAGCCTTAATATCACCGTGGATTGTACCGATGACATTCTCTCTGAGACTTTTGTAGATCACCTTGCACTGTTCCTCAAACTCACTCTCATATTCCGGCTCATAATCCTTCTCGTACTTCTCCAGCAGCTCCTCATATGCCTTATTTGACTTCTCGGCTCCGCTGAACTGACCTGACGGAAACTCCTTTATATACCTGTAGCGGGCAGTCTGCAACGTCTCAACACACGACTGCTGCCTGCCACCATTTCCGTCTGCGCCTTGCAGCTCAATAAGCTTCTCACGCTGTTTGCTCTTGACCGATGCTCCTGAACTATGCTGCAGCATATCCTGCACCTGCTTCTCAAGCTCCTCTCTGGCAACATAGCCCTGTAACATATCTTCCAGCTGTGCTCTTCGCTGTTCGTTTGCACCTATGATTTTCTCATGCTGGCTTATCTTTTCATTTATCTGCTGCTGATTCAGTGAAAAAGCACTCTTAAGTGCATCGATGTTTTTCTCAAGAAGCCTCTTTTTCTCCTTTAGCTCCTTGTACTGCCCATTCTCCATTGTCCTAATAATCTCTTCGAGCTCATTTTTCTGCGAATTAACTGCTTTAAGCTCATCTGACGCCTCAGAAAGGCCCACAAAATACTCCGGCTCCCCCTTTAAGCACTCAAAATCTCTCTGTGCCTTGAGACTTGAAATAATACCCATAAGCTGTATCTGGTCCTTCTCAAGTCTCTCCACATCTGCCTCATACTCGGCAAGTCTTGCCTTGGATACCCTGCCTCCGATGCAGGCATTTGTAGTATAATCGCGCTTCTTCAGATGTCTGAAAATAAAGTTGCTGTATGAGTAGCAGTCCGGTGTAACTCCATCTCGTACCTGCTCAAGCTCGTCAACACTCCGACACTTTATAATATGTCCCAGATATCTTTTCAGGCAGACATCTACATACTTTTCCTTTGTATCCACCGCCTCATAAAGCGAACCATCCATGGCCTTTGGTTCACTGTCCATGATAGCCTTGGAATTTATGAGGTCAACATCCTCAAACTGCTTCATGTCCCTGAAAATAACAGCAGCAGTATGCGCATAACGCGGCTCTGTGATAAGTGAGAACTTGAGCCTTCCCATACGTCCTTCTATGGCATTCTTCCATTCCTCGTCCTGTACGTCAAACATATCCGCAAATACCTGTACCTTCACAGGCTCGCCAAATCTATCACTTAAGTCTCTCTGCAGCGCAGCTCTTGCCGAACGCAGGCTCTCACTGTACGACTTGCGGTTGTTCTTCATATCATCGACCAGACGTTTTTTCTCTTTAAGCTCTTTTGTTATCTCATTTTTCTGCGAAGTATTGTCCTCGAGCTCATCCTCGATATCCTTCTTTATAGACTCAAGCTTTAGATGAAGCTCCTGACATTTTGCCTCTGTGACATCGCCATCCACAATCTCTTCAATGAGGTTTAAAACTGCATTGCTCACATAATCTGTGATGACCTCATCCTCATCCCAGGCCTTTAGTCCGTTTGTGATTTTAATCCACTGACGGCTGTTGTCGGTAAGCATGAGACTTCTCTTCTCAAGCTCCCTAAGCTGATCCTTTTTGCTTCCTAAGTCGCTCGATTTCAAATCCGCACATACCTGAATATACTCCTGCTGCAGATCTGCCTGCTGCCCGGCTATATCCTCTGCCTTTTCTGAAAGCCTGTCCTGTTCTTCTTCAATACGCTTTTTATCATCCTCAGCTGCCTGAATCTTTGCACGCATATCCTCGATATCTATGCACCTGATCATTGTCTCTGCCATGACAATATCGCTTTGGATATTTACCAGTTCCTGTCCCGACTCCTTTATTTCCTTAAGAAGCTCAATACGCTTGCGCATATCCTCTATTTTTTCCCTGATTTGTCTGTATGCATCAAGCTGCTCACTGATAGTCTCTATCGTGCCCGAGTCACTCTTTGGAAACATATAATCACGTATAAACTGGCCTGTTCCATTTGTCATCCTGAGTGCAATAGCACTTTTTTCCATTGTGATAAAACGATTCGGGTCAATATATCCTAAAATAACATCATATAATGTGCCAAGATATGCCTCCTTTGATGCATAAATACGGTTTACATCCCCTCTGGCGCGTCTGTCAGCTGACTGTGAGCGAGTATTTACAAGCTTTTTAATATCATTATTTGAATAGCAAAAGCCGTCCGCTGTCACATATGAAGGCTCCGGCATCCTGCCCGAATGACTGAAGTACACAAATCTCTTAATCTCAGAATCGTTTTTTCGTACCTCAAATGCTATTCCTATACATGTAAACGTATGACTGCCTGTATCCTCTATCTCAAGCGCTATGACCGAACAAAAATCACAGTCGCCACGATTTGCTGAGCCATCCTTCTGCTCACCCCTCAAATAGCTCAGAACACTTCTCCTGTTTTTTGCATCATCTGCAGCCTTGTTCAAAAACGTGGGGCTGAAGCTGCCGTAGAGGATTACCTGAATCGCATCCATGACGGTTGATTTTCCCGAGCCACTCTTACCACTGAACAAATTGACATACTCATTAAATTGCAAAACCTTGTGATTTATTCCGCCCCAGTTGTTTAGACACATTCTGGTAAATATCTTCTTAGACTGACTCAATTGGTAACTCCTCCATTTCACTGTCTTTGGCAAATTCATGGGTATGGTTTACAGAACTGCCTTCTGTATTCAATCCGGCAGCTTCAAGTGTTGCAGCCGACTCGTTATCATACTTAATCATCTCCACCTCATCACTGTACATGCGCACAAGCTCATTTATATCCATGGCTGAGCAGAATATATTTACTGTGCCATAAATATAGATTGGTGTGTTGTCCTCCAGGTTTGCAATAGCCCCCGGCAGTTCAATCATCTGATGTGTTTTCATAAGCAAAAGAGCGTCTGACCATTCCTGATTAGTGAGCTTTCTGGTAATCAGATTGGTATTTCTGCCATACTCACGAATCTCCGCCAGATTCGTTGTTGTCGCATTAAGCCCCTCGCCCATGATTTTATCCCTGTATATCATCTTCATTATAATGACAATCCTTGCAGTAAGAAGAGTCATCTTCTCGAGCATGACACCATCACCCGTTATCCTGAAAAGATGCTCCTGCTGGTCATGAACCAGCTCACAGTCAAGCACAGCCAGATAATCAGAGATAAACTCTCTGTTTCTAAGACACACCTGATACCTTGGATTGTCTCTTTGAATCAATGTAACGGGGTCACACTTCATTTGCAAAATACAGGTCTGCCTCAACAGATCCTGAATAGTTTTTCTAATATTTTCTGCCTCATTTGGCGAAACATTCTCCATATATTCAAACATACATTGCTCTCTTTTCTATGCTTCTCGTTTAGAGTCCGATTTGGATATTACAAGCCTTGAGTAGCTTACACCATCACTCTTTGTTATCTCTCCATCCAGACTCACCGTATCCTCACCCATGCGCTCATTGGTCTCCTCCTGCCATAAAAACAGAAGCTTTTCCAGATCCTCCATGGATTCTACAGTTTGTTCATCTGTCACAAACATGCCATCACGCATATTTTTATCTCTGAAGCTTTGAAGCTCCTTTTTGGTATACAATGGCTTTGGCACAAAATCTGCCATATCATCTTCGCCTGCCGAAGCATCGTCAATAACAAACGGAACAAACTCACTTCTTCCTCTCTCTCTTCTTCCCGGAAAACTGTCGTCCGTTACATTGTAAAACTGTCTGGTGAACTTCATTCTGTTTCGAAGAGCCCCAAGTATCTCATCTGTTTTATCACTCTTATCTATCAGGTTAATGAGCTTTACTATATTATCCTCGTCATCTGCGCCTTCCTGCAGGATATAGTGTATCCTTGCAAGCGCCCTCTTTGCAAAAATCGTCTTCTGCTCAATAAGCTTGTTGTACTTTCTCTCAATCAGGTCAAACTCATGCTCCACCTTATAAACAAGCTCACCTGCCTTATCACAGTACTCCACGCTGTACTCATAGCGTTTTCTCTCAAACGTACCGGGTGTAGTCTGCGAAAGAATTCCCTCAAGCTCAGCCCTTCTGTCATCGTTCTGATTAAGGATTTTACTTATAAGCTCCTTTACTGCCTCTTTGTAACGATAAAAGCTATCCGTGGTTGTAAGGATGGCATAACGTCTGCTATCACTGTTATTAATTTCCTTAATCAGTACCTTCTGTATACCTATAAAATCCTTCATACGTGACAGCTCATCAAAATATGCCCTCATACCATCCTGCATATTTGATAAAAGCTGACCAAGATTTTTTGACGTATACAACGCATTTTTCAGAATATCATTATTTTTTTCCGGATCTGAAAAATATGTAAAAAGCGCACTGTAAACAGCCAGAATGCTCTCGCGCTCCCTGCTGTCATCATCCACAAGCAGCTTTTTAAATAGCTCAGCATACATCTGGCTGTACTGAGGAAATGCAATCACATATGTGTTGAGCTTTTCATCAAAATCACTCCTGATCCAGCCCCAGTTTATAAGCCTGCCCAATATAGCTGATGGTGTCAGAGTGTATGCGAAACTGGTCTGGTCATATATAACATCAATTTCGGAATCAGGATTATCATCATCATTATCCATGCCGCCACTATCTTTATCACTCTCATCTTCATTATAATCAGTCTGCCATACAATGCCTGTTTTTGATATGGTATCCGCTATGATTATCTGACACTCCTCACGTGTCAGTCCCAGTGATGCATAGACCTCGTTATTCTCCTCATATAACGCAACAACTATCTGCATGTATGCATCCATATTTTTCGTGCGGAATAAGCTATAAAATTCTTTTGGTATTCTATCTTTTAATGTCATACTCATATAATAACATATCCCCACGTTTTTCGCCATATACATGGAAATAAACGTGGGGATATTAATATTGCTGCTTCACACCTCAGTCTTAACAGTAACATCCGGTTACCATCAAATCACTCCTGATTGTGACCATCAATAATTCTATTCAATATAATATACTTACTGCTCAGCAACTCTCAGATGACGGATAAGCTCATTTAAGCTCTCTGCCTCACTGCTCATCTCCTGACTTGCAGCTGCGCACTCCTGTGAAGAAGCTGAGTTAGTCTGAACTACATCATTAATCTGCTCTACACCATTATTAATCTGCTTGATAGCATCTGTCTGTGTCTCAAGTGTCTCTGCGATTCCATTAACCTCATCTGTGATAGTCTTGGAATTGCCTGCAACCTCCTCAAGCTGCGATGCTGTCTTGCCTGCAATAACCATTCCTTTTTCAACAGCCTTGACTGAAGACTCAATAAGAGCTGCTGACTCCTTAGCAGCATTTGCACTCTGCTCAGCAAGTACAGTAACCTGGTCTGCAACAACTGCAAAGCCTTTTCCTGCCTCTCCTGCTCTGGCTGCCTCGATAGAAGCATTGAGTGCAAGAAGGTTTGTCTGGGATGCAATCTCATTGATTGTTGCGATGATTTTACCGATTTCCTGAGATGCCTCATTGATTTCATTCATGGATGTAACCATCTCGTGCATCTGTCCGTTGCTATCCATAATCTCAGTTCCGAGTCCGTCAACCTTCTGGCTGATTTCCTTTGCATGCTCAGCATTCTCAGCTACCTGATCCGCTACAGAAGCAAGTGTTGCTGTAAGCTCCTCAACAACAGCGGCCTGGTCTGTTGCGCCCTGCGCAAGGTCACTAGAGCTGGCAGCTACCTGCCCAGCACCGTTTGAAACCTCATTGGCAGCTCTCTGAATACCACTGACTGTATCTGACATGCTCTCCTCGAAAGCAACGATTGATTCCTTAATTCCTACAAAATCGCCTTTCCACTCCACCTGTGGCTTAAAGTTGAAATTGCCATCTGCAAACTGTCTCATAGTCTGGTCGATATCATCAATATATGTGCCAAGTGTCCTGATAGACTTTCTAAGGTCATGTGCAAGTTTGCCAACCTCATCATCTGAATGATACTCCAGATTGCTGTGAAGATTTCCATTAACAAGCTCTCCTGCCACTACCTCAATCTGCTGTAACGGCTCAAGCACAGAATCAATAACCTGATCACTGATTTTTTTCGCAATCATTGTAGCTACAATTCCAACTATTATTACATTGGCCAGTCCTATAACCAGGAAAAATGTAGCAACTGTTCCCGACTCGGCACCAAAGATATTAGCCTTTGCACCAAAATAAACCAATAAAACTGCAACAATTGATATGCCTCCTGATACAAGCAGCATATCCAATACTTTCTTATAGCCATATTTCAATCTCTGCTGAAGTGGCATTTCCATTATTTTGCTTTTAGCTTCCTCACCCATATGTAATTCTCCCTTTCTCATTTAGGTTTCGTTCTATACAGTAAGATTATTATATCATTACCATAGTACTATTTCAATGATAATTTGACAATATTTGTCATTTTTGACATATCGCCTAATTTCGGAAAAGATTTATAGTCAAATACACTAATTTCCCGCTTATTACACCTCGAAATCCATACATGCCCTATTTGCAGTAAATGGTCTCACCTTGGTATCTGCCACTGCAACATGCTTAGGATTCTTTGCGTATGCTGCAAGTGCATCAGCATCTTCAAATGTAGTATCAAGCATCACATCTACGGTAGATGTCGGAAGATAATCTGTGCGCACTGAAATGTCGATCATTCCCGGAATCTGCCCTTTAAGTCCCTCTAACCCTTTCTTTATGCCGGCACGTATTTCCTTCTTCTGTGCCTCTGTGTACTCATCCTTGAGTGTCCATAAAATAATGTGTTTAACCATTGTGTGCCTCCTGAGTTTTTCAGGTCTTTCGACCAGTCCAAACTATAACATAATAATTTCTTTAATGTTCATCTCTTCTATAGTTCAAAACCATAAGGTGAATGGAGACCTTTGTATGAATAATATGCCATTCAGACCGCTATGTCAATTACATATTCTCCCCCATCACTTCGTTTCCTACCCCATTTTGCACCTTTTGTGGCAGAAAACATATTAGGTACAGTTTAGAATACATTTATTATTCAAATCATTTAATTTACATTTCTCTTTTAGCTTCTACCTTTGTTGCATATTTCCACGTCTTTCCACAATCTTTTGAATAGATACTTTCCCAACTAAATGTATCCTTCTCAATATTTTTGAAATTCCATTGCCATATAGTTGTATCATTCGCATCTTTATTAATCCCTGTTTGTATAATATCATTCTCCAATTCTTCGGCGATTAACCTATCAACACTCCATTTGGAAACGTACACTATATTCCACTTTTTTGAATTATCTATCATTGGAACTCGTATTGTTGTTCCATAATCTCCGTATAAAGTATCTTCCTCTGTCCATTCTCCTCTTTTGGGACAAATGAAGACATCTTGAATTCCATACCCATCCATGACATATGAAAAAAGCCACTCACCTTCTTTTGTATCTTCAATCTTCCCCTCTTCATCATATGTAGTCATTGTAAACGACCAATTTCCAACAAATCTACTATACAATGATAAATCTGTGTTATTATTCGCATTATTGCTTCCTAATGCTTCTAAAAATTCATTTTTCATTAGCGTACACTCTCCTCCCGATAAACATGTTGCTTATTTATCATTTGTAGTAATTGAATAAACAACCAAATCCCTATATTCCCCTGTGTTTTTATCAATTCTTCTTTTTCTTAAAACCCCATCCTTAATAAAACCTACCTTTTCAAGCAGATTAAGCGAAGGTTTATTATCTATATTACATTTTGCCTCAATGAGATACAGTCTATCTTTTGACAAGTATTCTGAAATCATCTTTTTTACAGCTTCAGTGCCATAACCTTTACCATGCCACTTTTCACCAATAACATAACCAATTTCACCAATCCTTAATTCTTGATATGGTATATCAAAAGATATATATCCTATACATGCACCACTTTCTTTTTCAACAATTACCCATGCATTCGTATTTTTCACCATAGCATTTACAAAAGAATTCATCTGATCCATATTCATTGGATATCCCATTATAAAATCACCCAAATGCTCATCTGTCCCCCATCCCTCGAAGCATATTGAAGCATCTTCATTCACAAAATGGCGGATGTATAATCGCTCTGTTTCTATTTTCATCATAAAAATCCTTTTCCATCTACATTATGACTTGGCACCACTACATCAATTAATCCTACTATAACATACTTTTAAACTGTAAAAAAGGGTTTCCGAGAAATCTCGGAAACCCTTGAATTTACTAGATATTTACACTACTAACAAGTAATTACTCGATAACTGTAGCAACACGTCCAGATCCTACTGTACGTCCACCCTCACG
>OBAI01002246.1_pt1 | contig 12521 bp, 10 predicted proteins | sample 1517461 | NCBI WGS metagenome assembly OBAI01 (sample SAMN04571696, study PRJEB22368) | human gut metagenome | biome: human gut; material: stool | host: Homo sapiens | place: Luxembourg | collected 2012-06-29
TGCACGCAAGCACATGAAGAAAAATTCTCAAGTGGCTCAGTTTGCTAACTCAAGTGGCTCAGTTTGCTAACTCAAGTAGCTCAATCTGCTAACTCAAGTAGTTCAGTCAGCGAGTTCAGACGTCTCAGTTAGTTGATGCAGACGTCTCGGTAAGCCTACGGATACGGCTCCGTTAGCCAACGCAGCCATATTCGTAACCCAACGCAGCCATATTCGTAACCCAGCGCAGCCATATTCGTAACCCAACGCAACCATATTCGTAACCCAACGCAGCCATATTCGTAACCCAACGCAGCCATATTCGTGAATAAGTTTTAGATAATTATCTATCATCCATCACGATTTACATACACCACGCACATTAATACACTAATATACAGATACTTAAATAGCGTGACAGATACTCCGAAAACGGGAATATCCATCACGCTATCCATCACGATTTGGGGTTATCCATCACGATTTTCTCACTACCAGATACCGCATTCCGTCGTTGAAACGCTTGCGATGGATGGTTGGCATCTGAGAAAGCTTGCGGCCGAAGGCTATGAGACTGTTCAACTTCAACGATGAACCGATGTGACTCTTCAGCTCTTGGAAAATCTCGGCTGCCGTAAGATACTCACCCTGTTTGGCATCATCGGTCAGGTCGAAATAGAGATCGAAATACTGGTCTACCGGAGAAACTACCTCAAACTTCCTGTTGTTCGCCATAATCAGTCGGGTCTGCTCCGCATCAAAATAAGTCTTCTCGCCTGCCCGTAATGCAGAAAGCGCCTGAGCATAGAGCTGTTCATAATTCGGACGCTGGCTCACATCGATAGGACCCGTGAGCTCCACACCCAGAAAACGGCGATTACCGGAAGGATCGGAGAGTATATCCTCCATATTGCTCGTAGCGATAAAAGACGCCATTCTCGGAAATTCCTGTACATGACTGCCATACGGAGGCTTTATCTTGACACTCGGCAACTGGATGATGTTCTTCAGGAATCCCTGCTGCACCTGAGGAGAAATCTGGTTGAACTCATCCAGGTTGATAACCAGCGACTGGCACATCGCCTGAAGCACCTGCCGTTTCTCTGACAATACGAGATTATCATTATACCCCCATTGCAACTCCGGCGGAACCAGAGACCGGCAGAAAGTACTCTTGTTGTAGCCCTGCTTGGAAATGAGAAGTGGTGCCACAGAGTTGCCGTATTTGCGATGACTGTAAGCACGCCACTGGTCAACCATCGCCAGGAACCAGGTATAGAACCAATCCTCCCAATAAGGATTATCAGTAGGCACCGTGCGCGCCAAGGCACGGATATGATCCTTACCGTCCCACTTCCCCTCACACTTGAACAGGAAGTTTTCTACAGGATTATAGGTAGAAAGAAGATCCGACTCCAGATAATTGCGCACATCCTTAATACTCACACGGATGTTGGCGAGCTGTACCTCCAGCGTCATACGCTTCTGCACACGGGCATCCACAGGCTGATAGCCCCAATAATCCTTTTCCTTCGGTCTATATTCTGTGCATTTCATTACCGAATTATAACGGAAATCATATTTCTTACACAGAAATCCGATCATACTCATGATATTGTCACTCAACTCCTTACGGTCGTTATCCACTCCTCCGGAAGAGTGGTCAGTCTCCTTCTCATCAACGCTCTCCACAGGTTTTTCTGCACCATGAAAGACTTCATTCAACGTCAGGGGCAAGGCATCTTCACGATAATAAGGAAAAGAATCTCTTGTCATCAGAAAATCGGAAAAGATAGAAGGCTCGGGCATCTGCATCTTTGCCTTTACTAGCGTCTGATAAAGCGGAGCAAAGGTCAGGAAGGCCTGCTTGTAAATTCTGTCGGCAGCAACCTCCTCATCAGGTAACGTCCCCTTTGCCAGCGCATATTTCGCCAGAACATGCAGACTGACGCCATCGGCTCCTACAAAGGCTGCAAGAGTAGAAGGCAGACTGGCTACTTTCTGCTTGATAGCATCCACACCTCCATCCTCATTTATATCAACAAACGTAAGCAGCAGAACGCCGTTGTTTTTCTTCATCTTCAGGAGTCCATTCTCCGATTTCTGAAATTCTGCCGCAGGGTGAACATGCATCCAGGTTGGCATATCCTTATACCCATCATAACCATTCATGAGATAAGGTACATATTCGCGGAAGTTTTCCACGGTATTCCTGGCGTCATCGTTTACGATGCGCCCCAGGAAACGTTCCAGACTCTTGGTACTTACCAGGAGCTGGTTCTTTTTATTTCTATGTGTTATGGTAAATTTCATTGTCTGTTATTTTAAAAAGTTTACCGATATGAAACACTTTGGTTCATACCATGAAACAGTTTGGTTCAAGCGGAGAAACACTCTGTTCCACCCTGTGAAACAAACCGATACGTCGCATTCCCGCTTTCGATACATCGGCAGGGGATTCTGCTTTATTCGTAAACGAATCCGATTTCTTCTGCATAATGATCATAGGCAGGTTCCCCATAACCATATTCAGCAAAGACCTTCTTCACCTGCTCCTGCATTTCCGGCGTAAGATGTTTCTCCCCCCGATGTACACGATAATAGGTAGTACGGTTGCCCAGAACATCCATGACGCGGTACTTGATGGTCTGCATTTCGACATGTTTTACCTGGTCGTAGAGATGGGAAAATCCCCATGCTGCCTTGAACTGGTACACACGCATGAAATGGGAACAAGATGCATGGAGGTTAGCATCGGGATAAACAGCATTTCCGGCAGTAACATCATCGGGTTTGAACTTTGCCGAGATGAATCGGATGCATTCTGCTGCCCGAGGACAATCGGCATTGAAGCAGTACATCCAATGATAATCTACCAGACTTTTGATAAACGCAGGATCATTAAGTTTTAATTCCATAAAAAAAATATTTAAATTAAACATTAGGTTTCGCAGTGGTTATTGCCATTGTGGAATCTGTGTTGTCAACACTCCGCAAAGATACAAAATTTTAATGCCAGATGCAAGCTTTGTCCCGAAAACTTTCATCTTTGTCCCGAATCACGTGCATAAAAAAAGCACTTTCAGCAAGAAGATAAGCTGAAAGACGTGATGGATAAAGTCAATAAGTGATGGATAGCGTGATGGATTTTGTAAACATTTCGTCCATCTATCACGCTATACAAAAGATGCAACCACCTCATTATCAAACGATTAAAGATTTTAAAAAAGAGAAAACGTGAGGGATGTGAGGGATAAAATGAGAAAAAACTTAGCGCAAGCAGAAAAAATGATTTTGCACTCAAGTTTTGCATATTCAGAATGAGCCGATAAATGAGCCTCCATCCAATCGACAAACAGCCGAGATTAACGTAAAAAACATTAAAAACGACAAGATTCTCTGAGAAAAGCATTGCCTTATCCTAGGAAATGTGTATTTTTGCACCTACGGAAACCTAGGAAACGTGTAAAATACAAGATTACAAAACCTAGGAAACGTGTAAAATCCAACACTCTCAAAGCTAGGATACGTGCAACAACAAGAATACCAAGAAGTTATGAAACGTAAAATCTATAGTCAATTATTAGAATGGAAATCAGACGACAATGGGCAGAATGCATTGCTCATTGATGGGGCACGACGTGTCGGTAAAAGCTATATCGTAGAGGAATTTGCCAAGAATGAATACGAATCGTATATCTTGATAGACTTCAACAATACGATGCAGCAAGTATTAGATCTGTTTAGGGACTACCTATATGATCTTGATACTTTCTTTATGTACTTGCAACTCTACTTCAATGTAAAATTAACAGCGCGCAAGTCGCTCATCATCTTCGATGAAGTACAGGCTTTTCCTGAAGCGAGAGCCGCCATCAAGTATCTTGTCAAAGATGGACGATACGACTATATTGAAACAGGTTCACTTGTTTCCATCAACAAGAATGTAAAAAACATCATGATTCCATCCGAAGAGATTAGAATCAACATGTATCCGATGGATTTTGAAGAATTTCTTTGGGCAATGGACGAAGAGGCAATCATGCAACTCATCAAAAACCAATTTGCCAAGCTTAAGCCTCTTGGCCTCGACATGCATCGCAAGGCTATGACCTTATTCCGTCAATATATGATAGTAGGAGGCATGCCTAAGGCTGTAGATACCTATGTAAAGACTCGCGATTTTACAAAAGTTGATACAATAAAACGTGCGATAATAAGCCTGTATAGAAATGACATTCAGAAATACGCAGAAGGCAACGAGGTAAGAGTGACGAGCATCTTTGATCTGATTCCAAGCCAACTTCAGAAACACGAGAAGAAATTCCGCCTGTCTGAAATAAAGGCTGGTGCCAGAATGCGTGAATACGAGGGCGCTTTCTTTTGGCTGAACGAAGCTATGGTTGCAAATATCTGCTACGGAGCAACGGAGCCAAACATCGGACTTAATCTCAAGTTGGAAAACTCTAGCTTGAAATGTTACATGGCAGATACAGGTTTGCTAATCAGTATGGCTTTTGACGAGAATCGAATCATGCAGGAATCACTTTACAAGAAACTGATGATGGACAAGTTGGAAGTAAACGAAGGGATGCTTGTAGAGAATATAGTAGCACAGATGTTGAAGGCAAAGGGGCACAAACTGTTTTTCTATTCCAACTATTCACGTGAGGCAGAAGACAGAATGGAAATCGACTTTCTGATAGCGAAGCCTTCGATTACGAGCAAGCACAACATCTCGCCAATAGAGGTAAAGTCTACCAATCGTTATACCATTTCATCTTTGGAAAAGTGTGTCAGGAAGTACAAGAATTACCTATCGACTCCTTATGTCATTCACACCTCAGACCTAGCGGAAAAAGATGGGATAGTATATCTGCCACTCTATATGACACCCCTGCTATAAACCAGAGCTAGAAGAGGGCGTGCAAAGACTATATCTTGCACACCCTATTTTTTTCCCTATCCCTACAATATCTCCAACTGATCCTTTACCGCCTTATAACAGCGGCGGGAAACCGTGATTTCCTCATGGTCGAAAGGAGGAGAAAAGATGCAGCGGAGCGTATAATTCTCGATGCAGAGAAGATAATCGAGATTGATGATGCAATCCTGACGAACCTGAGCCAGAGAAGGCGACATGGAAAGGATGGTCTTTGCCGTGGCCTGCCTCTTCAATTTATAAACCTGCCCATTCGACAACTTCAACTGCCAAAGATGAGTAGCCTCATCAAAAGTGCAACTGAACACATCATCGGGCTTCAACATCAATAAACCCGAAATGGTCTGAATGGCAAGACGCTTGGCTGCTGTTCCCAGCATCCCATTCATTCCCGAAAAATCCTGAGCCTTCTGAGAAGCCAAGACTGATTCAGAAGAACAGGAAGAGGACTCTGGAACGGAAGAAGCATCTTCATCCACATCATCTCCATCTTTCATTTTCTGCCGGATTCGGTCTACCACCAGTTCAAACTCATCCTGCTGATAAGGTTTCAACAGGAAAACGAAGGCAGAGGCTCTGAGCGCATCAATCATATACTTATCGAAGGCGCTGTAAAATACTACGATAAGGTCCATCGGAATTTCATCTCTCAGAGATTGCAACACCTCAAAACCCGTCTGTCCAGGCATTTCAACATCGATGAACAGCACATCGGGCTGTATGCTCATCACCAGATTCTTTGCCGATACCGCCGAAGAGGATGTGGCAATCACCTCAAAATCTTCCAGAGTTGCCAAATCATCCTGCAACCTGTGGATGCTCTGTGGTTCATCGTCCACAATCACAACCTTAATTCTATCTTGCATGTTATTTCGTTTTAAATTCTTATGAAAAGTTTCTTACTTAAAGACATTATAATCGTAATTACATGGAACTCCAATACTTACACATATTCCTCTATTCCTGGTACCACCCTTCTCTTCTGATGCTCCTCTGTTGCTCTGCATCTTGAAAAACATCTTGCGTTCGTTGCTTGCATTAAGCATTTCGATGGTACTGTTCAGAATTCTCAATCCGATTCCCGTACTGGCAGCACAATTTTTCTTTTTCTTGCCAACGGTACCCGAAACTCCACATCCGTTGTCTGTAACATCTATGCGGAGCATATCGTCCTCAACCCAGATGTTTACATCCAGCAAAGGCTTATCTCCCGTCTCTTTCATTCCCACAAAAGCATGTTTCAAAGCATTCTCTACAGGAATCTGGATAATCATAGACGGCAGCATGAGCTTCATATCCACATCCTTGGCAACATGGAACTGAGGCATCGGAAGGAACGGATTGGTTTCATGGCGAAGGGAAGAATAACCCATCACCATCTGCAATTCTTCCTCCAGACTTACCGCCATCTTATCGCATGTAAGCAAGTAGGAACGGAGTATCTGTATCAGGAGATGAAGCGGCTTGACATCAACTTCCTTCGGAAGATTAGAGACAAAGATATTGAGCACATTAAACACGAAGTGAGGCGGGAAACGATTGCGCACATTCTCCATCTTCAGAGCCATCATCCGGTTCATCTCCTCATGATGCTGATGCTTGCTGCGCATCCATTTGTAACGGATGAAAGCGATGAGAGCCAACACGCTCATTACCAGCAAGCCGATAATCAGGAGCAGGATGACTCTAAAGGATCTTACCTCTGCTTGCGTGGTGCTAAGGGATAAATCACGGCGAACGATGGCCGTATCCTGCTTGAATCTCAATTCATTCTCCTGAACATTCGAAACCATCGTGGCGTTACGGAGCGAATCGTCGTACTGATTCATCAGTTTCTGATATTGCAGAGCCTTGGCATATTGTCCCTTGCGCTCACAAAGAGCCGCCAGTCCCTTATGATAAAGGTAAAGATAATTAGGCGACATCTTGGAGAGATCGTATGGCTTGTTCAAAATCTCAGTAGCCTTCGCCAGACTATCCTGCTTCAGAGCCAGAGATGCATTCAATCCATCCACATAGAATTGCACATCGCTCTGCATGGAGGGCTGGGCAAAGAAGAATTTCGTGGTAAGAGTCAGATATTTCTGTGCAGAATCCAACCGGTTGAGTTCCAGATAAGTCTGTCCGAGATTAGCATCAACAATAGCCGTCGCCAGGGGCTGTTCCATCTGCCGTGTAGCCTTTTGAGCCTTCAGAAAGCATTTCAGAGCCTCAGCCGGTTTTTCCTGACTGCTGTACACATTTCCCCAACTGTTGTAAAAGAAATGAATATCTTTCGGATTCTTTGGCGGATACAGGCGTTCAGCCTTCTGGAAATAATGATGCGCCAGCTGATAGTTCTGCAAATCATTATAAACCTGTCCCAGTCCTGAGAGAATACTGTTCTGGGCTTCATGCTGATTCAGAGAATCTGCCAGGAAATAGGCACGGCGATACCAGGAAGAAGCATCCGCCAGCTTACCCATCTGTCTGGACGCATCGGCAATATTGATACATACATCAATCGCCTCGCCGCAACTGTCAAGGTTCATGATTTCATGATAAGCTTTCTCATAATAATTCAAAGCCTCCTTCCTCTTGCCGGAAACCAGCAAAAGTATGCCTTGCAGATTATCAGCATAAGAAAGAATTCTATTATCAGGAGTTTGTTTGCAATAAGCGTTAACCGAATCTATCAACGACTGGCATTGGGCATCAGCCCCCTTCATATAATAACATTTAGCTATTAATAATTTTTTCCATTGATCGCTTTTATCGGGATTACCTTCACATTTGAAATTTCTTATCAGCATGATCATCGAATCAGGATGACTCTGCATGAGAGATTGGTGACCGGACACAAATTCATCGATATCTTTATGCCACGACTCATCACCCTTCTGCCGATGAGAACAAGCGGCAAACAGCAGCATCAGAACGAATAGCCACAGAAGGCACAGTCCGTTCTTAATCTGCATCGTCATTATCTTTCTATATACACTTACCATGATAGACTATTTAAATGAATTTATGTTTCAGTTGCGAAAGTACAACAAAAAATCCAAATAGACAAAAAAATAACTGAAAAACTCATTTTTTCTATAAAATATGAACTAAAACGCGTTTAAATGTGTACCTTTGTAGTATGGAAATGCATTTATTCAAAAATATAGAACTAAATAATATACCTGAAAGGATGAACAATCCATTCAGCTACGAACCTCATCCGCTCTGCATCGAAGCATGCAGGGAGCTGCAGGCTGAACTCTCACAGCGAAACGACTGGCAAGAGGAAATAGACCGTGGAAAGATGTTCGGCGTGCTTATAGTAGAAGCTGGGAATGGCAAGATTGGCTATCTGAGAGCTTATAGCGGACAGATTGGCGGCAGAAGCGATTGGGAAGGTTTTGTGCCAGCCGTTTTCGATTATCTTCAACCCGACGGATATTTCAAGGTACATGAGGCTGAGATTTCGGAAATGAACCAGCAAATCAGACAGTTTGAAGCCAACGAAACCCTGATAAAGGCGAAAAACCTGATTGATGATTTGCAGCAAAGGCGCCAGGAAGTTATCGCAAACTATCAGACAAAGATAAAAGAAGCAAAGGAAAAGCGAGATGCAAGGCGCCAGGAAGCCCTTTCGGCAGGAACGCCCCTGAGCGAGGAAGAGGAGAAAGCGATGATAAAAGAGAGCCAGTTTATGAAGGCAGAACTGAAGAGGCTGAAAAAGTCGATAAACGAAAAGACGGCGTACGAAACGCTATATGAAAACTACGAAAAGGATTTGAAAAGTGCGAAACAGCTCCGCAAACAGTTATCTGAAGAACTTCAGCAATGGCTGTTTTCGAAATTTCAGATGCTGAATGCGGAAGGAGAAACCAAGGATCTGCTGGAGATTTTCAAGGACGAGGCGGTTAAGATTCCACCTGCCGGAAGTGGAGAATGCTGCGAGCCGAAACTCCTGCAATACGCTTACCAACATGGCTACAAGCCTCTGCAGATGGCGATGTTCTGGTGGGGAGAGAGTCCGAAAGAAGAAATCAGACATCATCTTCAGTTTTATCCTGCCTGCAACGGAAAATGCAAACCGATACTACATTGGATGCTGCCTAAAACAGTCTTTGAAACCCAACAGACCGAAACTACTATATATAATAAGGTGGAAACGCTCTACGAAGACCGTGAACTGGCAGTCATCTATAAGCCCGAAGGTTTACTCTCGGTTCCGGGGAAAGATGCAGCCCAGCCTTCTGTCTACGCTCTGATGCGCAGGAAATATCAGGAAGCTACCGGTCCGCTCATCGTCCATCGTCTGGACATGGCAACAAGCGGACTGATGATTATTGCCAAGACCGAGTTTGCCTATCATCGCCTGCAGAAGGAGTTTCTGAATCATCGGGTTCAGAAGAAATACGTAGCCATCGTTTGCGGAAAAGACAAGGAATCGTGCAACCGGATTCTGAAAGAAGCAGAAAGCGGAAGAGGTTACATCTCGCTCCCCCTGATAGCAGATTTCCTAGACCGTCCACGACAGATGGTAAACCGCGAACAGGGCAAGGAAGCCATTACAGAATACGAGGTTCTAGAGCGTATTGACGATACCCATCTGCGCCTGGCGCTCTATCCTAAAACGGGCAGAACGCACCAGCTGAGAGTGCATTGTGCTCATCAGGAAGGTCTGAATGCCCCTATCATCGGCGATCCGCTCTACGGCAACGAGCCGGCAACAAGACTGCATCTTCATGCAGAGGAAATCACATTTGAGCACCCGATGACGGGAAAGAAGATGACTATAACAAGAAAGGCTGATTTCTAAAGTTTATACAAAGAACATCACGATAACCTGAGCTATCACCACTCTGATAAACATGCCGAGCGGATAAACCGTAGCATAACTGATACTTGGCGTATCGCCATCCAGCGTCTCGTTGGCGTAAGTAAGCGCCATCGGATTCGCCATACTTCCACAGAGAATTCCGCAGATACTGCCGAAGTCATACTTCTTGGTCTTCAGGATGATGAGACCTACGATAACCACAGGCACAACCGTGATAAGGAAACCGATGCCTACCCACATCAAACCTTCCGGACGGACTACCGTCTCGAAGAACTGTCCACCAGCCGCCAATCCCAGGCAACCGAGATAGAGGGCAAGACCCAGTTCTCGCAGCATCAGACCCGCACTTCGCGTCATGTAAGAGATGAAATGCACACGAGGCCCCAGCGCACCAATCAGAATACCCATCACGATAGGACCACCGGCAATACCCAGACGCACAGGAGCCGTCATTCCAGGAATATCCAGAGGAACGGTTCCTACGGCTAGACCGAGAATGATTCCGAGGAAGATAGCGCCGAGGTTCGGCTCGTTCAGGGTCTTTACGGCATTACCCAGAAACTGCTCTACATGGTCGATACTCGTAGGGTCGCCAACTACCGTCAGTCGGTCGCCGTACTGCAGACGGAGGTCATCTGTAGCAAGCAGACGGATATCACCACGAAGCACTCGGCTCACATTCACGCCATAGGAATTTCGCATCTGCAGACTGCCCAGGCGCTTGCCGTTCAGTCCCGGACGGGTTACAACGATAATGCGGCTTTCAACCTTCGCATCAATCGCATTCCAGTCTACCTTATCATTATTCCACTCCTTATCCACCTTCTTTCCGAAGAGAATCTGCATCGCCGAGACCTCGTCCTTATTGGTAACCACGAGCACATTATCATTCGTATGAAGAACCGTATCAGCCTGAGGAACTATCACCTGTTCGCCTCTCCACACACGGGAGATGATGAACTTGCGATGCGTCATCATCGTAATCTCTGCGATGGTATTGCCGTTCAAGGCAGGATTCACGATTACGTATTGTCCGATAGACGTATGGTCGTCATCATCATTTTTGCGAATCTCCAGATCTTCCGGTTTCACAAAGAGTTTGCGCAAGAGCATCATCGCCAGGATAACGCCCACAACACCCAACGGATAAGTAACGGCGCAGCCCAGAGCCGCACCTTCGCTAGGCAAGCCCAACTGCTGCAACGCCTGCTGGGCAGCACCAAGGGCAGGCGTATTGGTCGTGGCGCCACACAGGATGCCCATCATATCAGGCAGACTGATTGGCAAAATCCAGCACAAGCCGAGCGAGAACAAGGTTCCCACCAGGATGACAGCCAAACTCCAGAGATTGAGTGAAATGCCTTCGTGACGCATCGAACCGAAGAAGTTAGGACCCACATAAAGACCCAACACATACACAAACATGGTAAGGCCGAAGCTTTCTGCAAACTCCAGCATATTCTGGTCAATAGAGATCCCTAGATGACCCGCTATAATACCCACGAAGAATACGAAGGCTATGCCAAGGGAGATTCCTTTGACATGAATCTTGCCGAGGGCAAGACCCAAAGTACAAATCAAAGACAGGATGACGATGCCTTGCACCGCCGAATGCACGTTGATTAAATTATCAAACCACATAATGTTTCTTTATATCTATTCTAGATAATATTTTAAAATTGCTTTTTCTTGATGCAAAGGTACATTAAAATGCGAACAAAACAAAATAATTCCCATTTTTTTTTGTATTATTCTCGATTTGCAGTACCTTTGCATCCGCAAAATGTAATAAAAATGAAAGATATTTGTTGTATTGGGCACGTAACAAAAGATAAAATCGTGACCCCGAGCAGTACGGTTTACATGGCTGGCGGCACCTCTTTTTATTTTGCCTACGCCATCAACCAATTGCCAAAGGATGTAAGTTTTTCGCTCATTACGGCGATGGATCCTACCGAGAAGGAACCGGTTGAAAAGATGCTCAAGGCTGGAATAGACGTCACCTTGAACCCATCGCGCAATACGGTTTTCTTCGAGAATATTTATGGCGATAATCCTAACGACCGTAAGCAGCGTGTGCTTGCCAAGGCAGATCCTTTCACCATCCAGCAGCTGGAGCATGTAGAGGCCAAGGTCTTCCACCTGGGCAGTCTGCTGAGCGATGATTTCTCGCCAGAAGTGGTTGCCTTTCTTGCCAAGAAGGGAAAAGTTTCCATCGATGTGCAGGGATATCTGCGCGAGGTGAGAGACGAGAAAGTTTACGCCATCGACTGGAAGGACAAGCTTGATGTGCTCAAGAACACCTATTATCTGAAGGTGAATGAGACCGAAATGGAGACCATTACCGGACTGAAGGACCCGAAGGAAGCCGCCAAGCTGATTCATGCCTGGGGCGTAGCCGAGGTTATCAGCACCCTGGGTAGCGAGGGTTCGCTGGTTTATGTAGATGATACGTTCTACGACATTCCAGCCTATCCTCCTCATGAAGTAGTAGATGCTACCGGATGCGGCGATACCTATTCGGCAGGCTATCTCTACAAGCGCCTGCAGGGAGCCAATCCGGTAGAAGCCGGCAAGTTTGCGGCAGCCATGTGTACCATCAAACTGGAGCACAACGGACCATTCAACCGCAGCATCGAAGATGTAGAACGCGTCATGAAATAAATTTTAGATAATTTATCCTATTATCTTCTTATTTTTGCCTGAATTGGTGTAACTTTGCATCCAATTATGGAACAGATTTCACCAATTCAGGCATTATTGCAGCAACGCACCCTGCTCCAG
>OBAI01002257.1_pt1 | contig 12479 bp, 14 predicted proteins | sample 1517461 | NCBI WGS metagenome assembly OBAI01 (sample SAMN04571696, study PRJEB22368) | human gut metagenome | biome: human gut; material: stool | host: Homo sapiens | place: Luxembourg | collected 2012-06-29
CTATTGAGCTGTTTGCCCGCCGTTCGGCGGAAGGCTGGGATTGCTGGGGTAACGAGGTTTAGGACAAAGGAAGGTTAAGAAATGGCGGAAACGGTATTGAAAATTAAATTGCCGGAAACAAAGCGCGGGCTTTTTAACCGCGTCCCCACGCGGTTATATTCCCCTGGAAAGGGAAAAAAGAAGCTGACGCCTTCCGCGGTGTCCGTTGCCGGAAAGATTTACGGTTTTTCGCATACGAACGATCCCGAGGCGGTTTGTCGGTTGAGTTACGAGCAAATCCGTGAGGAGTTCGGATTTTCAAGAGCTACGATCGCGGGCGCGATAGAGCAATTATGCAAAGCAAAGAAGATCGAGCGTGTAAAGCGAGATCAGGACGGCACGGCTTATAAATACATAGAAGAACTCAAAGGCAAGCGTTATGACAATATCCCGCAGTATTTATATACGGCGGAAATTTGTGTATGCAGAGAATGGCGGAAGCTGACGCCTTCGGAGATCAGATTGCTGGCGCATATTACGACGGCATGCGAGAATAAGAAAACCGGCGGGATATGTCGTGGCTCGGCGGGACAGTTCGCGCGGGATTTGGGAATATGTAAAACGACGGTAAAAAAGGCACTTCGTGCGCTGATGAAAGCGGGATTGATTTACCGAGCGAAAGAGAACAAAGGGAAAAGCAAGTATAATTTAAGCGGTTATGAAGTCAATCGGGCTGTTTACGAATACAAAAAGTATTTGAAGAAACCGCGAGCGAAGCGAGGGGAAAAGCCATTTGTTTCCGCCGAGGTTGCGGCAGCGAACGCCAAAGCGGAACGGGAAAGCTATTATGCAAAGCTGCGGGAAGAAGCGCAGCAGCGTGTAGATAAGTACCTTTTGAAAGCGAATAGGGAGCCGAGATTTAAGGAAATCACGGGCGAGCTTTCTCGAATGGAGATAGCGCAGGCGAAAGCGGAGATCTTCGAGCCGGTAACGCTGCCGTCGCTACTCATCAAAAAGCAAGCACTAATAAAAGAAAGGCGGGAGATATTGAAAGGGCTGAACATGACGGAGGCGGATCTGTTGCCGCGATATAAGTGCCTGAAATGTTCAGATACGGGATTTAAGCCGGACGGTTGTCAATGTAACTGTTATCCCAAAGGAGGGACGACATGACAACGGGGCAAGGCGGAAGGAGTAGGCGAATCGGATAGAAAAAAGAAGCGTGGAGAAATCCGCGCTTATAGTCGTATAACAAAACGAGCGTTCGGCAGGATTTAGCCGGGCGCTTTTTTCATGTCCGGCAACTCGGTTAAAAAGCAAACTTCCGGCGAAAAAAACTGCCCCAAAAAAGTTTGAAAAATGCCCCAGTCAAACATACATTATTATATATGTTTGTAATATATAATATAGCGCGAGGGCGCCGGAGGCGGGCGCCCAGACCGCGCAAAAAGAGGGAAAAGCGGAATTATAGAAACGGGAAACCCCGGCGAGCGGGCTTCCGGATATGGTAGAAGGAAAACGGAAAGCCGCTCGCGGCTTTCTCGGTGTTGGAGCTTGTCAGCGGGGGAGAGCTGCCGCCACGGTGAAGCTGCCGGGAAAGCTGATAAATAGTGAATCCCCCGCCCGGCGGTCTGGATCAGAGCGAGGACGTAAAAAACGACGCCGAAAACGGCGTCGTTGAAATTTTTTATTGACAATGTTTCCAAAACATGGTATAATAAGGACAAGCAACAAGGGTGATACCCTCTGAGGCGGTTAGCACTTCTTTCAAAGGAGGTGCGTTTCATGAGAAATGATCTTAGATATTTGATTTTCATAAGCCCAAATATTCTTGCTTGTAGATGAAATTTTTTCTGCAAGTTCTTTTTGAGTTAAATTATTTTCAAGTCGAAGTTCTCTTATTCGTAGCATATAAACCTCCTTTTTACTCTATTATCTAATTTTTTTTAGAAAAAAGTCTTGACAATCTAAAATTAATCGGCTATAATATAAACGAAAACCTAAAATATTAGATTTTCAAACATTTTGACGCCGCCAGCGCAGGGCAGACGAAGCGAAAGCGGTCGAGGTCAAAGAATCACCCGCGGAGAGGAAAACGGGACGCAGAAGGCAAAAGAGAGGTCGGAGGACGGGAATGAAAATTCGAGTAATGGGAACGGAAGCAGAGTGCCAAGCAGCGCGGGAATATTACCGAGGACTTGAAAAGGAAAGCGGAGTGAAAAGCGTGAGTATTTCGGGGAATTATCCAAACCGGGGAAGTAACACAATTTTTCGGGTGTATGTGGAGGTTGAGTATTACGACGCGGGAGAGAGCGGAAGGAAAGAGTTGCCAAGCGGGAGGAAAAAAAGATGAAAAGTCCGGGGGCAAAAAGCAAGGGAAATAAGAAAAGTGCCGGAAACAGGCGAATCAAGGAAGCCAGCGGAAATTTCTGGGTATTACACAAGGAACATGAGATAAAGAAATACCGCGGATTCAGAAATAAGGCGGAAGCGGAGCAATTTGCAGCGGCGACGCCGGTGGAAAAGAAAGTAAAAATCACGGCAGAGCGAGAAAAGGCAACGACGGCCAAAAAGACAAAAAAGCCGGAAGGAGCTCGCCCGCGGCGAAAGAAATATAGCAGCCCGGAAGTTAAGGTTGTCGGTTTGGAAGCAGGCAAAAAAGAAACAAAAGTAGTGAAGTTTTCGGACGGCAAAAAGAAATACGGGAAATAAGGGAGAAAGCAAATGAACGGAGATTCAATAATTTTGGTAATGTTTTCGGCGTTGCTGGGTGTATTGATGGCGTTTGGAATCGCGTATTTAATCGAACGAATCCGGGAAGCGCAGGGAGAAGGCACGGAAGAATATGAAGAGTATTCCGTCCCCGCGCGCAAGAGACGGAGTGAAAAGCTGTCGGAGTTGAGATACGCGGCGGCAGTGTTGCGGGATATGAAAGAGAGTACGAAAGATGGGGCGTTCGTGCAGGTGGGGGCGTATTGGTACGAGGTGCAGGATCTAACGAAGTCAATCGAAGCGATAAAGGAAGCGATCGAGGAGGCGGAGAATGAAGAGGCGGGATAAAACAGAAGTCTTGCGGGATCGGTTGCAGTTGGAGGACACGCGGCTTTTGTTTCAGATAGACGAAGCGGCGGAGGTAATCGAAAAATTAAGCGCAGGAAAAATATACAGTCCGTCGGGAGCGAAAGCGGTGCAGAGGTTAGACGCGCTGACGCAGGCGGAGGAGAGGCTGTCGGAGGCGATCAGATGTCTGGAACAGGCAATCGAGCCAGAGGGGAAAGCGCGGGCGGCAAATTAAACCAGCTTATACAAAAACTTCCTTATCATATTATCGGCATAGCGGGCGCCGCAAGTCCCGCCCCAAGTGAAGGTACACTAAAAACCAGCAGTAGAGAGTTACGGCTACCGTATAGCGGGCGCGTGAGTCCCGCTGCCAAAGGGCTGACAAGTAAAGAAAAAGCCCTCTTAATCTTCCACGAAGGCGGGACGAAGTTTCCTCCTCGTCCTGCCGAGAGGGAGGAAGAAAAACAGTAAAAAAACCCGGAAACGGGAAAAAGGAGAAAGAATAAAATGGCGGTAAAAAAGACAGGCGAAAGCAAAGTGAAGAAGGTCGTTGGGGGGATCGCGGTAGCATTGGCGCTGATCCTTGTGGGCGGCGTGTGCGGGGGATTGTTGCAGCACCATTACAAATGGGGTGAGGAGCCGAAAGTGGAAGAGCCTGGCGGAGAAGAAAAGCCGGGCGAGGACAGCAGCGGCGGAGGCGAAGTGAGCACGGAGGCGGGCGTGAGCCACGGGATCCGCCTTGCGGCGGTGAAACTTGCCTCGAGCGAGTATGAGGCATACGGAGTGAGTGCGCAGGCGGAAACGGCATACACGCTGACGGCAACGATCACGCCTTCGGACGCGGCAAATAAAGCGGTGGATTGGACGATTGCGTTCAAAAACGCAAGCTCGGAATGGGCGACGGGAAAAACGGTAACAGAGTATGCGACGGTAACGCCGAGCGCGGACGGAGCATTGACGGCGGTGGTGGAGAACGTGGCGGCGTTCGGTGAGCAGATCGTAGTGAAAGCGACGTCGCGGGATAATGCAGAAGCGTATGCGACGTGTACCGTTGAATACTTGCAAAGAACGACGGGCTATACCTTCAATCTGGACGGAAAAGCATTGAGCAAAAACGGAGAGGAGAATTTGGTACAGCTGGACTTTATGGAGAGCAAGAGCGCGGCGGTGCAGATAAGCGTGAACAAATCTACGGTTTATACGCGCGCGAATACGGACAAGGCGGAATATTTCAAAATCAAACCCGCGCTTGCGTTCGGTGGAGTAATAACGGCCTCGGGAGCGAAAAGCGAAGATTTGAAAGAATACAGCGGAGGAGCGAGCGCGACGCTGACGGGCTTTTTTGATAAGACGTGGGGGGAAGCGTTGCATAAAGCAAATAACACGATAAAGAACAAGCTGATCGCAAACATTCCTACCTATACGGGAGCAGACGCTTACACGGTGGAAATTTATGACGCGGAGGGCGGAAAGCTGCTTGAAACGTACGGATTGAGATTCGACACGTCGAAGATCGTAACGCAGAAAGGCGTGGAGAGCATAGTGATCGACGAAACGGAGATTGTATTCTGATAAAGGAGCGAAAGAAAAATGACAGATAAGAAAACGCGAGTTTTGTCGAATCTGTTATCGTTGGTACTCGGCGCCGGAATCGGCGCCGGGTGTTACCGGGTGGTAGAACAGATCAGACAGGGAACACAAAAAATTGAAATGGAAGCTCCTCCGGAATTAGACGGGGGGGGTAATTATTAGCGAGAGCAAAGGCAGCGGAATGCAGCTGACGGCGAGCAAACTTTCGAGTGCAGAGTATGCGGAGAATGGCGTGTCGGCGATAGCGGAAAGTGCCTATACCTTGACTGCGACGGTAATGCCGGAATTGGCGGAAAATAAAGCAGTAGATTGGTCGGTGAGTTTTGCGGACAGTTCTGCGGAATGGGCAAACGGAAAGGCGGTGACGGATTATGTAACGATCACGCCGAGTGCGGACGGAGCATTGACTGCGAGCCTTGCGTGTATAAAGGATTTCGGAGCGCAGATAGTAGTGACAGTAACGAGCCGGGATAATCCGTCGGCAAAGGCGGAATGTACGGTGGACTATGCGAAGAAAATCAAAAGCGCGTATTTAGTGGACGGAAGCGGAGCGCCGATCGGCCAGAACGGAGCGGATTGGGTGACGGGCCTGTATGACAATTTCACGGAAACATATATTCCGCAGTATATGAGCTATACGGTAAACTATACGTATTCGGAATATACGGTAGAAGATACGTTTGAAATGACGGCGAGCGCGCAGCTGAACGGAGAATTTAAGAGCGGGTTGCAAAGTTATGTAAACAGTCACGCCACGGAACAGACGCAATACGCGGTAGCGATCCTCGGAGCTTTGAGCGGCGAGAAAAAGAATCCGATAAATACAGGAAATAGTTGGTATTATACGGCGAGCGCGACGGTAAACTTTGAAACGCAGATACAAATAAACATAGCAGAAGAAAGCCAAGTGCAAAAAGTAAGTTTGGACAAAGGAGCATTGAAATTTTAAGGAACGAGAAGGGAGACCGAGGGAATGAGTAAAAGAAGCAGTAAAGTAAAAACGGCTGTAATGGTGATATTGGTGATAATATTACTGATACTATCGCTCGGCCTTTTAGGGCGGTTAACGAACGTATTCGGGAATAAGATTACAGTGAGGTATAACGGAACAAAAATCACGAAAGATTTTGAAGGACTGGAAATAGAAAGCGGAACGGAAATCGAAGTGAGGGCGCCGGGAGAATACGAAGTAAAAATCTATGCGGCGGGAACGGAAGCCACGGATTTCACGTTCACGGTCGGCGGAACAGAATATAGCTGGGTGGAAGATATAGCGGGAGCGAACGGCGGGCGCGGCGAAGAATTTACGGAAGTATTCGAGATAGAGAAAACGGAGAAAGGCTTCAAAATTTCAGGCGGAATCAAAAAAGTATTGAAAGACATTTGGCCGGTGGCGGAGATCGAGCTGCCGGAGGAGCTCCCTGCGGGAGATAGATTCCGAATGGAAATACGAAGCGGGAAAACAACGCTGACGGTCGGATTTTCGGTGAAAGAGCCGGGAAGCGTGGGGGTGGAGAAAATAGAGCTTGCCCCGGGTGAGATCGTATTTTAGAGAAGGTGACGGAGATGAAAACGCTACATAGACAACGAAAGCTAATACTGACGATTTTGACAGCCTGCGCGATGTTCGTGATCGGGCTTTTCTGCGCATATAAGCCTATAAAGGCGAAGGCAGCGGAAACAATCGGATTCAGCTTTGAGAAAATCTCTCCGGGCGCGTCGGAGTACGAGGATCCGACGATCTCTTTTTCGGTGCGAGTGGGAAGCACGGCGTTGAATAATTTGAAGCAGGGCAGAACGGCGAGCAGCCGATCCTATACGGATTATCTTTTAGAGATTACGTATTCTACGAGCGCGGCGGGAAGCGGTGAGGTGGTGTATTACCATATCGAGCAATCGGATTATCTGCCGGACACACCGGGCGCGTCGTTCCCGTCCAATAACGATCCGTTATATTCGCCGTATAGCTATGACTATACTTTCGGCAGCGGCTTTTTAAGCAGCGGGCAGGGCGTGCTGTCGATAGCGATTCCTTCCGACTTGAACACGGAATATTATTACCGTGCGAAAGTGATAAAGGTTACGTACACGGTAGAATTTGACCGGGATTACGCAGGGAGTTCGGGAATTGCGAACGAACAGGCGGAAACGGTAGCGGAATCCTCGGGGTATTACAAAAATTCGATTTGGAACATCGGAATGACGCAGCTGGAAGGTAGCGAGCCTCTGACGGACGCGGAGCGTTCGGGGATCCAGACGATTCTGGGAATCAAGCCCTCGGGAGCCGAGATTTCCGTGACGTTGAAATACAAAGAATTGACGGACTATGCGACGCTGACGGAAAAGAGTTATACGTTTCATCTGAAAAGCGCGTATGCGCAAAATAAAACGCTTGCGGTATCGACGCTATACAGCCTGACGGATTTTAGCAATATCGCGGATTTCAACGCGGTCTATACGGGCGATTTTTGGCGCGACGGGTATCGATACACGACGCAGGAGCGGATCATCTTACAGGCACGGGATTTCGAGTACAGCTATAACCCGACGACGGAAAAGGGAACGCTGGAAGTAAAATACAACGATTTTCAGTACAAGGATCTGTCCTTGCGGGTGACGAACAACGATCCGGCGAACAATCTGACGATAGACTATTACACGGCGGAAGCGGTAGCAGGGGCTACGAGCACGACGCTGACGTTCAGATTTGCAGACATCGAGGAGCAGCTGCACAATTCTTGCAATTGGCTTTTCGATTTCGGAAAAGAAAATATCCGGATCACGGGCAAACCGGAGGGCGTGACGACGCAGCTGACGGAGGAGGCGCTGATCGTGACCTTCCCGAACGCCAAAGAAAACGAGCTGGTGAATCTTTCTTTAATCGGCGTTGCGGAGATTATCGAGGACGTGGAATACACGCTGACATACGACTACGCGGAGCTGACATTGAACGGAACAAAGATTTCGGAAACGTGGAAAACGTCGTCGCCGATCGTGAAAATGTATAGTGAGATCGTGACGTGCAACTATACGAATTTCATGCTGGATTACGGGGACGCGGTGAGAGCGGCGGTGAATCCGGAGTTTTTGGACGGAGCGGAGTATTATATTCCGGCGTCGATACGTAAGGAATACAGCGCGTATGATTCGGAAACGCATACCTGCAAAATCACGGTAGAGTATTCGTATAATACGCTTTTCGGAATCACGAATAACTATGACGAGAGCATTATATTCAAAGCGCTGGATCACAGCAGCCTGAATTACGGGGGAGAGTATTTCGTGGACAGTATCCCGGACGGGTACCGTGTGAAAGAGCTTTCGACCTCCAAGCCCGATAAGCTGACGATAGAAAACGCGGAGGATTACCGAAACGCGACAATAGAAGTGCGGACGAGCACGACGGCGAAAGAGGTGCTGCCGATCGTCATCAATTATACGGACAGCTGGAACTTAAAAATCAATTACCTTGAAAACTATGCGGACCAGCGGATCCAGAGCGGCGAGAAAGACGCGAAACCGTGCTTCGCAGAAAAGAAAGTATTTTCGGGAACGGTCAAGGTCAGGGATTACGAAAACATCTATGCGTTGACGAACGAGGACATAAAAGCGATCTTAGGGCTTGAAAGCCTGGATATTTTAGGTTTGGCGACGGTGGAAAAGATAACGGTGAAATTCGACGGGATTTCCACCTATACGGCGGAGCTTTCGTATTCGCACGCTGCGTTAAAACAAATCGATTACGACGGGAATATGCTGGAAATCAAAATCCCGCTGACCTCTTATTCGGATTGGTGTAAGCAATATGGGCAGGATTGGTCTATTTTGTTTTTGAATACTCCGGAAAGACACTATTTCAAATACTCGAATGACGTGACGCGTGAAAACCTGTACGGCTTTTTCTCGGTAGCGGTATTCAAGGAGCAGGTGTCTGATCTTAATTATTGGTTCAAGAACAACACCGGGGACGGGTGCATGACGATTTTCGAGGGTAAGCAAGTAAGCGGGTCGGGGGTGTATAAATTTTTCGATAACCTGACGACGAAAGGCGTGATTACGTCTGTGCTGGGGTATGTGGGAATGTCGTTCTGCGAGATCGTGAACGACGACAACGCGATGTATTACAGTTATTTCTTTTACTTGGACGGAACAAGCGATAACGCATACCTGGCGACGAACGGAGCGGACGACGCGGGAGACACGGACAGCGCGATCAAGAACGCATTAAACGACGCGAAGGAATGGATCAAGAAAACGTGGGATAAGCTGAACGGGTCGAATGCCATGAAGTGGTTGAAGATCCTGGGAGGCGCGGCGTTGGGAATTTTAGCGGTGACGGCGCTTATAGCGGGCGTATATAAAATTTTGACAGTATCGGGAATCATAAAGCCGAAGCGAAAGACGGCAACGGCGAAGAAAACGAAACCGGCTAAGAAAAAGAAATCGAGCACGAAGGCGAAAAAATGAGCGAGGAGAAGAACGCGAAAAAGCCCGCCGCAAGTAAAGCGGCGGGTAAGAATAAAATCGAAAATTCGAAGTCGAAAGCAAAACCGGCAGAGAAAAAGACAAACAGCCCAAAATCGCAATGGAAGAATGTTTCTCAAAAAATTCCGAACGGACGGACTTTACAAACCCGTGACGAATTTTTTGAAGGACAAGAAAAATACAGAAAGCCCGGTTATGAAAATAAGGGGCTGTATCGAAAAGTCGTAGTGGTGGACAGTAACCGAGCTGATGAACTTGCAGTGGTGAAGTTGACAACCTCAAAGCAAGGAACAGCTTTACCCGATTATCAGCAGGGAAAATCGAAATACCGTCCTTTTGTCGCAACAAAAGATGATGAAAACAAACCTATTAAAGTTGGGAAAAAATTTCTACCCAATAAACCGCAGAAAGATGTTTCGCAAAAAGATGTCAATCAAATCAAAAAAGATAGTATCAAACGAAAAGACAACCGAAATAAGTTGCGAGAATTGAAAGGGCGAAAATAAAAACGGGGCAGTTCCCCGCCCCGCTATACTAACATGGTATTTCAACCAAGGCTCTATAAAGAGCTATCCCGAAGGAACTACTATTATTATACCCAAAAACTCGGAAAAAGTCAATAGGTTGGGGCAAAAAATGTTAAAAATTCTGAAACTGATAATCCGAATCGTGATATATGTCGCCATAATCTTGGCGGTACTGTATCTGATAAGTACATTCAAGCGGGTATTCTGAAAATGGAAAAGGAAGCGAGAGGGCGAATAGACCGCCGGATAATTTATCATATCGTAAGCGCGGCGGTATTGGCCGGCTCGTTACTGTTTTCTGTTTTCTATTTCCGCGCGGTATTCTTCCGAACGGTTCAGGCGTTCAAGGACTTCGGATTATCCGTCGCATACTACTTCACGGAGCTTTTAGGGGTCGAGGGCGTGATCACGCCGACAGTCGGGGGGATCCCGAATAACGCAACGGAAGTATTGCCGTTTCAGCCTTCGGAGTTTATAACGGGACTGAAAGTGTACGGTAAAGCCCTGATTTCCAAAGAGAATGCGGAAATATTTTTTACGGGACTGTTGAAAGGACTTTCGACGTTCGCAAAGGCAGCGATCCTGATTCTTCCGGTGCTTGTGTCATTGTGGTTTTTAATCAAAAGTGCATACAGGCGGCCGAATAATAATTACAACGCGGACACAAAGCCGTTGCGGGTTTATAAGAAAATCGAAGCGGCGACGTGGGGAAAGTGTAAAGCGTTTTTCAAAAACTATGCGGGCTTCCTGAACGAACACCGGATTTATATTCTGGTCGCGGGGTTGATCTGGTCGTACAACCTGAACGCATTGACGATTATCATGGAATTTTTTGCGTTCGTGTTCTATTTCGCGGTGAGTTTTGACGCATTGGGCATCTTCACGCAAATTGCAAAGCTGGCGATGGATCTGACGGTGGCAATCAATTTTTTGCCGTGGTTTGTGTGGGTGGTAGTCGGATTTCTGATCTTCGACGCGATCCGCAAGAACATAGGAACGCAGCGGCTGCGTGGTTACGAAGCGCGGGACCGGGACTTTCTGGAATCGCACCCGGGCGCGCTGTTCGTGGTGGGGAAACAGCGTGCGAAAAAGACGACCACAATCACGAGCATGGCACTTTCACAGGCCGCCATATTCCGAGAGAAGGCGAGAGAGAAGCTGCGGGAACGGGATTTACAATTTCCGTTTTTCCCTTGGATATATCTTGAAAAGGTAATAGAATACGGAATCGCAAAGGGGACTTTGCCGACGCTGGCAAGGGTGAGAAAATTTATTCGAGAACTGAAAGAGCTGTTTAACGGCTTTGAGGAAAATTCGGATTATATAGGCGGAGTGAGAATAAACAAACTGTTAAAGAATCTCCGCGAAAGATACGGCTACATATACGGGGAAAACACCGAAAAATATGTTTTTCCGAAAGAGTGGAGTAAAGAACAGAAAAAAGCATATTTGAAAGAACATAACCGCCATATGCGAAAGGATTTTATTTTCGGTTATGATTTCGAGCGTTACGGCTTGGAATATAACAACAATCTGTATATGGTGGACGTATTCGAGAGCTTGGAGAACTATGCGCAAAGTTATTGGATCTATGCGGCACCTACGCCGTTGATCGTGGCGAACTATGCAATCCGGACGGACACGGAAAGAATAGATAACGGGAATTTTCCTTTGTTTGACGACGACTTTTTCAGTCGGAGCGCAAAAGAGCTGAAAAAAGAATATTGCCATATCCTCGATTATAACGCCATGAGATTAGGGAAACTGAAAGGCGAAAGCGATCCGTATAAAGACGGGTTTGAAATCGGAGTAGCGGCAGAAATGGAACACGCGAAAGAACGCGGGAACCAGCACACGAGAACGGGGAAAAAGGATTCCCCGGACTGTAACCAACACAACGATCTTTTCGAGCTGGACGTCAAAATGCACGGCCATGTCGCAACGATAGACAATTATACTTATTTCAGAATGTTGTTAGACGACCAAAGGCCGGATTCCTTGGCCGCGGACGACAAAGACCTTTGCGACATCATTATGATTAAAAAGACGTCAGAGGCGAAAATCGTAATGCCGGGCTTCCTGATAGAAGAAGCGGCGTATCTGATAGCGACGAAGTTTTTCGATAAGGTTTACTATCGGATCCGAAACCTGCGCGGGGATAATACTTTATTTGTGTATCTGCTGAAAAAAGTATATAGTCTGATAAACAACCACTATGTGCGGATATTCAATCAGTATTCGGTATATACGTCGATGTTGCGGGTATCGAACGGAATGACGGACGAGAAACTGACGGACAAAGGGAAGTATTATTTATCAACGAAAAAAGATTATTCGGCGCGGTTTGCGACGGACGCAATCAAAGAGTTTTACGACAAAAAGGTGCAGCGCTCAAAATACGGGTTAAACGATTTTGAGCAATACAAAGATTTGCATCCGAGCTGTGAAGAAATGAAGAAAGTAAAAAGTCATTTCTACGACCAAATTTTCGAGGTATTCGACGATAATAGCGTAGAAGCGATAAAACGGAAAAAATACCGTGAGGAAGTCGGAACAAAATACGTCTGGCAACCGCGGAAAAAGCCCGAACGAAAGCAGAAATAAAACGCGGCAGGCAGGTAAGCGACGAAAAGACCGCAGGCGGTCGGAATAAAGCGCCGAGGCCGGGCGCGGGGGAACTCTCACTTATCCAGCGGCGCCGAAGGCGCAAAAGGAGAAGGGAGACGGCAGAGCCGGGGCAAACACGACCAGATCAACGTTGCCCGGAAAAAAGACGGTGACGGACAGACCGACGGAAATGCGGACGTATATCCCCGCACCGTGGGGCGGGGGAGACGG
>OBAI01002259.1_pt1 | contig 12476 bp, 11 predicted proteins | sample 1517461 | NCBI WGS metagenome assembly OBAI01 (sample SAMN04571696, study PRJEB22368) | human gut metagenome | biome: human gut; material: stool | host: Homo sapiens | place: Luxembourg | collected 2012-06-29
GCCGACCGCGGCGCGGGCGAAATCCTCTTCACCTCGATGGACCACGACGGCACGCGCGGCGGCTATCCCTGCGACACCTTCGCGCAGTTGTCGCTCCTGCCCGTCCCCGTCATCGCCTCGGGCGGCGCGGGATCGGTGCAACACATCGCCGACGTGCTGACGCTCGGACGCGCCGATGCGGCGCTGGCGGCCAGCATCTTCCACTACGGCGAGATTCCGATCCCCGTGCTCAAACGCGAACTCCGTGCACGCAATATTCCCGTAAGATTATAACAACCCGAAAAAAGAAACCGCCCATCCGCAAAACATCCCTCTTCGGTGCCCGATGCGCCGCCCATGCGGCGGACCGCCGGCATCGAAACAGGACGACAGACGACCATGCGGAGAAGCATAAACGAGAAACACCATGAAAATCGAAGCCATTCCCTTTGAGGAACTCGCCGTCGGCAAGCAGGCCGACGGGCTGATCCCCGCCATCGTGCAGGACGACCGCACCCTGCAAGTGCTGATGCTCGGCTACATGAACCGCGAAGCCTACGAAAAGAGCCTCGCCGAGGGGCGCGTCACCTTTTACAGCCGCACGCGGCAGTGCCTCTGGACGAAGGGCGAAACCAGCGGCAACCGGCTCGACATCGTCTCGGTGGCGGCCGACTGCGACCGCGACACGCTGCTGATCCGCGCCGTTCCCCACGGCCCCACCTGCCACACGGGAACGCAGAGCTGCTTCGGCGAGGCCGTCCCCGAAACCGAGGGGTTCATCCGCCGCCTGCAAGCCGTCGTCCGCCAGCGCCACGCCGCGATGCCCGAAGGCTCCTACACGGCGCGGCTCTTCACGCACGGCGTGAACAAGATCGCACAGAAGGTCGGCGAGGAGGCCGTCGAGACGGTCATCGAGGCCGTCGCCGGCAACCGCGAGGCGATGATCTACGAAGCCTCCGATCTGGTCTACCACCTGCTCGTCCTGCTCGAAGCCACGGGGTGTTCGATCGCCGACCTCGAACGGGAACTATCGGCACGCCACGCATAGTCGTCCGCCGAAAGCCCCCCGCGACCCTCCCGACTGCACGCATCGCGCCGCCCGGCAGGAAAGCCGCCGCCCCGTGTGGCAGCCTGCAACCCGCCGAGGCCCGTGCCGCTCCGACCGCCGCCGAACAGGCGGACAAGTCCATACGGGAATCCGCCCCTTCCGCATTTTTGCGGAAGGGGCGGATTTTCTGTTCGGCGGCCCGTCGCCCGCCGCTTCACTCCTGCGGCTGGACGACCGACTTCACCTCCGACTTGTTCTCGGTCACCACCAGCAGCTTGTCGCCCACGCGGAGCACCGAATTGCCCTTGGGGACGAAAAACGTCCCGTCGCGCGCCACCATCACCACCAGCGTCGCCGCAGGCAGCACGATGTCGCGCAAGTGGTGTCCCGGCTCCAACATCGCTTCGGTGACGGTCAGCTCGGTCGTCGCATCGTCGAGCATGCGGTTCATCACTTCGTCGTTGAAAATGCGTTCCCGTTCGGGATAGGCCAACCCCAGCCATTCGGCCATCAGACTGACCGTCGTACCCTGCACGACCAGCGACAACAGCGTCACGAAAAAGACGATGTTGAACAGCAGGCTCGAATCCTCCACGCCGGCCACGACGGGATAGGTGGCGAAGATGATCGGCACGGCGCCGCGCAGCCCCACCCACGAAACGTAGAGGCGGGCGCGGGTGGTGAACTTGCGGAACGGCAGCAGCGAGAGGAAGACCGCGGCGGGACGTGCGACGAGGATCATGAACAGACCCGTCAGGCCGCCCAGCAGCAGCACCTCGGGCTGCAACAGTTCGTCGATATTGACCAGCAGTCCCAGCGTGACGAAAAGGATCACCTGAAACAGCCACGTGAAGCCGTCGAAAAACGTTCCGAGCGTCTTCTTGTGAACGATCGGATAGTTCCCCACAACCAGTCCCGCGACATAGACGGCCAGATAGCCGTTGCCGCGGATCAGGTCGGTCACCGAGAAGGTCAGGAAGACGAACGCCAGCAGCAGTACGGCGTAGAGCGACTGGTTTTCGATATTGATCCGGTTGATCGTCCAGACGGCCAGACGGCCGAACGCATACCCTGCCACGACGCCGAGCGTCATCCCCACCACGAAGAGCAGCAGGCTCGTACCGAAGCCCATGCTTTCGCCCGGCGTCAGCAGCCCGACCAGCAAAATGGTCAGAATATAGGCCATCGGGTCGTTACTGCCGCTTTCGAGCTCCAGCAACGGTTTCAGATTCTCGCTCAACCCCTGCCTGCGGCTGCGCAGGATCGAGAAGACCGACGCCGAGTCGGTCGACGACATGGTGGCGGCAAAGAGCAGCGCCAGCAGGAACGACATCCCGGCATTGCACCACGGCGCCACCACGTAGACGAACCCCGCCACGATCAGCGCCGTCAGCGCCACACCGACGGTGGCCAGCACCACGCCGGGCCCGATCACGGGACGAATGGCGCGGTAACGGGTGTCCATACCGCCCGAAAAAAGAATGATACACAACGCCACCATGCCCACGAACTGAGCCACGGGAGCCGAATTGAAGGAGATGAGCCTCAACCCGAACAACATGCCGACGCCGAGAAACAGCAACAGGGCCGGAGCGCCGAAACGGTAGGCCACTTTTCCGGCAAAGACGGAAACCAGCAGCAGCAACGCCCCGATCAGAATGATATTCTCAGTGGTTAACAACATATTTCTTCCATTTTATTATCAACAATCCGGCCGGCTCCCGAAATCGCGGGGAACCGGACGATGCCGCACACCGTCCGGTTCCGCCGCATAACGACGTACTCCGCTACGCCTCGTGGCCGGAACGCACGATGTGCAACTCCGTGAGGGGCCGCTCCTCCAACTCGACGTATTCGAACGCCTGGCAGGCCACGAACCCCTCGTCGGGCGTATGGTAGGCCACGAGCCGGATGGCAGGGACCTGGCTCTGAGCGATGCTGCGCAGACGCGCCCAGTCGTGGCGCGTCAGGCAGTCGGCCACGGCGGAGGCGGCCGATTTGGGATAATAGCGTTCCGACCAGACCAGCGGCACGCGATTCTCGCCGTAGAGCGGCACTCCGCTGTCGCCGAAGAGCCGGACGAGCAACAGCAGTACGCCCGTTGCAAAGATTACGCCGCCGAAAAGCACCAGCGCCGATTTCAGGTCTTCATACCCCGCCGTTGCGGGCAACAGACCGTTTACGACCAACAATACGACGCCCGCAAGCGTCAGACAAAGGGGTACGACTTTCGATTTGCGTCCTTTGACGACGACCCCGTCCGGCAGCGCATAAAGCAGCTCCGCCATTTGATTCTTATTCATAACGATACTACTTATTTAACCTTTTCGATAAGCCGAGCACAGAATCACGCTTGTACGGATTATGCCAAGGCGGGAAAAGGTGCATGAAAATGAACCTTTCGGGAAAGAGGGACGACTTCTGCGGAGACACCCTTCGGGGGAATCCGCCGGATCGCTCCGCACTTCCCGACAATTCGAAAACTCCCTGCGTTTCAGGGAGCGCATCCCAATCCGTCGACCGATAACGAACGGGAAAGGTCAAATAAGCAGCCGACGCATACGGAAGACGTAATAGTCCACCGGATGCAGTACGGCACAAGGTATCCGCGTGTTGAAATGAGAAAAGATACGGCACCGGACATCGTCCGACGAAACCTCGGACAGACCGCCGCAACGCATGAAATGGATTCCGGAAGGAGCGGTTACGGGACACCGCAGCAAACGGCCGAACGTCTCAGGCCCGCAGTCGGAATGCGCCGGATTGGAAGCGTACTCCGCAATCGAGTCGACGAGCCTCTGCCTGCCGACCCTGAATTCACGCTCCTGCGACGCCGGCTGTGAAGCGACCGCCGCCGACCGCTTCACAGCGGACGATGCGGAGGCCGTAACCTCCCCGCCGCCCGACAGGACGGCGATACAAGCAAGCAATATGGTGAGCCATTTATGCATCGAGAGCAAAGATAACGAAAAAATCCGAACCGTGAAACTTTTCCGCACTCCGCATCGGGGCACCGGAAGACGAAAGACCCAATCCTACTAATAAAAAGACCCAATCGGATCCGACCGGCCCGTTTCGCACTCGAAACGAAGTAAAATATTACATAACAACAAATTAACCAAATAGCAGGGGACACCGGAATGCCGCACCGCGCCCCGCCCCGTCCGCGATCCGATTCCGCAGCCGGACGGGGCGAATATTCGCAAAAAAACGATATATTTGATACGACAAACCCTCCGCGTAATGAAAACGCACCTACTCGCACTCCTGTCGCTGTTCTGTATCGGGACCGCCTCAGCGCAGACGCCCCGCGACGAACGCATCGCCCGCGCCGTCGAACGGATGGACGACGGCGACTACGACGAAGCCGCACGGCTGCTGGAATCCGTGCTGGCCGCCGATCCGACGGGCTACCTGCTCTACATGCAGGAGCGCTATGAAGAGGCCGTCGAAGTGCTGCGCCGCATCAAGCGCAAGGACTACCCGCCGCTCTACCAGCTGCTCGGCAACGCCTACGACATGGCAGGCGACCGCAAACGTGCCGTCAAGACCTATGAAAAGGGGCTGCGTGAGAACCCCGACGCCGGACGGCTCTACCTCGAACTGGGCAATATCGCCTACGCCGAACGACAGTACGACCGCGCCCTCGCCTGCTACCGCCGCGGCGCCACGGTCGATCCCGCCCACCCGTCGAACTACCGCAGCCTGGCCCTGCTCTACGCGATCTCGACCGAACCGGTCTGGACACTCGTCTGGGGCGAACTGTTCATGAACCTCGAACGGGGCTCCGGACGCACCTCCGCCATGAGCGAAACGCTCGCGCGGACCTACCGCGACAACATCCGCATCGAAGGCGACACGGCCGTACGCATGACTTTCAGCCGCAACGGCCGCGTCGCACGGGAGGGACTGCGCCTGCGGATTCCGTTCGGGACGGCCGTCTTCGAAGTCGCCGCACGGGCGGCACTGACGGCAGACGGCATTCCCGACAGCCTGACGCTGGACGTGCTGAGCGACATGCGCGAACGGTTCGTCGACCGTTACTTCGAGAAATACGACCGGATGCTTTTCGACGACGACGCGGCACGGCCGCTGATGGATTACCAGCGGCAGGTCAAAGAGGCGGGCATGATGAGACCCTACAACTACTGGGTGCTTTCACAGGGATTTCCCGACGAGTTCCGGCAGTGGCGGGACGAACACGCCGTACAATGGCAGGACTTCATCGCGTGGTTCGCCGCGCACCCGATGTCCGTTCCCGACCCCGCTGCCGGACGGCGGAACCCTTGAACCGCCGGAGGCGCCCCGCCTCTTCGGAACGGGATCGCCGGCGGAGGAAATACGGCCCCGCTTCCGCACCGTAACCCGCACGGTTTGCATGGAATTTGAACGAAACAACCTAAACCCCTGTAAAATTATGAAAAAAGCGATTCTGTTATCGACGATCGCCGCCCTCTGCTGCGGCCTTCACCGGACGAGCGCCTGCACCGGCATCGCACTCTCGGCCGCCGACGGCAGTTACGTGCAGTCGCGCACGATCGAATGGTCGCGCGGCGTTCTCCGAAGCCAATACGTCGTCATCCCGCACGGCCAGCAGCTCCGGTCGTTCACCCCGACCGGTGCGAACGGACTGGCCTTCACCGCCCGATACGGCACGGTCGGGCTGGCCGTGGAGCAGCAGGAGTTCATCGCCGAGGGAATCAACGAGGCGGGACTCTCGGCCGGTCTCTTCTTCTTCCCGCAATACGGAGGCTACGAATCCTACGACCCCGACCGCAACGACCGCACGCTGGCCGATTTGCAGGTAGCGGCATGGATGCTGACGCAATTCGCCACGATCGACGAAGTGAAGGCCGCCGTGGCATCGGTGCGTATCGTCGCGCTGGAAAAAAGTTCGGTCGTGCACTGGCGCATCGGAGAGGCTTCGGGACGGCAGGTCGTGCTGGAAATCGTCGACGGCGTGCCGCATTTCTACGAGAACGAGGTCGGCGTACTCACCAACGCTCCGGGCTTCGAGTGGCAGCTCACGAACCTCAACAACTACGTGAACCTCTATCCCGGCGATGCCCCCGTCCGACAACTGAGCGGCATCACGCTGCGCCCCACCGGCAGCAATTCGGGATTTCTGGGCATTCCGGGCGATGCGACGCCGCCTTCGCGTTTCGTGCGCGCCGCCTTCTACCGCGCCACGGCGCCGCAGCGCGCCACAGCCTTCGGAACGGTGCTGCAATGCTTCCACCTGCTCAACTGCTTCGACATCCCCATCGGCATCGACCACCCGCAGGGCGACGCGCCCGACATCCCGAGCGCCACGCAGTGGACTTCCGCCATCGACCTGACCCACCGCAGGGTCTACTACAAGACGGCCTACGACAATTCGATCCGCTGCATCGACCTCGCGGAGATCGATTTCGCACGGGTGAAATACCAGTCCCACCCGCTGGACGAGGTGCGCGAACAGCCCGTCGTGAAGATCTCGGTCACGCACTGAGACGCACGGGTCACGGTTGGAGGAGTGCTTCGGCCGTCTCCCCGACCGCCTCTTCGTCGGCATCGCCGAGGCTGAACTCCCTGTCGGCGAAGAGTGCGGCCAGCCCCGTGATCTGTTTGAGCCGCAGCAGTTCGTCGCGGTCCATCCCGATATGGCGCATGATCCACTGGTCGGACATCTGCGCCCGCGTCAGTTCGGCGACGATCTCGCTCATCAGCTCGATGTTGTGCGTGCCGCGCGCCCGATTGTGGCGAATGGTCGACGCCATGCGGTCGGACAGATCCTTGTCGATCACGGCCACGGGCAGCAGTCCCCGTTCGCGCTCGTAGATGCGCTTCGAGGTTTTGAGCACCAGGTAACGATGGTAGCCGTCCACGAGTTCGTAGCGGTCGTTCGCCGCATCGTAGTAGCAGACGCACGGCATCGTATAGCCGTCCTCCCAGATCGACAGTTCCAGCAGCCGCATTTCGGGCGGCGCGACGACGTTGGGGTTGTAGCTGTTCGCCACGACCTTCTCCACCGGAACGGCCCGGACGCCGTAGACCGGACTCCGGTACTCCCCGTCCGGTTCAGATTCGTAACAACGCTTCATATTTCTCCATGATTTTCTTGCGGCGCAGCCTCTCGCTCTTGTTGGGCGAGAATCCCATATACTTGCAGGCGTGGTCGTTTTTGAGGATGCAGATGCAGATACGCTTGAAGGTCGGCAACTGGCTGAACTCGGAAATATCCAGATCGTCGAGATACTCCATGCGCACCTGCCGCTTGTCGGTGCGGTAACCGCTTCGGCCGCCGACCTCGATCGGAACGCCGGCCTTGCGCAGTTTGGCGATGGTCGTCTCGGCGAGGCATCCGCCCTTCTCGCGCCAGAAACGGATGCTTACGGAGAGCTTTTCCAGATAGTTCCGGCGGGTCTCGGCGGGAAGCGTGGCGAGCAGGAAGTGCATGTAACGCTCCCACGTCAGTCCCTTCGGCAGGCGTGCGGACTGCCAGCCGAGCGCCGACGTCCGTCCGTACAACGCCGCGAAATTGACGCCGTTGACCCGCCCGATCATACGCCCCCACATGTCGGGGTCGATCGCCTTGTAGAGGTGCAGGCTCGACAGCGCCTGCGAAATGAAGGGGCTGGCCACGCGCTGGGTGTCCAGCGGTACGCCGGCACGGTGGAAGAGGTCGTACAACCGGTTATAGGGCCACCCGAACCGTCCGTTGGCCGTCCACACGTCGGTCGTCAGCCAGTCGTAGATCGGATAGGCGTTGCATATTCCCGCGTCGGCCCATTGGCGTATCCAGCGCCGCCCCTCGAAACGGTGGTGGTTGCGGTCGCTGTAAATCGTGCGCCAGCGGTTGAAACTCTCCTGCGTGCGAATGCCGATCAGGCAGCAGGTGCGCGTCGCGCCGCACCGCCGGTGCAGCCACTCGGCGAACCGGTTCTGGAACTCGTAGTCCCACATCTCCTCGCTGAAAAAAGGGAAACTGCCGCGCGTGTAACTTCCGGCCGGCATCGCGCGAACCCACAACTCCCGCTTGCCCTCCTCCCACGGGCGCCAGTAACGCTGGAACATGGAGGCGCAGGTGGGCACCTTGAACGGGACGCAGACCCGATAGACGTCGAGGATGTCGGGATTCGACGCCAGCATCCGGTCCACGTAAGAGAGCGTGTCGCGGTACTGGATCTCGTAATCCATGTGAAATACGCCGATGCGGCGTTTCAACCCGTACCGCCGGATGTAGTCGATGCAGAGATTGAGCAGCACGCCGCTGTCCTTGCCTCCGGAGAAGGAGACGTAGACGTTGTCGAAGGCCTCGAAAACGGTTTTCAGCCGCCGTTGTGTCCGCTCGTAGACGTTCATGGCCGGCGGTTTTTCCCGTATTCCATGGCCACGTACTCCTTCCACTCCCGCACAGGCACGAACCCTTCGGCCCGGAACACCTCCGCATGGCGGGTCAGCGTAACGGAACGGATCGTATAGTCGCGGTGGTAGCAGCGCACGATCTCCTGCAAAAAACGGGCGATCAGCCGCGGATCGTCGCCCGACACGTAGTAGTTGTTGATTTTGGCGATTCCGCCGTCGGTAATCTCCACCGGCACGAATCCGAAGACGATCTCCCCCTCCCAGGCGACGAACCACGTGTGCGAACGCGACGTCCAGAACGGATAGTTGTTGTTCTGGCGCAACACGCTGCGCCGCATGACCAAAGGTGCGACGAGCGCATAGAGACGCGGGGAGGTTCCGTCCAGTTTCTCGACAGTCATATTCGGGAATCCACTCTTTTAGACCGAATGTTATATATTTACGACTGAACAGGTTGTATCCGTACTTGTTCACCACAAATATAAAAAATATCGTCCGTTTTCTCAAATTTTCCGACGGGATAAATCCTTCCGTACAGCCGGCGACATCGCAGAAACAGGCTGAATCCCCGTCTGCGGCTTTCGATTCGAATCCGAATCCGATCGAATCGACAGGAGATGAAAAAGCACCGGCAACCATATCGGAGCGCCGTTTCCACCGGATCAGGCCCCGAAAAGGGAGTCGTACTTAAATCTTTTAATATCGTTCCCCCTCCCCTTCCCTGCCGGCCTCCGCACAGTCGCCGCATAATCGGCTAACCGACAATCATCCCCTGCCATATTCTGCATTTCCGAACGGCTCGGGAATCCGCGAACGAGATATTAAAAAATAATAAATACTAAAAATATCCCGCAAATTTGTTTTTTCAAACAAATAATTTTAATTTCGTAAAACAGTTTCAATACGAAACCAAAACAGGAAAGACAGATAATATCGAGCAAAACACTAATTACCAGAATAATTAACCGTTAATATTCCATGTAATCATCCATCAACCGAAAAACTAAGTTTCAAAATGAAAGACACGATCAAGTACTTAGTATGGATCTTCGCCATCGTCCCGTTCCTGATCGCCTGCGGCGACTCGAACACCGACGACGCCCCGACGGACGACTTCGACGTGCGGTTCGAACTGCCTGCAACGGTCGACGTCGCCAAAGGCGGAGAACTGACCTTCACGGTAAAGGAGGGGAAATCCCCGCTGACTACCGATTCGTTCCTCTTGGAGGGGGGGGGAATTTCCTACCTCTGCCCCATCCTCAGAACATCTTCTGAGAGTTTTACCGTCCGCTTAGCCGACGAGTGCGAATCCGGTTCCTACACAGCCTACCTCAAACGGGACGCACGCAAGAAATCGATCGGCAAAATCTACATCAACATCGTCGACAAGATCGACTTTGAACCGAGTGCCGGCACCACGGTCTTCGGTCTGGTATCTTCGGAGGAAGGTCCCGTCGCGAACGTCGTGGTATCCGACGGCACCGAAGTGACCGTCACCGACGACAAGGGCATCTACGAACTCAAATCGGCCAAGAAGTGGGGCTATGTCTTCATCTCCGTCCCCAGCGGCTACGAAGTAGCGGCGGAGGGCGTGTTCCCGCAGTTCTACCAAACGCTGAAAGGAGCAGCCGACGTCGTGGAACAGAAGGACTTCAAACTCACGAAGGTCGACGGACAGGATCGCTACAAGCTCTTCCTGCTGGGCGACATGCACCTGGCCAACCGCACCAACGACGCCGCCCAATTCACCCAGTTCACCACCGATCTGAACGCCTACATGGCCCAGCACAGCGGCCAGAAGATGTACGCCCTCACGCTGGGCGACATGACGTGGGACCTCTACTGGTACAAAAACAACTATGCGCTGCCCCAGTACCGGGAGACGATCAACCGCCAGGTCAAGAACCTGCAAATCTACCACACCATGGGCAACCACGACAACGACTTCATGACCACGTCCGACTACGACGCGGCCGTCAAGTACGTGGACTGCATCGGCCCGACCTTCTACTCGTTCAACATCGGTCAGGTGCACTACGTCGTCATGGACAATATCGATTGCAGCGCATACGACGGAACCGACTCGCGCAACTACGTCAAGAAGCTCTCCAACGAACAATTGAAGTGGCTCCAAGGATCTGGCGTACGTCGACAAGTCGACGCCTCTGATCGTGGCCATGCATGCGCAAATATACAAGCCCACGAGCACGGGCTTCGCCTTCGACCACGACTCGGCCAACACCGAGGCGCTGCTCGCGGCGCTGGACGGCTACGAAGTCCATTTCGTGACGGGACACACGCACAAGGTCTACAACATTACCCCCGACGACGACGTGGTGAAGGGACGCGATATCCACGAACACAACTCCGGCGCGATCTGCGCATCGTGGTGGTGGTCGGGCAACCTGACTCCCGGCGTCCACGTCAGCATCGACGGCGCCCCGGGCGGCTACGCGATCTGGGATATAGACGGAACCGATTTCGCATGGCTCTACAAATCCACCGGCTGGCCCGAGGAGTACCAGTTCCGCAGTTACGACCTCAACAACGTATCGTTCTCGATGGACGACGTCCCCAACATTCCCTCGAACGTACTGATCCAGCTCGCCTACAAGAAATACGTCAACGCCTACCCCGAAAACTCGGACAACGAAGTGCTCATCAAGATCTGGAACTGGAACAGCAACTGGGAGCTGAGCGTCGTCGACGAGCGGGGCAAGACGCTCGAATACACGCCGGTATGGGCATACGATCCGCTCCATATCGCAGCGCTCTCCGTGCCGCGCTTCAACAATTCCGGCATCACCTCCACGCCCTCGTTCGTCACGGAATCGGCCACCAACTTCTTCAAGGTGAAGGCCGACGACGCCGACGTCGACCTGACGATCACCGTCAAGGACGAATTCGGGCACACGTGGACCGAGGAGATGCAGCGCCCGAAAGCCTTCTCGACGGATGCCTACAAACTCAGATGATACATAACTAACCTTTCACTAACCAAACCTTACTTCTTATGAAAGTATTCAGACTATCGGTTCTGTCTCTGGTTCTGACCGTGTCGGGAGGTATCCTGGCCCTGGCCGCCCAGAATAGAACGGTATCGGGAAAAGTCCTCGATGCCCAGCAACAGCCGATCGTGGGAGTAGCCGTTCTGGTCGACGGAACGACCCGGGGTACTACGACCTCCGAAAACGGCAGCTTCACGCTCGACATTCCCGCCGGCGAAGTCGTCCTGAACGCCACCTATCTGGGCTACATCCCCCAGAAAGTGACGGTGCCCTCGTCGAAGAGCGAAGTCACGATCTACCTCCAGGAGGACGCCATCCAGCTCGAAGAGGCGGTCGTCATCGGTTACGGTACTCAGAAGCGCGTCAACCTGACGGGCGCCGTCTCGACGGTGAGCAGCAAGGAACTCGAAAACCGGCTTTCGCACTCGGTGACCAACATGTTGCAGGGTTCCGTAGCGGGTCTGAACATCACCACGTCGTCGGGTAAGCCCGGCACGTCGGGTTCGATCAACATCCGCGGCGTGAATTCGATCAACTCGGCCGACCCGCTGGTCGTCATCGACGGTGTAGCAGGAGATTCGGGCGACCTCAACCGCCTGAACCCTGCCGACATCGAGTCGATTTCGGTCATCAAGGACGCATCGGCAGCGGCCGTCTACGGCGCCCGCGCCGCATTCGGCGTCATCATGGTTACGACCAAGTCCGGCTCAGCCAACGACGGCAAGGCGACCGTGCGTTACAGCGGCCGTTTCGGCTGGGAAGAACCCACGACTTCGACCGACTACGAGAATCGCGGTTATTGGTCGGTCTATACCGTCAACAAGTTCTGGCAGGCCGACAGCGGCAGTAACTACATCAAATACAATGACCACGACATGCAGCAGTTGCTGGCGCGCGTGAACGACAAGACCGAGCACCCCGACCGACCGTGGGTCGTCGAGGAGGTACGCGACGGCCGCAAGCAGTGGGTCTACTACGGCAACTACGACTGGTGGGACATGCTCTTCCGCCAGAAGCGCCCCGTGCAGCAGCACAATATCTCGATCAGCGGCGGCACGAAGGACATCAAGTACCTCGTTTCGGGCAAGTACGAC
>OBAI01002273.1_pt1 | contig 12398 bp, 8 predicted proteins | sample 1517461 | NCBI WGS metagenome assembly OBAI01 (sample SAMN04571696, study PRJEB22368) | human gut metagenome | biome: human gut; material: stool | host: Homo sapiens | place: Luxembourg | collected 2012-06-29
TTTTGAGTTATGTTGCGAAACATACGGATTTTTCTTATTCTTGCTCCTAATTTCAATTTCTTCTCCTTTTCAAAATGGGGCTGTGCAGTAACCACAGCCCCAGAACACTATTTATATTATCATTTGCGTTTTCTCTTAACTGTCACTACAGTTCCCAGACATCCTGCTGATACTGCAAGCGCCAGCACAAAAATAGCAATATTTGTATTATCTCCTGTTTTTGGTGAATTGGATACAGAAGTCGCATCAGAACCATGGGAAACAGGAGTGCTGACTCCCTGGTTTTCTAATGTTTCCGGAGTGTCTTTTTCCGGAGCTTTCTTATTTGTCAGATCTAGAGTATATTCAATCACAGGAGTACGGTCATTGACATATTCAAACTGAATCTTATGCTCGGTTTCATCAAGCTGATAGCCATCCAGTGTTTTTGTTTCTTTCAGGATATATGTGATTGCTTTTTTATACTGCCCATTCTTAAAAGTCGCAATCGGATAATTCTTTGATTCTGCATGGCCGGCACTGTCTGTTACCAGAGTTTCCAGAACTTTACCTTTACTGTCACAAAGGGCAAATTCTACACCTTTCATTGGCTTCTTGGTATCTTTATCTGTTTTATTTAAGATCACCTTGCCCATTGCCTGTTCATCTTCCATTTTGGTTCCCTGAATATCTCCGGTGTCCTTAATCTCAAATGTCACTTTATTTGCCACAATGTAACCCTTCGGTGCTGTTTCCTCCAATAATGTATAAGTACCGATTGGAAGTTTCTCCACATAATGGTGCTGATCACCAGACGTCCAGCTTTCCATAACTTCCTGGTTTTCATTAAGGATATACAGCTTCGCACCTTTGACCTCGCTGCTTCCATCTGTCATATCCACCTTACTGATCAGAATTTTTGTTGTATCGTCCTGCATTTCTACTTTCTGTATATCTGCAGTATTTTCTACTACAAACGTAATGGATTCTGCAGTTGCATAGCCATCAGCAGGAATTGTCTCTGTTAATGTATATTTCTTTCCAACTTCCAGTTCCTTAATGATGTGTGGTGTGCTTCCGGATGTCCACTCATCCACAACGTTTCCCTCTGAATCGGATACTTTCAGTTTTGCACCTGGTAATTCTTCCCCGGTTGTAATATCTGATTTTGTGATTTCAAAAGTAGTTGGCTCATCTTCATAAGTGAACTCAAAGGATACTTCTGCAACCTCTTCTCCCGCATAAGCAAAATCAAATTCCTTGATTTCTTCTGTTGTCACAAATCCAGCAGGAGCCTGCACTTCTTTTACATAGTAGTTGCCATTGATTGGAAGATCTGCCGTAAATACAATCCTTCCATCCTGATCCGTAGCTTTCTGCTCGATCATGGTATCTGCTTTCAGGATTACTTCGCCTTCTGCATTTAAAATATCATTCTTTGTATAAAGTGCAAATACTCCGCCTTCCAGAACACGGTCTGTATTTTTTTCTTTCTTAACTACAGTTACTTTTGCTTTCTGGCGGTTATTCTGCCAGTCCTCATCATAAGTCACAACCGGAGTATTCTGATCACGATAAGTCAGATCAACCTCTCTGATTTCTCCATCCAGAACATATCCATCCGCCGTCTCTTTTTCCTTTACATAATATTTGCCTAAAGGAAGATCTTCTGATCTTGCATATCCAAGAGCATCTGTCGTAATTGTTGCTACCAATTCGTCCTTTTTATAATAATCACTGCTTTCCCCATCTGCAGCCTTGATATCCTCCGCTGCATAAATTTCAAAAGTAACATCTTTCAAAGAACCTGTAACATAGCCAAATGCTGCGTCCATGCCGCCTGCCAGCATATCTTTCCAGGTAACTTCCTTGACAAATTCACCTTTTTTATTGATGATGATTCGTCCAACCGGAACAGCATCCTTCATTTCTACTTTTTGAACATCTGCAGTATCAGAAACTGTAAATTTCACTTCCTCCGCCTGCAGATAACCATATGGTGCAAACTCTTCCCGAAGTGTGTAGGTTTTTCCCACATGGAGTCTTTTTATTACATGAGCTTTTCCTTTTACAGAAGTCCATTTTTCTACTTCTTTTCCGTCTGAATCCAAAATCGTCAGTGTTGCTCCGTCAAGTTCCACACCTGTTGTAATATCTGATTTCGTAAATTCAGTTGTTGTCGGCGCATTCCTAAAAACAGTTTCCAGTTTTACTGTTTTTACTTCCTGTCCCTGATATTTCGCAGTCACCTCAATCTGCTCATCAGAAGATACAAAACCATCTGGTGCTGCCAGTTCTTTTATATAATAAGTTCCAAATGGCAGATCCTGCTCAAAAACAGCTTTTCCATCTTCACCTGTTACCGCTTTTGTAAGCAGTTCGTCTGCTTTTACCAGTACCTTATCCCCTGCTTTTATATCCTCTTTTGCGTAAAGACCAAACTCTGCTCCAGAAAGCCCTTTCTCATTTTCAGCATCTTTTTTCACAACTGACACTTCTACTTTCTGGCGGTCATTTATAAACTCTGCACTCTGTGAGATCACTGGTGTATCCTGGTCTGCATAGACGAAAGAAATCTTCTGTTCTTCTTCATTTAATACAAATCCCTCCGGTGCAGTCTTTTCTACAACTTTGTATTCTCCTAGAGGCAGATTATCAAGCTCTGCTTTTCCGGATTCATCCGTTGTCAGTTCTGCAACTTTTTCACCCTTTGCATATTTCAGGATTCTTTTTCCTGTATCATCTTTCTGGAAATCTGCTGTATAGATATCCTCTGCAGCATATACTTCATATACTGCACCGGAAAGGTTTTGAACTTCATACCTAAAATCATTCTTATAGGTCGAAAGAACCTCTCCTTTTTTCTGTACAGTGAGTTTTCCTTTCACCGGATGATTCTCATATACAACTTCAATGATTACATCACCTGATACCGGATCAGTCTGATACAGGGTATTGGTATCCACCTGTATTTCGACATAATTTTTGTTAATGGTATAACCGTCCGGTGCTGTTACCTCTTCGATTCTATAATGACCGATTTTTAAATTCTGCGGCAAGATCAGATATCCGTCTATATCTGTGAAATAAGAGGTATGTGTAACGGTTGTCGGGTATGTAGTTACCTGCTCTACATATTTTTCATGATCCAGATCATAAATTTTAAACTCTGTTCCCGGAATTAAAACTGATTTTTTAGTCTCGTCATCCTGTTTAATGATTTTCAGTTTTGCAGAAAATTCTTTATCCAAAAGAACTCTCCATGTCTGCGGCTCTGTTGGTTTATTCTCTGTAATCCGGACAATAAAATCATCTACAGGTTTGTAATTATGGGGTGTTGTAGTTTCTCTCACCAGATATGTTCCATATGGAATTGCAATGGATTTTACATAGCCTTTCTCATTTGTAAAAATTTCCGTTGCTCCATTTTCACCGATCACAACCGGCTCTGCAGAGGAAAAAACATAATTTCCATCCTCTTTTACCACCAAAGAAGATACCAGATATGCACTAAATCCAGCTCCGGATAGTAATGCAGCATCTGTGTCTCCATTATTGGCAGCTTTAATAAGTTCAAACGGCTGTTTCTTCACCGTTTCCAGTGAGGTACACTCTTTTTCTACAACCGCTGTCAGATCACCTTCATCACTGCATACAAGATCATATTCATGCTCGTCTGCCAGATATCCTACGGATGGGGTAATTTCCTTGATGTAATACTCTCCAAGATAAAGATTCTCTATCCTTGCTTTTCCTTCTTTATCGGTAGTTAGCGTACCAATCTGGCTTCCGGCTTTATAAATAACGCCTGTCTTTCCATCTGGATGGGTAATGTCGTTTCTTGCATAAAGTCCATACACCGCATTTTCCAGGGAAGCATCTCCCTGTGCCTTATTTTCTTTTGTCTCGGCATCTTTTTTATTCAAAGAGATTGCAGCACTGACCCTGTCATTCACAAAAGTATGACTGAAAGAAATTTTTGCCTGTTCATCATTGGTATAACTGAACTGGAAAGAATAAGTATCTTTCTCATTTCTGACATAACCAGCCGGAGCCTGGACTTCTTTTACATAATAAGAAAATCCCACTGGAAGATCTGCTTTAAATGCTGCTTTTCCATCAGTACCAGTAATTGCAGTCTCAATCAGAGCATCTTTTTTTACCGCTACTTTTCCATCCACAGTTTTCATATCCTGCGCTGCAAACAGAGCAAAATGCCCTCCGGATAGTGTATTTTCAGTATCTTTGTCTTTCTTTATCACCTGCACCACTGCTTTCTGACGGTCATTTGTAAAGGTAGTCTCTGAGAAAGCCGCTTCTGCAGTCTGCCCTGCATAAGAAATGGTTACTTTTTTTGTTTCTTTTGCATTATAAAAATTTTCCGGGGCCTGTGCTTCTGTTACATTATAGCTTCCAAGCGGAAGATTCTTTACCGTTACAGAACCGTTCTCACCTGTGATCAGATTTTTCGCTACTTCTGCGCCTTTTTTGTAAACTGTTTTTCCACCTGCTGTTACAATATCCTCGGCAGCATATACGTTATAAACGGCTCCTTTCTGACGGCGTTTCTCATACTGGAATGAAGTTCCATTTTCATCAGATACAGCTCCTACAAAAACTTCTCCCTCTTTATAAACGGTCAGATTTCCTTTCTGCTCTTTGTCCGTTACAGTCTGTTTGGTTGTACTGCCAACTACTAATTTCACTCCATACGAAGAAGCCTGGACAACATAACCTTCCGGTGCTGTGATTTCTTTTAAGTAAACAGTATCCTGTGTCTTGGTAAGAGTTACACGTGAAGAACCATTGCTGTCTGTTGGCGGCATCTTAACAATCAGCTTTGTGCAGGCGTTATCACTATATACTCCATACACGGCTCCGGCCAGATTTTTTCCAGTATCGCCATCTTTCTTTGTAATTTCAATAACTGCTTCTTCCGGCCAGTCAACTGTAATCTGCAGGTCAGAGGAATCTGTATAGTAGCCAAAACCAATGTCCTGTGAACTCTCCAATTTTAAGAGCATTGCATGGAAATCCAAAGGGAAATTAGATGTGATCGCATACTTTCCTTTCAGGCTACCCATATTGGCTGTTGTAGCTACAAGATGGAATTTCTCTCCACCCTTTACAGTGACATTTCCAGATGCCGTTTTTCCTGTGGTTTCATTAACAAGGCTTACTCCGTTCTCCAGATGAATGGTAATGGTAAATGCTTCATTTGCCTTCCAGGTAAAACTTTCTGTTTCCTTTCCCGTTGCATTAACGGAAAGTCCTGGAAGAAGTTTCATTGCTGTCGGATCAGGCATTTTAGCAAGAGCTGCTTTAATCTCTTTCAGCATATTTTTAGCGGTTGTAGAAAGCGCACCTCCAAATCCGGATTCGCCATCATATAAATAGTCAACCAGGTAATGCTGCATGGCTCTTGTCTCAGAACTGCATCCATATTTTTCCATGATGGATTTTACATTATATCCATTGAATGTATGTCCCCATCCTGGACCGCCATATCCATAGAATAAGGCTTTTCTCAAATATTTATCATCTCCGCCTTCATCCAGTTCAACCATATTTTTATATGTTGTCCCACTTGGAGGTGACTGCATGGAGTGCTGCATACAATACGCATTTACTGTATAAGTCTTTCCGCCTGCTTTGTAACGAACATATTTGTAGCTGTCATTTCCACCCTGTCCCATAACTGTATCAAACGGATGAAGCTGGCCATCTGAATAATAGTAATATTTATTTGCTTCAATATTTGTTGCATCATCCCATGGAGTATCGGTTGCAAGTAACATGATACCGTTTTCTGCCTGATCCATGGAAACACTTAGGTCAATGTCATCTGCTGGCATTTCAAAACTGAATTTATCCGATTCTTCGTGATAAGTCACCTCTGAATACAATAAATCTTCTGTATTCTCTGTCTGGTTTGCCTGTACTTTTGTTGTTCCTACTGCAATTAAGCTGCCTTGCGGCATATCTCCGGAAAATACAACGGTTTCTCCTGGCTGATACTGTCCATCTTCATGGTTCAGCTCAATATGAAATTCCTCTCCACGAACAATATTTACCTGATAATTTCCATCTGCATCTTCTGTTTTCTCTGTTCCATCTGTAAAAGAGTCGTCTGTCGCCTCTGGCATTTCTTCCGGATCTGTATCTGTAATTTCTTCAAATGTGCTGTCTGTATCCGGATTATCATCTATGGCAGGTTCTTCTGTTGAAACTTCCTCAGACGGGTTTTCCGGGATTGGTGTATCTATTGGCTCTTCCTCAACCGGAATTTCTGTCGGAGTTACTTCTTCATAGATTTCATCCTCTGACGGAATTTCTACATTTACCTCATCCTGCACAGGTTCTTCACTCTCTGCAGTGCCTATGGCTGGTTCCTCGCCTTCTGCTTCATTCTCATCTTCCTGGTTGCTTACAGATTCCTGATTCTCAGATTCAGCAACCTGCACCACCGCTTCCTTTACAATCAGCTTACGATTGATCTGATAAATTGGGTGGCCACTTACTGGCTCTACATAATAAACAGCTTTGTATGTATCTTCGTAATCTGTTGTAAAATCCTGCTTTTCCTCATTTTTTGCCTCATGGAAAGTGATCTTCACCTTTTTTTCATCTGGTATTTCCAGTCCGGTAAAATCTTTCTCCACTTCAAAAATACTGCCTGTTTCCAGTTCCAGATCTTTTGCTTTTACCACCTCATCTGCATCAAGTTCATTTTTTACCTCTTCGTATAACGGTGGCTCTTCTGGCACTACATCTGCCGCATAGGACAGTATTGGAGATAGAATTGTAGATAACACTGTAAGCATTGCCAAGAATCCCGACAAAAATCTTCTCATATTTTTTTTATTCTTCATTCTTTTTTCCTTTCTTCCGTTCCGGGAAAATCAACTGAAACTTTGGATTTCCGGTTTCTGAAACCTCCATCTTTATAGTTGCTTCATACTTCCTTTTTGTTTTCTCTGATACCAGATCTTTGAAATGCACCTGCTTCTCACTCAGCAGCTTCCTGACAGTTGCTTCATCAAGTGTTTTTCCCTGACTCTCAAAAAATCGGTTATTTTTCCATAAAGTAAAACTGCAATCACTTCCTGAACAATAATAATTTCTCTTTCCCACATAAACCTTATTGCCACATCTTGGGCATTTTCCAATTTCCTTCCGACCATCTGAAAATAGTTTCTGGTATTCTTCCACTGGCTGTCCATTATCACTTACCAATTTGGTAACCATTTTTTCAATTTCGAAGAGAAATTCTTCTACATTTTTCTGGCCTCTGGAAATCAGTGTCAGATCATTTTCCCATTCTGCTGTAAGTTTTGGTGATTTGATCATTTCCGGAAGAATCCTGATCAGATTTCTTCCATCTGCTGTAGGTAATATCTGCTTCTTTTTACGCTCAACAAAGCCTTTCTCAATCAGTTTTTCAATAATCGCTGCCCTGGTAGCCGGAGTTCCAAGCCCTTTTCTCTCTGCGTCTTCTATCATATCCGAGCTTCCAGCGTGTTCCATGGCACTAAGGAGCGTATCCTCTGAAAGCTTTTGTCAAGGGGGTGCATGGATATTTTTCATATTACTTACGCAGATTCTCTCTCTGCTTCTGCCTGAATAATGCGTTTCAACCTGTCCTCAGCAGTCAAACCGCTACTATGGTCAAAAAACACTTTGACTTTATAATTTGTTTTGCCTTGCTTAATCACAAAAACTCCATCCGGTTTGTTTTTCTCCGAATGGTTATTTTGGGTGGGTAGTGTACTGTTCACAATATTTGTCATACGATATTCCTCCTTAAATGAAAAAAGCCCGACAAGGAAAGGTCTGACAACGAAGTTCCGACAACGGACATCAGAAAACCTTTTTTCTTTATCGGGCGATACTATCTTTTTACTATTTCCTTTTTCTTTATAATATTGGTTGTCATGGTTGTCAGAGAGGGAAAAGTGCCGCAATATCAAGGCTTTCGGGATTTTTGCCCGACAACCAGACCGACAACCGGCTCGACAACCGAAGCGACAACTGGCTTTTATTTTTGCTTCAACCATTCTTCCGGAAGCCCTAACTGTTCCATTTCCTCTGTCGGGATTTCTTGAAAACCATCCATGCTGTTGTCAGGCTCGTTGTCGTTCCTGATACGCTCCCAGCCTTTTTGTCTGCGGTAAGGCTCTGGAAAATACCTCGGATTGCTGAACGCCCTCCAGCCTGTGACAGCGTTATTCATAATGTCATTGATCTCTCGCAGTTCCCATTGTTTCGGTTCGTCATAATCATGCCCCAGTGCTTCCTTGTAAAGCTGCTTAGAGCAGACTATGCTGCCGGAATAGCGTTCCAAATAGTCTAAAATCTGTCCTGCCTTTGTGTCCTCCGGCATAAAGTCCTTTTGGTGGGCTTTCAGATAAGCGTTCATAGCCGGACTGAATCTCAGACGGAAATTGCCGCTTCTGTAAATCTCCATAGCTTCTGCCCACATCTGATTGATATACTCTCTGGAAGCCTGTTCATCCGCCAAAATATGAACCTCAGCCCTTTCAGGATAGACCATAACCGGAACGAAGCGGCGGTTGCCTGTTCGGTCAAGGGGAAGAAAGTCAAGGGTATTAGAAGAACCTCCAAACACACATTGTCGTTTTCTGTCTGCCGGATGTGTTTCATAGGGTATCTTATAGGTTTCCTTTTGTCGGCTCAGAAAGGACTTGATTTCTTCAATGCTCTTAGCGTTGGCGGTTGCAATCATTTCCGACATTTCAATAATCCAATGCCCCTGCATTTTGCGGTACACATTTTCATCATCCAGCTTTTTCAAGTCATCAGAGAACCAGTCATCATTGACCGCAAGCAAACGGAAGAAAGAGGACTTTCCGGCTCCCTGACCGCCTACAAGACAGAGCATTACCTCAAATTTGCACCCCGGCTTAAAGGCTCGTGAGATAGCACCCAACAGAAACAACTTCAATGCTTCATAGGTGTAATCATCTGTATCAGAACCGAGAAAGCGGTGCAGACAGAAGCGTATGCGTTCTGTTCCGTCCCATTGCAAGGCATTGAGAAAATCACAGACAGGGTGGTAACGATTTTCATTGGCAATAACCGCAACTGCGTCTATGATTTTCTTCTCTACGGTCAATCCATAGTTTTCTTCAAAATATAGGAGCAGATATTTCACATCCACATCCGTCAATGTCGGGCTGTCACGATACCAACCGAGGGGCTTCACAATGTCGATTCTTTCGGTCAGAAGATTTTTTCGGATAGCCCCTTTCAAAAGTGGGTCATATTGCAGAACACGCTTATAATTTGCGGCAGTATTATAAACCTTACCTTTCTCGCTCTGCTCTAAGCTGTTTCGGATTTCTTCTACTGTGCATGGTTCTGTCTGCTGACAGTTCTGCAATTCGCTGTTCAAGTTTTAACACCTCCTTTCTCTGTTCTGCCACAAGTGCTTTTCGTTCCTCCAATGAACCATACAGAAGAATATCAAGCAGATATTCGATATAGTTCTTCTTATGCAGTGCTTCTGCAAACAGGGGATTCCATTCCTCATCCGGCTGTTTAGGAGCGTATTTCTTTTCCCATTCTCTAAGAAGATGAAAATAATCCGTCAGCACCTTGTAGCAATGATTTTCTCCTTTTTGATACTTCTGTTCCGGTGTCGGCTCACGAATACGAGGGCGGACACTGGGCTTTTGTCGGCTGTCATAGTTAAGACCAAAATCTTCAGCAAGTTTGACAGCAGCTTCCCTCAGCCCGATACCGAATAGCTTCGCTGTGAGATCAACAGCGTCTCCGGTTGCTCCGCAGCCAAAACAGTAATAGCGTTCATCCAGCTTCATACTGGGGGACTTATCTGAGTGAAACGGACAGCACGCCATACCTGTGCGACCCACTTTCAAGCCATAGGCTTCTGCGGCTTGTCGGGCAGTAACATTTTCTTTTACAACTTCAAATACATTCATGTGACTCCTTTCCTGAAACGAAAAAAGCACCTGTCATTTTCAAAACGAAAACAGCAAGTGCCTTAGAGTTCCATATTTAATTTTAGGTGCAAAAAAGCAGGAGACCTTTTCAGATTTCCTGCTTAGCAAAGCTGTGAAGATTTAATTGTGGTTGGGTTGCCAGTTATACAAACTGGAAATTTTCTTTTTAGAATGAATTATTTAATTTCTACAATAGCACCATATTTCGTATGCGGAAGATATTGTACCTTTAAATAAGTATTTTTATCAATATACCTTGAAAATACTGTGATTTCGATTTCATCATCTTTAACTTTATCATATAGAAAAACACTTCTTCTTTCAGAAGATATATCTGCACCACCATGAGATTGTTCAGTTACATATCCTTCTGCATAACTATACTGTTTGTTTATGATGTAAGGCATATCTAAAACAAAATCTTTCAAATATAAGATTAAAAGAATAGCTACTATAACAAGAATGGTATTAGCCAATCGAAGAAATATTATATCATTTTTTCCAGTATATTCTTTTTTTATCGCTTCTTTATCAAAAAATATCGAATAGATAAGTTTTCTTTTTTTAATTAGATAGATAATGCAAGCAATTAACGCTATAACAAATAATGAAACTCTTATAAACAATCTAAATATAGCAAAATCCATAATATCATCCCCTTAAACTTCAAGTTTGTTGCTTACATTATACTTCATCAACCTAAAGAATGGAAGATTTTTTCTTGCCTCCCAAAGCAAAAGCACCTGTCATTTTCAAAACGAAGACAGCAAGTGTCTTAGAGTTCCACATTCTATTTTGAGTGCAAAAAAGCAGGAGAACTTTTCAGATTTCCTGCTTAGTAAAGCTGTGAAGATTTAATTGTAGTCAGTTTTTCTTATACCATCCGAAATTTATACTTTAATGTTCTCTCATAACAAAAATCAATTTTGTCCTCCAACAAAAATACCGTTTGGGGGATTATCCCATATAAAATTATCCTCAGCCACTTCGCTCTCCAATGCAATTTCAATTTTATATATCCCCACATTTTGGGCATTTTCATCATCCTGACTATACATATAAAAATTCATACAATACCTTTCCTTCTCTGTCAATATGAGATACATACCATCCAATTCCGTTTTCCTTTTACCATAGTTGCTTTCACTTGATGATGCACAATCGCCCTCAAAACTTTGGATACTGCCCTCAATATAATCGAAAAAAGCAGAGATTTCAGTGTCTAAATTCTCAATGTTCTTTTTGCTTTCTTCGGAAAATAGAGATTTTAGTTTCTCTGAATCCTGTTGCTTACATGCCTCGATAATTTGTTGACACATCTTATCCGTTTCATTTTGTTCAGAGCTAAACCAGTCATTGAAATATTTGTTAGAGCAGCCTGTTAAACCGAGTATAATAATCACACTGGAAAGCAACAATACTTTTTTCATATAATTACATCCTTTACTGAATAATTGCAAAATCACTTATTGGATTAAGGTCATTACAAAAAATTTCTTACTATCATTATACTTCATCAACCTAAAGAATGGAAGATATTTTCTTACTCCCTAAAGCAAAAGCACCTGTCATTTTCAAAGTGAAAACAGCAAGTGCTTTAGAGTTCCATATTCAATTTGGGGTGCAAAAAAGCAGGAGACCTTTTCGGATCTCCTGCTTAGTAAAGCTGTGAAGATTTAATTGTAGTCAGTTTTTCTTATACCATCCGAAATTTATACTTTAATGTTCTCTCATAACAAAAATCAATTTTGTCCTCCAACAAAAATACCGTTTGGGGGATTATCCCATATAAAATTATCCTCAGCCACTTCGCTCTCCAATGCAATTTCAATTTTATATATCCCCACATTTTGGGCATTTTCATCATCCTGACTATACATATAAAAATTCATACAATACCTTTCCTTCTCTGTCAATATGAGATACATACCATCCAATTCCGTTTTCCTTTTACCATAGTTGCTTTCACTTGATGATGCACAATCGCCCTCAAAACTTTGGATACTGCCCTCAATATAATCGAAAAAAGCAGAGATTTCAGTGTCTAAATTCTCAATGTTCTTTTTGCTTTCTTCGGAAAATAGAGATTTTAGTTTCTCTGAATCCTGTTGCTTACATGCCTCGATAATTTGTTGACACATCTTATCCGTTTCATTTTGTTCAGAGCTAAACCAGTCATTGAAATATTTGTTAGAGCAGCCTGTTAAACCGAGTATAATAATCACACTGGAAAGCAACAATACTTTTTTCATATAATTACATCCTTTACTGAATAATTGCAAAATCACTTATTGGATTAAGGTCATTACAAAAAATTTCTTACTATCATTATACTTCATCAACCTAAAGAATGGAAGATATTTTCTTACTCCCTAAAGCAAAAGCACCTGTCATTTTCAAAGTGAAAACAGCAAGTGCTTTAGAGTTCCATAT